>JAEEGK010004398.1_pt1 | contig 34604 bp, 29 predicted proteins | sample 8958771 | NCBI WGS metagenome assembly JAEEGK01 (sample SAMN16246547, study PRJNA631951) | gut metagenome | biome: gut microbiome; feature: rumen; material: SC-attached | host: Bos | place: Iran: Karaj | collected 2018-10 | reverse complement strand
ACCATCTGGCGTATCAGGCCAAAGCCCTTTCCGATACATTTCTACAGCTTTTCTCTTGTAATCATAACTATAGCGCATAAAAACACCCTCCTTACTGGTTTGTCCAGTAAAGAGGGTACATATCACATATATCATGCGTTCGCGCTTTTTTACAACATATCACTGTCCTTCGTGTAATCGATTCGCCCAGTAATTATAAACATCGACATTTGCGCCGTCTTTTTCGGATATTGCATCAAGACATGAATTCATAAGATCAAATGGAATGTCTCTTATTTCACTATATGATCCGGATTCGCTGCTACCGTATATCAAAAGTTTGAGAGCGCAGTCTATATCTTTGTCAGTGTATCCCGTTTTTTCTGCTATTGTTTGATATGCACTATCGACATTTTGGCCGTTACTGCTGTTGGCACCGGGGCCCAAATAACCGAAATTCTCGGTAGGACAAAGATCCTCACCGATCTTTTTGACTACGGCATTGGAGTAATCATTTCCGGTATGTATTGAGTTGAATACCTGATCGTTAGTCATTCCGGAATCTTTTATGATTTCAGAGATACCGTTTTTATCCCATTCCTGAAGGAGTCTTATTGCGTCGTAATTATATATTCCGACGGCGCCGGAACCGGTATTGTAACTGTAGAAGGATTGAAGCTTTTCAACATCGATCCATTCATTTTTGTCCTTTTCGAACTTATCAAGAGCCTCCTGATATTTTACAAGCCCTCCGACTGCGGTGGCGCCTATGGATGCTCCTGTGCACACATATTTATGACTCTTTCCGTATCTTTCTTTAAGAGCGTCTTTTACCAGATTGGTGGAATTTTTCAGTGCTTTATCCGCATCAGACAATTCTCTTGCCATATAGATTCCGTCTTTTAAAAGAGGATTCACAAGACCTGTCAGATCGATCAAGCAATCAACCGCGATGTTTTTCTTTTTACGATCAAGCTCTTCCTGTAATTTCTTCTCCATTGCTTTGGCTTTTTCGCCCGTAGCATCATGACCGTCTTTGATTGACGACCTTATCTCAACCTGCTCTTTTTCCGTGGTTTTCACAGAAAGAAAAGCTCTTTCTTCTTTATCCCTGATGGTATTTAGATTGATATCTCCGGTATTGGGATCGTAGGAAAGCTGTCCAATCTCGATATTGTGATAGGAGGCATCATTTCCGTAATTAGTATATAACCCGCTGAACACACCGTAGTTGGAGTTTGCGGCATTTAAGGCATGGCGAAGAGCCTCGTCATTGTCACCGCCTTTTTGGTCGTTCATGACAGCAAGAGAACATGTATCGGCATAGACGCCTGCGCCTGATGCGATATCGAGCAATATGTTATGAGCGTTTCCGTTGATGCTGCTTTCAAGTGTTGCTTTAAGATACTTTTTGTAATCAGTGGTGTCAGGATTATTGAGCAATGTCGCGCCCATCTGAGCAAGGGAAACACTGAAGTTGTCGCTTATTCCTCTTGCAAAATCAGACGGATCTGAGTAATCTTCAAAATAATCTATATCAAAAGCATTGTCCTTGCCCTTTATATTGAAATCGGAATCGGATAATGCAATATTGGTCATGATCTTTAGATCGTTCGGATTTTCGACGGTTTGGAACATTCCGATAAGCTCATCATCGGTCAATCCGTGATTGTCGTAGTTTGCCGCGCCGGCTCTTTTGTCACGCAGGTATGATGCGGCATTTTCTTTTCCGCTTGCAAAGAACTGTTTGCTGTGTTCGGCGTAATCAGTTCCCAAAAAGTAACTGTCCTTTACATTTACAACCGTAAATCCGCTTTCATCACGATAATAAGAGACATCAACATTTCTGTTATGCGAATCCGGATTGTTTACACGATATGTATTTCCGTCGTTTTCCAATTTGGACAGCACATTGTAAGCCAGAGAATCAGAGGCTCCCAAGCTTTCCATTGAAGCCTTCATATTGCTGACAAGAGCATAGTCAAGAGATGCGTTGGCATACAATTTATTGTCACCCGCAGGATCGACTTTGTATAAATTTGACGTTATCTGTTCGTTGATATTTGCATATTTATCATAAGTCTTTTTATCAGTTCCGCTTTGCTCCAGCATGTTTCCGGAATAGATAAAAAGCGCGGTAAGAGCAGCAAAATCTTTGTATTGTTCATCGGAAAGGTTAGCCCACTGCTCATCTGTAAGATTTTGAAACGACTTAAGCTTATTTATGATCGTGGGATCATTGGAGTTAAAACCTGCTACCCACGCATCTACTTTTGTCTTGGTCTCTTCATCCAATTTAACCGATCTCGCGGAATCAATATCGGTTTGAATAATGGAATTTTTCTGATTGATCAGAGCTCTGGTCAGGGCACCGCAGGAAAAATTACGAAATGTATCGCCTGCCTTGGCGACGTTTCGCCAGTTTTGAAACAGTTGTACCATGCACTCCGTCCCGCAGACAGCGTCACCATGATCAAGTGCATCTGTATTCAAAACAAGCTGAATTGAAGTGTTGGTTATATTTTTTTGCAACTTGGTATAAACACCGGGATTAAGCGACAGGCGTGAAAAACCTCCAAAACCGCCACTTCCGGCAGAGATATTTAGATTCCCCATTTTTAGTTTTCCTTTCCCTTTAAAGCGAAACCGATACTAAATATAACAATTTTATTTTATTGATTTTAACATTTTAATGCAAGTAATCTACTAAAATGTAATGTATAATGTACAAGGCGAATTTAAGGATAATAGGAGTTAATCTAGTTTAGTTATGACTTTTTCACAGATTATATACACAATAATATTAGGGCCGTTAGAGCTACTGTTTGATACAGTTTACGCGATAGCTGTTGGTGCGACACATAATCCGGGATTATCCCTTATTTTTTTGAGCCTGACCATCAATTTATTGGTCCTGCCCCTCTATCGAAGAGCGGATGCAATGCAGGAAGAAGAGAGGCAAACCTCTATTAAGTTAAAGCCCGGAATCGATCAGATTCGAAAGGCTTTTAAGGGCGATGAGAGATTTATGATTCTTCAGACTTACTATCGCCAGAATAACTATAAGCCTTATTATGCGCTGAAAGGATCACTGTCTTTACTTCTTGAGATACCCTTTTTTATTGCGGCATATCATTATCTTTCACACTCATATGTGCTGCAGGGAGCGTCGTTTGGACCGATCGCTGATCTTGGAGCGCCGGATAATCTCATTAAACTTGGCGGTATCAGCCTTCATTTGCTTCCGATACTTATGACCCTTATAAATATCGTTTCCGGAGCAATCTATACAAAAGGAATGACACTTAAGAGCAAGATCCAGCTGTACGGCATGGCTCTTGTTTTCTTGGTTCTGCTATACGAATCACCGGCGGGACTTGTTTTTTATTGGACACTTAACAATCTTTTTTCTCTTGTAAAAAATATTTTTTACAAGCTGCCGAATCCCATGAAAGTGATCAAGATAATCTGCTCTGTATTGGGAATCGCAATCCTTATACCGTCATTTATGTATTTCACCGGAGTAAGAAGAAAAGCAATTGCTGTGATTGTCGCAGTTTTATTGCAGCTTCCGCTACTCCATAACCGCATTAAGCTTTTCAAGAACAATGCGGATGAAAAGAAATCCGATATAACGGAAGGCACGGCTAAAACTATTTTTTATGCGTGCTGTGTTTTTATGGCTGTGCTTGTGGGATTACTGATCCCTTCAGCAATAGTAAGCACATCGACTGCAGAATTTGTTGAGCTTTCCGCTTTCAAATCTCCCATAGCTTATATTGTACGTACGGCTGCGCTGGCAGTTGGTGTATTTTTGGTGTGGTGCGTGATCTTCTATAGACTTGCATCAGACAAATCTCAAAAGAAATTCAGTCTTGCTTTTTCAATTATCATGATCTGCGCGGTAGTTGAGTACATGTTTTTTGGCAAAAGATATGGCAATATTTCGCCGCTTCTTAGATATGACGTGGACATCGAGATCGCGCCAAAAGAGTACCTGATAAATATGTTCGTTCTTGCCGCCGTAGCAGGCATAGTATATCTGATATGGAAAAAAGGGAAACACGAACTGGTAAAAGCGGTATGCATTATCGGCTGCCTTGCCATAACCGCAATGTCTGTTATCAATATAGTGAAGATCAATACAACTTCAAAAGAGCTTGAGCAGATGGCTTTGCAGCAAGAAGAGAAAAAGCAGGATAACGCTCCGGAGTTTACACTTAGCAAAAGCGGTAAGAATGTAGTAGTGCTATTGATTGACAGAGCCATAAGCGGTTTTGTGCCCTATATGCTCGCTGAAAGGCCTGAACTTCAGGAACAGTTTGCAGGATTTACATATTACCCCAATACATTCTCGTTTGGTTTATGTACAAATGTAGGTGCGCCGCCGATATATGGCGGATATGACTATACACCCATTGAAATGCAAAATAGATCGGACGAATCGCTCAAGGATAAGCATAACGAAGCCCTTATGGTCATGCCGAAGATCTTCATGGATAACAACTACAAGGTTACAGTCTGCGATCCGCCGTACGCCAACTATCAGTGGAATTCCGACCTTAGCCTGTTTGATCAATATGAAGGCATGAAAGCGTGCGCAACAATGGGATATTTCGATGAGGAGGAGCAGAGCCGAATTGAAAGAAAAGAAAAAACAATAAACAGAAATCTCTTTTGCTATTCGGTGTTTAGGATAATGCCCGTATTTCTTCATAAAGAGGTCTATGACGGCGGTAATTACAACTACGCCGATTACTATTCGGATAGATATCAGAAAGAAGAGATCGGTTATTATATTACCGAGGACGAATACAAAAGTACCGGAATGAAAGACGATTTCCTCAGATCATACGAAGTGCTTAAAAATATGCCTTCTATCACCAAGATAAGTGATTCCGATGATAATACTTTCATGTCCTTATATAACCTGACGACACATGAGATTATGTTCATGCAGGAACCTGAATACGAGCCAAGCAACGTTGTTGATAATACCGAGTACGAGAAAGAGCATGCCGTGAGAACAGCTCCCGGAGAAAAAGACCTGAAGCTTACAACAATAGAGCAGAAAGAACATTACCAGACTGATATGGCAGCGTTCATTCAACTTGGTAAATGGTTTGATTATTTGAGAGAAAACGGTGTTTGGGACAATACCAGGATCATAATAGTCGCCGATCACGGATATGGAATCAATCTTCTGGATGTGATCATGGATGATACGGACGGCGTTAATGCAGATAATGAAGATACTACAGCTGTTAATCCGCTACTTATGATCAAGGATTTTGGCAGTACCGAATACTCTGTCAGCGATACTTTTATGACAAATGCGGATGTTCCGGCGGAGGCCTTAAAAGGAATCATAGACAATCCGGTCAATCCTTTTACAGGCAACCCCATAGATGAGTCCGGAAAAGATGCCGATGAGCTGCGTTGTCTACTCACCGACGAAGATATAAATAAGAACAACGGTAATACATTTGCAGATCCGATATGGATCACGTTAAAGAATAAATATATGTTTGATCCGGACAATTGGACATACGGATACTGATGATAGAAGCCGGTTTTAAGTAAGAAAGAGAGAAATAAAATGCTTTTATTATTGTATATTGACCCCGGAACCGGTAGCATGCTCTTTACGATACTGATCGGAGTATTGAGCGCGGGTTACTACTTCCTTCGTAATTCATTTATGAAGATGAAGTTTAAAATTTCCGGTGGTAACATAAAAGAACAGGACGAAGGTCGAATCCCGTATGCGATCTTTACGGACAGTAAGAGATATCTGACCATATTTAAACCTATCTGCGACGAGATGGAAAAGCGAGGAGAAAAGCTCGTATATCTTACCGCGGAAAAAGATGATCCGTTACTTAATGAAAAATATAAAAACGTGCGCACGGAGTTTCTCGGAGAAGGAAACAGAGCCTTTGCAAGAATGAACATGCTAAAGGCCGATATCGTTTTATCCACGACCCCGGGACTTGACGTTTACCAGTGGAAAAGATCCAGAGATGTAAAGTGGTATGTGCATGTCCTTCACGCTGCGGGAGACGTTACCATGTACCGCATGTTCGGAATTGATTACTATGACGCAATGCTCCTTAGCGGAGATTTTCAGATAAAGCAAGTGCGCGACCTTGAAGTGCTTCGTGGTTTGCCGGAAAAAGAGGCAAAGCTCGTCGGAATACCTCACATGGACGCACTGAGAAAAAGACTTTTAGAGACCGGATCCGGATCAGCTAACGAGCATGAGACTACGATCCTTCTGGCGCCGTCATGGGGACCGAGCTCCATACTTAACAAATACGGAAAGAAGATGATCGACGAGCTCATAGCAACAGGATATAAGATCATCATAAGACCTCATCCGCAGACATTTGTTTCCGAAAAAGAGATGATAGAGCCGCTGATGAAGGCTTATCCCGAGAGCGATAAACTCAAGTGGGACAGAAATATCGATAACTTCGATACCCTTAATCAATCGGATATCCTGATATCGGATTTCTCGGGAGTAATACTTGATTACGCGCTTGTTTTTGACAGGCCGGTGATTTTTGCCGAGACCTCTTTTGACAACGGAATCTACGATTCATGGTGGCTTAAGGAAAGAGAATGGATCTTTGAGACACTTGATAAGATCGGAATCCGCCTTACGAGCGAGAATATGAAGAATATCAAAGAACTCATAAACACAGGGCTTACCGATACTCGTCTGAAAGAAGAAAGAGACAAGGCGCGCGCCGAGTCGTGGGCGCATATGGGTAAATCGGTTGAGAATATAGCGGATTATCTGATAGAAAAGAGAAAAGAGCTTGCTGCCGGAGAGCAGTAATTGACGCGGAGGAATTATAGATGCAGGCAATAATCTTAGCTGCGGGAATGGGAAAAAGACTTAAAGAGCTGACACGAAACAATACTAAGTGTATGGTCAAGGTTAATGGAGAGACGCTGATCGAGAGACTTCTTCATCAGCTGAACAGCGTTAATCTGTCTCGCGTAGTGATAGTAGTCGGATATGAAGGCAAGAAACTGATGGATTATATAGATACATTGAATATATCCACTCCCATCACATTTGTAGACAACCCGATCTACGATAAGACCAACAATATCTATTCTCTTTTCCTTGCAAAAGAATATATGAAAGAGGATGATACGCTTCTTTTTGAGTCAGACATTATCCTGGAAGATAAGATCCTTACAGGTCTTATCGAAGATCCCAGAGATACTTTGGCTCTCGTTGACGAATATAAGCCTTGGATGGACGGAACGTGCCTGCGCCTTGACGATAATGACAAGATAGTTGATTTTATCTCGGGTAAAAAATTTGATTTCACCAATACAGAAGGCTGCTACAAGACCGTAAATATATATAAATTCAGCAAGCATTTTGCAGAGAAGCAGTATATTCCTTTTCTCAACGCTTATCAGGAAGCACTTGGTGTAAACGAGTACTACGAGCAGGTGCTCAGAGTTATCACCATGCTCGACGGAGCCGAGATAGTAGCAAAAAGACTAAACGGAGAGAAGTGGTACGAGATCGATGACGAGCAGGATCTTGATATAGCAGAGACGCTCTTTGATAAGAAAGTGGAGGACAGAGTCCTTCGTCTTGAAGAGCGCTACGGAGGTTATTGGAGATTCCCGGAGCTTATCGACTTTTGTTATCTTGTTAACCCATATTATCCGCCTAAGAAGATGAAGGATGAGCTTAAGGCATCGTTTGATGTATTGCTCACTGAGTATCCCTCAGGAATGAGAGTTAATTCACTTCTTGCTGCCAAGAATTTCGGAGTGCACAGAGAAAATATCGTAGTGGGCAACGGGGCAGCGGAGCTTATTAAGGCGCTTATGGAATCAGTTACGGGTAAAGTCGGAATTATCCGTCCCACCTTCGAAGAGTATCCAAACAGATACGAAAAGAGCGAGATTGTGGCATTTAAGCCAGAGAACAACGAGTTTAGATATTCCGCGGACGACCTTATGAATTTCTTCGGAGATAAGGATATATCCACTCTGGTACTGATAAATCCCGACAATCCTTCAGGTAATTATATTGATGAAGCCGGAGTAAAGAAGCTCATCGCATGGACAGCTCAGCGCAGAATAAGATTCGTACTTGATGAATCATTTATAGATTTTGCCGATGATAGCACAACATATATCGATCAGAACACACTCGTAAGCAACAAGCATCTGTTCGTTGTTAAGAGCATTTCTAAATCATATGGCGTTCCGGGACTACGACTTGGCGTTCTTGCATCCGGAGACAGCGAAGAAATCGATAAGATCAAGAAGACCGTATCCATCTGGAACATCAACTCTTTTGCCGAGTTCTATATGCAGATACAGGAAAAGTACAAGAAAGACTACGAGCTTGCACTAGACCGCTTCAAGACTGAGAGGAAGCGCTTCCTGGCTGAGCTAAGCAAGATTGATCTCATAGAAGTGATCCCGACTCAGGCCAATTACTTCATGATAAAGATCAAGGATAAGTACAATGCGGAAGAACTTACCAATATCCTTATGGATAAGTACAGCATCCTTATAAAAGACCTTACGACCAAGGTCGGAGAGAATTATATTCGCGTTGCAATAAGAAATGTGGAAGATAACAACAAGTTTATTGAAGCATTGAAAAACATATAATGAGAGAATAACTTGTTATATTTTTTCAAAAGATATACGCATTATATTCATATTTTCCGTTTAGATATTCAGGGTTGTCTACCTCTGTAAAGACAACCCTTTTTCCATAATCTTTGGCAATGTCGGTTATCCATTCCTTGTGCAAGAACAGCTTGTTCAGGCCTTTGTATTTTTCGTCGTAGTTCTCAATGGTCTTACGTCTAAGCTCCAAGAGCTCATCTTCATATTTCTTATTATGGATCTCGCCAAGATACGTTAATTTATTGGCTTTTTCGATCATCTTTCTAAGTACTGTTTCAGCATATTCTTGCGATTCAAAGTACTGAAAGACGCTTTCCGACATGACAATATCAAATTTGGGAGTGGTAGAAATTTCTTTTGCCTCACAGTGCTTAAAACCATGGCAGCCTGTAGATATGATGGCGCTGCTTACCAGAGATTCGGAGTAATCGCATCCGCCAAATTCGGCTTCGGGAAGTCTGTTCTTGAACATAAAGAGATTGACTCCGCTGCCGCATCCGACCTCAAATACCGAGTTGATGTCCTGACCGATCAGATTGGTGACTCTTTCAAAGAAGGTCAACCAGCTATCATAAAATGTTCTATAGTATCTTCCGGCGTTTTCTACAGCCACATCAAAGCCGTTGGCTTTTTTGAGCTCGCAGAATCTCTCATATTCATTTCCAGAGAATTGAGATGATACTATTCCTCTTTTATTCCAGATAGTTTTCCAATTATTCATTTGATTATTCCCCTCTCGATTTTATAAGCGTACTTGTATATTGTAACATGGAAAAGAGAGTTCGTATAAACTGCAACTTGAATGATATAATGAGCTGGAGGCGGATAAGCGTGATACTAAGGTATGAAGCAAACAATTATTAACCCTATTCTTGATTGACAGGAATGGTGTTTGGAGATATAATTCATATAATTGAAATAGATTCATTTTTGCATAAAAGTCATTGACATAACAGAGGCCAGAGCGTATATTATAGTTACCAAGAGGTATTGGTTCGCTAATAATGCTCCAGGTTGTACGTCTCTCTGTATATGAGAATGACCGAACCCTGGAGTTTTTTATTGGAGAAATATATGATATAGACAGCAATACTAGTGGATGGAGGATTTTATAGAAGGAGAGCACAAGCTGTGAACGGGGATAAATCAGCAGTTATGCGCGCTGATGAGCTGGCAACATATTGTAAACGGCATGTGCATACTCATGGAGAAGATACTTATCTCCGGAGATAGTGATTTTGTTCCGGCTGCAAAGTTGGCGAGACGAGAAGGGATAGATTTTATTTTAGATCCACTTGGTGCACATATAAAATCGGATTTATTTGAGCATATTGATGGGCTTAGAACCTGCGACAAAAAATATCTTTCAAATGAAAAATAAAAATGATATTTTATGGGGGAATGTGATAGGACATGACAATAAGCGAACGTATTTTTGAAAGACTTAAACAACTGAATATGACACAGAAGTCTTTTTCAGAGCAGACAGGAATACTGCCAAGTACTATAAGTGAATGGAAGAAAAATAAGACCAACCCCTCATCTGATAAAATCATGTCTATATGTAAGGTTCTCGATGTCACGCCTGAATGGCTTTTGTCCGGGATTGATGGGGCGGCAGGGAGAGATAACAACAGGACTTATTATGTGGTCGATAAGAGAACGGGTATAGGTACACTTGTTGAACGATATAATGAACTGGAGGCGGATAAGCGTGATAGGCTTATTGGATATGCTGATGCTCTTTTGTCAAAAGAAGTTTCACGAAGTATGATAAAATAATATCGTAAACCAATTATTTATTTGCAATGTATCATTTCCATTTACGGAGGCTCTCATGATAACCAACCGGTGGTACGCAGTTATGGATTCCGGAGCAGTTAAGAAGGGAAGGCTCGTTGCCGCTAAAAGATTTGGCAAGGAGCTGGTTTTCTTTAGGGCGGCTTCCGGCGAAGTGGCGGCGGTTACTAGTCTTTGTGCCCACCGCGGAGCGTCGTTATGTAACGGATGGATTGAGAATGGCAATATTAAGTGTCCGTTTCACGGTATTGAGTATGATACGGAGGGGAAGTGTGTCTATGTTCCCTCGGATGGCAAGGCTTCTACGAGGGATTATTCCGCATTTAACCTTAAGGCTTATCCGACGAGAGAGATTGGCGGGATTATTTTTGTCTGGTACGGTGAGGGCGAGCCGGATGTGGAGCCTGATGTTTTTGATATTATACGAGACAGCTCTTTTGTCTATGATCATATGGAAGATGCCTGGAATGTACATTATTCCAGGGTTATAGAGAATCAGCTGGATGTTTCTCATCTGGCTTTTGTTCATCATAATACAATTGGCCGCGGAGGCAAGACTCTGTGTAACGGGCCTAAGGTTCTGTGGCTTGATGATAATACGATGCGCACGAGCGCTGATAATGCGGTGGATACAGGGCAGGTGCCCAAGTCTTCCGAAGACAGCGTTATCAAATCTACCAATCTTACTTTTAAATTTCCCAATATGTGGCTTAACCACGTGACAGACAAGATTCAGATAATGGCCTTTTTCATTCCTGTCGATGATGAGCATTCAATCATTGCGCTTAGATTTTATAACAAGATTACGGGATTCAGGCCTGTTGATAAGCTTATAGCGTGGCTTGGAAGCAGGGCAAATAAAGTGGTGGAGCGGCAGGATAAGCGCATTGTTGAGACGCAGCTTCCTAAGAAGACGGATCTTTTTATGGATGAGCATCTTGCGGCGGCGGATCTACCAATAATTGAATACAGGAGGAAGCGTAAAGAATTGCAGAGTGGCGGGACTTCGGTTGTTGTGACCGGAGCGGCTCCCGGTATAAATGGCAAAGAGATGGCATCACAGAAAGGAGATTTCCACATGAACACTAAGGCAATGTATAAGTTATCCTATGGACTGTTTGTATGCACGGTGGTTAAAGGGGACAAGATGAATGGCTGCATCACCAATACGGCGATTCAGGTGGCGTCTGACCCTAACAGGATTTCAATCGCAATTAACAAGGCGAATCTGACCCATGACATGCTTAAAGAAACCGGAAAGTGCAATGTTTCTGTGCTCAGCACTGAGGCCGGTTTTGACCTGTTCAAGCACTTTGGCTTCCAGAGCGGGAGAGATGTCGATAAGTTTGCAGGCTTTACGGACTGCAAGATGGCGGATAATGGTATTCCATACATCACCAAGGGAACCAATGCGTACTTTTCTTTGAATGTGGAAAAAGAAGTGGACCTTGGTTCACATACTCTTTTTATCTGCGAGCCCGTTTTTATGGATGTGTTATCTGATGTGCCGTCCTGTATCTATGAATATTATCAGAATAATATTAAGCCCAAGCCGCAGCCTGTCGGGGAGACTCCCAAGGGTGAGACAATCTGGCGCTGCACCATCTGCGGCTATGAGTATGTGGGCGAGGACATGCCCGATGATTTCATCTGCCCGATATGTAAGCATCCCAAGGACGATTTTGAGAAGATAATAAGATAATAATGTAATAGATTAACGCCACATATCCGAGGGAGTATGTGGCGTTGTTTTTTGATCAGTAGTAAGCGTCAAATAATCAGCGCTATACGATGTGCATAATGCAATGAATCCTGTTTTTAGGCGGAAAACTTTACTTTTCCCCGACTTGGACATATAATGTAATTAACTCGGTGGATACCGAGTCGGAAAGGGCCGAGTAAAATGAAATTTCATGGAAGAGAAAGACAACTTGAGCAGTTAAGGAGAGAAATCTCAGCTGATGAATTGCGCACAGTGCTTATCTATGGCAGGAGAAGAGTCGGAAAAAGTGAGCTTGTTAAGCAGGCACTGAAAGAATCGGGAGTGAGGAGCATCTACTACGAATGCAAGCAGGTTACGGAAGAGAGTAATACACAGAGCCTCTGCGAGATTCTGTCTGAGGAACTTGGTATGCCCAAGTTAGGGTATACTTCCATAGAAGAACTTGCGGATTATTTATTTAAGCTTGCCTGTGACGAAAAGATGGTATTTGTTTTGGATGAGTATCCGTATCTTCGAGAGAATGTCAAGGGGCTTGATAGTATTATGCAGACTCTTATTGATAAGTACAAAGAGTCTTCCAAGTTGACTTTTATTATATTGGGATCATATGTGGAAGTGATGAAATCTCTTTTGGATAAAGCGAATCCTTTATACGGAAGAGTGGATCTTTCAATAGATCTTAAACAGATGGATTATTATGAGACATCATTGTTCTATCCCGGAATGAAGGAAGAAGATAAGGTTAAGATATATTCTGTATTTGGCGGAATCCCTTATTACAATAGATTGATCGATGATAAAAAGACAGTAAAAGAGAATGTCATAGAACTGATCGCATCAGAAGGATCAAGGCTTGAAAATGAAGTCTCGATGTATCTGAATGCCGAGATTTCTAAGATTGTAAATGCTAATGAGGTCTTTGAGGCTCTTTCCAGAGGCTTTTCCAGATATAGTGACATTCTATCGCAGTCTAATGTTTCAAGCGGGCCGACATTGGCAGATGTACTGGATAAGCTTATCAAGATGGAAGTTGTAGAGAAAAGAGCGCCCATCAATGATGAGAATAATAAGAAAAAGACAGGATATTATATATGCGACAATCTTTCTCTTTTTTATTTCAGATATATTTTTAAATATTTGTCTCAGATGAGAATTATGGATCCCAACTTTTTTTATGAAAAATACATAGATAAAGATTTTGAAGAGCAATATGTTCCGCATAAGTTTGAAGAAATCTGCAGACAATATTTGATAAGACAAAATAAGCTTGGGAAAATTGATCCCGTTATAGAGAAGATAGGCAAGTACTATTATGATGATCCCACCAATCATACAAATGGCGAGTTTGATGTAGTGACATTGGATGAAAAAGGCTATATTTTTTATGAGGTGAAATTTAGGAACAGAAAGATATCAAAGGAAGTTGTAGAAAAAGAGATAGATCAGGTTAAGAGGACAGGACTTAATTGCTATAGATATGTCTTCTTTTCAAGAACCGGATTTAATTGCGATGAATCGGAGGAGATTGGATATATTGATATAAAGGAATTATATAAATGATATTTCGCGCTTATAACCATATTCAGTCGCTGTTATGACAAGTTTGAGATCAGGCAATCTTACCTTTAAATTCCCCAACAGGATTTCTCTTGCACTGGCTGATGACTTCATCTGCCCGATCTGTAAGCACCCCAAGGATGGTTTAATTATTGTATAAGATAATTATTGTTGTTTATAGTATGTTTGAGCGGTATAGATTATGAATAAGAAATACATTACTCCAACCGGAATATCAGGGAAATCAATAAAGGAGTTAAGGCAGACTCTTGGAATGACACAGAAGGAATTTGCTGAGTTTTGTGCGGTTTCCAAACCTACAGTTGAAAGGTGGGAAATGGGAGATAAAGAAGTGACAGGTCCGATAAATCTGATCAGTCAGTTTGTTATGCTCCATCCGGAGGTTGCCGATGAACTTAAACTTCCGAAGAAAGAATATCCGCTCCGCATGTATTATTACTACAAGGATACTGTCTGTACCGTGATAGATGTAGATGAAGCTAAGCGACGGATTAAAATCAAGAACTACGCCAAAAATGTCATGTTCAGGGCTTTTGGTGTGAATGAATCACCTTCTTTTGAGGACTACGAAGAATTTATAGAGTCAAGGTGTTTCCCGCGAACGAGGGACAAGATGAAGATTATGCTTGAGGGGCTGGGCATTCCCTTTTACGATCCGATTCTTATTATTGAGAAAACAGCCGGTCGAATGGCGGAAGATGATTTTTGGATAAAGATTGAAAGGTGAGATTATGATAGAACTTTTGGAGGAAGAATTAAGAAGCTTTAGCAGAATATGTGATATCAGCTCTTTTGACTAAATCATCTTTAACTGAGGATGAGTTTGTAAAATATGAACTTACTGATATTAAGTATAAAGAAAGCGTGCTTAAGGGAGTAGAGAGTGATGATTTTCTGCATGATGATTGGCAGATTGTAACACTGGAAAGGTTGTTTAAGACCATCTATGGGCGAGGCCTCAACTCGATAATTTATTCAATTGAGGATCATACCGAAAGAGTAAAAAGTCTGGTGGATCAGGTTGTTCGCATTACAGGGATAGAGGACTTTGGACAGTATATTCAGAAGATGTTTGCGATAGATGCTTTTTTTCTTAATGAGGATAGGCATACTCACAATATTGCGGTTCTCATGAACGGAAAGGGAGAGTATAAGAAATGCCCGATTTTTGATAACGGAGCAGGTTTATTGTCGGACACGACACTGGATTATCCGATTGGCAAAGATACTATGGCATTAATGAAAACGGTTCAAGCCAAATCAGTTTGCCAAAGCTTTGAGGAGCAGCTTGAGATTGCTGAGCGATTGTATGGCAATATTATCAAGTTTGATTTCATCAAGAAAGATGTAGAGAAAATCTTAAAAGCAGCGGATAAGTACGGAAGCGAAGTGCTTGACCGCGTGCGTGATGTAATCTTTGAACAGATGAGGAAATACTCATATCTATTCTAGGGAGCGTATCAGATGAGAACACTCAAGCAAAAGAAACATACAATAAAACGCATAATCCTTGAAAAGACCGGCGGCGTCTGCGCCAAGTGTGGCAAGCCGCTACCGCTCGAAAAGACAACCATCGACCACCTCATTCCCAAGTACAGAGGCGGAACAGATGAGCTTGGCAACCTCATCCCTATGTGCAAACGTTGCAACAAGCAGAAAGGCTCGAGGATTGTGGAGTTAGAGGAGCTGAGGTATTTAGGTAATGTGGCTCCCGGAATGAGAGAATAAGAGGTTAATAATTTAAATGCAAAGAAAAGTGCGGATTGATTCCGCACTTTTTTTATGAAAACCGCATGGTTGACGGTAAAGAAATGCTTTCATCATGCCGATAAATATAATTGAGGGTTCTTAAGTTTTCCAATTGTTTTAAAGATAATAGAAATCACATCTTCTGATGCGAAAAAACGTTGATATAAAGGGGCGTTGCAATGCGTTTTGCTGGTACATTATATGTGGTAAAATAGAAGTGTATTACGGAATTTCGATTAATGCCTATATTGTATAGAGAGTGATTTAGAAATTTGTTTCTTGTTTTGAAGGGGGAGCGAATGAATATTGTCATCTGGGGATATGGATTTATTGGGACATTAGCGTTCAACAAATTAAGAGTAAATCCTGATTATAACATTATTGGCTTTGCAGATAATTCTATAGAATTGCAAAAATATTATGTTAACGGACAAAAAATAATGAGTTTGGAAGAATGTAAGGAAAGGCTCTCAATAACTGAATTTTCTGTAATCATAGCATCAGTAAAGTGGTTTGAGATTGGACTACAATTGGAAAAGGAAAATATACCAATATGTGGGATATTTGCTGATGGAAATATACAAAAATATGAACAGGTGCATTTTGAGGATTTGATTGGTAGGAGTGAAGTCAAATTATATGCTGGAGATATATGTGATGAGGTAAATTTACGAGATCCGAATCTTTATGGACTTTCCGTATGCAAGGGTGATACAAAACATATATATCATGACATAACTCAAAAAATGCCCTTGCCGGACAATTGCATTTCGTCATATGTAGCGGAGCATGTATTTGAACATATCAATTATGGATTATTACCGGAGATATTCGACGAAATATATAGAGTGCTGAAAAATGGTGCAAGATTAAGGATATGTTTACCTGATTATAATAGTCCATGGCTTAAACAGTTATCTATGTGTGATAAAGCGGGAAATATTCTGTTTGATGCTAACAGCGGAGGAAAATTTAAAGATAATCAACTAATAGAAGGGCATTTATGGTTTCCTACTTACGATAAAGTAAAAGAGTGCATCGATAAAACTCTGTTCAAGAAGGTGGATTTTATTAGATATAGGAATAGAGATGAAAGCATTTTCTATAAATCGTTTGATAATTCTAAAGATTATTTGCATAGAATGGAAATCGATTATGGAAATAATGATTTTAATCTAATCGTTGATTGCATTAAGGAATAAAGTCTGTAGAGAGGGAAAGGATTATGAAAGGTAGAAAAATAGGGTGTCAGACCATTAACTGTTTTCAAGATGATATATATATATTGACGAGGAAGGAGTTTGATTTATTAGTATATAATCGTGAGAAAAAAGAGCTAAATTATGTCGCGCATATAGATGATTCAGCTTATTATACTACGTCTTGTGTTGTTGAAGATAAGATTATTTTCTTACCAGCATATACAAACATGATATGTGAATATAATATTTCTTCGAATTCTATTAGATATATTCCTATTGTGATTAATAATTTGAATAAACCGTTTAAGGAATGCTGGGTTTGTGGGGTCCATGAAGGATATATTTACGTCGCTTGCGGTTCAAACAGTGTTCCATTGGTAAAAATAGATCCCAGGTCTTATAAGGCTGAAAGTGTTAGTGAATGGAATTCTATATTTGAAAGGAAATACGGAAAGCAGGCGATAGTATGTTCTAGGCCGGGCTTTTGTATTGTGGGCAGTGAACTATGGGTGGCGTTGAATGAACCCAATGTTTTACTTCAATATAATTTGGCTGAAAACACATATCATTTTCATGAAGTAAAAACTGATAGGACATTGTTTTATACAATCAATTACTATAAAGAAAACTTTTGGCTGACAGGCGAGGATAAGGCTATTTTTAAGTGGAGTCCTGTAGATGGCATAATAAGTGTTCTGTCCAGTTTTCCAAGAGACTTTGAGAACGATAATGGGAAATCAGATTGGAGTGGTTTGTTTTATGCAGGGGTTCAGAATGATCATGAGATCATCTATATTCCCCTTAATGGAAATATGATTATTAAATGTGATATGGCAAGTGGTGAGCTTATAAAAATAGGTGAAAAATACGATGATAAATACTGTTTCCATGCTTTCCGACTTCTAGATGGGAAAATATATGCTGAATTTGATACTAGAGAAACATATAACATGAGCGATTCAGTGATCATAAAGTTTCCAGATTGTTGTACAGGTTTCGAGCTTTCTCAGGAGGATATAGATACTACGGATTCTAAATTTGCCAGAAATGCTCCTTATAAAGCGATGATATACAAAGAAAGATATAAAGGCATGTTATCAGCATACATTAATGCATTATTTGAATAATTCTATAAGGATAGGGGATGTAGATGAGAATATATATATGGGGAACTGAAGTAAAAGCAAATTGCTTTATCGATGGTATCAAAAATCTTGATATTTGCGGGGTGATTGATAGTGATAAGAATAGACATGGGAAAAAGCTTAAGGGCTATGAGATAAGAGGATTTGAACAGATAGATCTTGCTTCTGACGATGTGATTGTTATATGTAGTAGCGCGTATGATGAAATAATTAAAAAAATACGTGAGGAATCAAATAATCGTTATGTTGTAATGGCTCCGGAGTATTATCAATCCCAGTTGCAATTTGAAGAAACTGAAATATATAACTTTTTAAGCGATAAGTTTATTTCTGAGTTTAAAAGTAAGATAAGTGAAAAACTTATAAGTAGATATGGAAAAGAAATGATTAAATACATTGCCGATAAAGAATTTGACAAGGATAACTATCCAATCTCAGCATATGAAACTGGATATAGTGAAATAGAAGTAACAATTCAAGAGTTGATCCGTGCTTTTTTAAAAAAATATGATTGTAGTTTGGTCCAGAATAATATATTCGGATACAGAAATTATATAGATTATTCATTTGGATTTATAAATCTTCTTCGTTATTCGTTTCCGATAGATGCTTATCCTTGGCTGTGTTATGTTGATTCATTGATCCATAAGGGAATAATAAAAAATAGATGTGCGTTTGATGTAGGAAGTAACTGCGGAATTGTATCGTGTTTTTTAGCTGAAAGATTTAGTTCTGTTCATTCTTTTGAACCATCAGAAGAATGCAATAGAAAGGCAAGAGAGAACATTGATTTAAATGGGTACAGTAATATTGTTATGAATCAATGTGGGGTGAGTAATCAGTGTGGTGAGCATATCTATTATGAGTATGGCGGAAATGGCGGACATAACTCTTTTTATGAGCAAAAACTGGAGTGCAAGAATAGCTACATAGTAAGAACAATTAGTTTGGATGATTATTGTAATGAAAATAATATTGAGGCTATAGATTTTCTTAAATTGGATGTTGAAGGCTTTGAACCATACGTCATAAATGGGAGCAAAAGATTAATGGAAAAAAAGCGAATTCGAACAATATGCTTAGAAATTTCGCCAGGACTTAGTAATGATAAGGATGATTTTTACAAGATGCTAGTTTATTTATTTGATATGGGTTTTACTTTTTATAATGTCAAACATAAAAAACTGTCTTTTGATGATGTCCTGAAGATTAAAATTCATCAGGATATTATAGGAGTAAACAGTGAATTAGCAGGATGAATTGTGCAAAGATGAGTGGATTGAAATGAAAATACTGTTTTGTGGAGATGTGTGTAGTGAAAATTGCAAAGAGGTTTTATGGGATACGAAGCTGGAAGCATTTATTCGTTCACACGATTATTCATTTGTGAATTTTGAAGGACCAATATATGAAGGTGCAGTATCTGGCACTAAGGTTGGACCATATAAGCGTAATTCAAAGAGAATTGCTAATGCGTTGATTAGTGCAGGATTTAATGCCGTTACTTTAGCAAATAATCATATTATGGATTGTGGAATTGATGGATTAAGGAATACTTTAAATGAAATCAAACCACTAATTCATATTGGAGCTGGAACTGATGTAAATAGTGTGTATCAGCCGTGTGTTTTAGAAGAAAATGATTTTTCCGTTGCTGTCTATTCAATTGCTGAGAAGCAATTTGGCGCGTGTGGTATTGGCGATAAAGCAGGGTTCGCATGGATGTTCAACCCACTTTTTTTCGACAGTATTAGAGAATGCCAGTGCGACATGAAAATAATAGTATGCCACTGTGGGTTAGAAGAATTGGATGTTCCGCTGCCTGAAGTAAGGTGCTTTTACCGAGAATTAGTTGAGGCTGGAGCGGATTTAATTGTGGGACATCATCCGCATGTGATTCAGGGGATGGAGATATACAAAGGGAAAGGCATTTATTATAGTCTAGGTAATTTTGTTTTTGATAATGACGACGGCACAGCTTACAATCCTGTTGGAGCAATTCTAAGTGTCAATATAAATAGAAAGCGCGTAGACAGTGCGTTGTATGAAACAATATATGAAAATGGAACTGTTAGTTTTAAAGATGATAAGGTTGAATTTGAGCTAGCAAACAAAAGAATGAATTCAGCAGATTATGAGAGTATAGTAGATGATTTTTGTAGAGATTACTTTGAACAGTATTATTTAATGTTCATAGCAAATTCTATAGGCTTGGATTTGATGGAAAAGACGAATATTCAGAAATTTGCTGATTATAGACTAAAAGATATACCTTTAAAGTATAGCAAAGCATGGCTGTACCATAACACGGTGATTGAATCTAATCGATGGGCGTTAGAACATGCAATAGGTTGTTTGTTGTAAGTATTCAGATTTGAAATATATGATTATTTTAAAAGGTTAAAGCGCATATGTTTATAAGAGAAGCAGTTTCGGATTGGTTGGGATCAAGGAACTATTTTTATAACACAAGGACAAATACAATAAGTGAAAATATAAATGATGTTATTGATTATTCTCACATTTCATTTCATCCAGAAGGTTTGAACAACTATCTTACTTATGGTTATTCTGTTTTTGGCCAAACACCAATTGATGAAGTGAAAGTATTAGAACCTAATATGAGGGTATTCATAGATGAATCGGGGAAAATTGTTGAAGAACATTTGAAGGATCCGTTTGATGATCTTATGGGGCAGCTATCTACACCGTCCGACACTTTGGATTATCTTAGTTACATAATAAATGAATATGTGGATAAATTTGATCAACAGATTATTGTTCCAACAAGTAGTGGATTTGATTCAAGACTAATTGATGTAATGATCAAAGATAACAAAAGAATTCATGCATATTCTTATGGAATATCAGAAAATCAAAGGGAATCAATAGAGACTGTTTATGCTTCGAAATTGTGTGATATTTTAGGAATACAGTGGAAGCAAATTGAATTGGGGGAGTTCCATTCTTTGATAGATGAGTGGGAACAGTTATATGGAATTTCGACACATGCGCATGGCATGTATCAGATGGAGTTTTATAAAAAAATAAGTGGAATAGAAAAAACGGGGACTGTTATAAGTGGTTTTTTGGGGGATTTATGGGCAGGAAAAGTAAGAATTGGGGAAATAAATTCAATTGATGATTTGAATAAGTTGGGATTGGCACATGGTTTAAGCGCTTGTGGTGCGCCTTGCAAAATTTTACCGGATGATTCTTTGAAAAAAAGATACTTTGATAATAATAAAGATAAATTGAAAGATGAGAACTGGAGAATACTAGAAACTGGAAGGCGAAAGAGGGTATTATTATCATACTTATTGCGAGTTCCGGAGAAGTATGGCTTTCTTTCGTGGAGCCCATTTTTAGATATTAACGCTGTGGCGAAAATAATTAATCTTGATTGGGCGGAAAAAAATAAAAGAAAATGGCAGGTGGATTATTTTAGAAATCGCAATATGCTTATTGGTGATATAGGTCTGTGTTGCAATCAAAGAAATTGTTTAGATGGGCAAGCTTGTATAAAAAATAGACTTAAACCACTAGATGTGAAGCTGCTATCAAGTTTATTTGAAAAATCTTATATTGAAAAAATCAATAGTAGTGTAGCATATTTATCAAATGGTCATTTAGCATACAGTGATTCTGAAGAAATGAAATGGTATTCGAGATATATGGTTTTACATCCAATAGAAACAGTTATGCGTAATACGCAAGGCTTTTATTAGAGCACATTTTTATGAAGGTGTTTTCACTTACATAGATGTGTTGGAAAGGGAAAATGAGTGTGATGAATAGTAAATTGGCCCCGATAGCTATATTTGCATACCGTAGAAAAAACTTATTGGAACAAGTTATAAATGCTCTAAAAGGAAATACATATGCTTCTGAAAGTGATGTGATCATTTTTTTGGATGGTGCAAGAAATGAGGTTGATCAAAAAGGAGTTGAGCAAGTAAGAAATTATGTTGATACTGTTGATGGTTTCAATAGTGTAACTGTCATAAAAAGAGAAAAAAATTATGGTCTCGCGAAGAACATTATTGATGGTGTGACAGAGGTGGTTAATAAGTATGGAAAAATAATAGTATTAGAGGATGATATTGTTACCAGCAAGTATTTCTTAGAATACATGAATAAAGCCCTTGACTTGTATGAAGAAGAGAAAGAGGTTATGGAAGTGTCTGGATATGCTTTTCCACATGGTAGCAAGGGCCTTCCGGAAACTGCGTTTATACATTTTGCAGATTGCTGGGGATGGGCTACTTGGAAGAGGGCGTGGGATTGCTTTGAAAAGAACTCTGTTGAACTAATAAATACTTTTACTGAAGATGATATTTATAGGTTTAATTTTGATGGTAGTTTTCCTTTTTGGAATCAAGTATTGGAAAATGCTAACGGGAGATTGAATACATGGGCAGTTTTTTGGCAAGCTTCTGTGTATAAAAAAGGAGGTCTAATGTTATATCCAACCAAGTCTTTGATTCTAAATATTGGACTAGATGGTAGTGGTGAAAATTGTGGGATTGTCGATGGTTATAATTCTAAACTTGTAAATAAACCGATAGAAGATTTTCCGAAAAAAATAGAAGAAAATAGAGCTGTTCGAGATATTATAAGTAATTATTTAAAAAAGCTATAAAGACTGGAATTGTGATAAATTATGAAAATTAGAACAATCAGTTTTGCAACGTTATATGATCATGCATATTTATCAAGGGGACTAGCGCTCTATCAATCACTTAAAGGGCGTTGCTCGTGTGATTTTGAAATGTATGTTCTTGCGCTGGACTATGATACATTCTCTTTTTTGAATAAAGTTGACGGGATAAAAGTAATTACTACTGAAGAAGTAATAGAGGAGTATCCTGTGCTCAAAAGATTGCGTGAAGAAAGGTGTTATCAAGAGTTCTATTGGACTTTGTCATCTTTTTTTACACAATATGTGATGAGGGTTTATAAAACTGAGGTATGTATATATGTTGATGCCGATATTTACTTTTGGGATGATCCCTGCATTCTGATCAATGAAATGGTACATCAAAAGAAGTCTGTACTGATTACAGAACATAATTATTTCTATAAATACGATCAGACCATTACAAGCGGAAAATTTTGTGTGCAGTTTATGCCTTTTCTTAATGACTTAAGAGGAAATGAAGTCTTGGAATGGTGGAGAAAAAAGTGTGAAGAGAAATGTTGTAGAGATGCGGACGGAGAAACTTTTGGTGATCAGAAATATCTTGATGATTGGGAGATCAGATTTGAGGAATCAGTACATAATTGCAAAAATATAGGTGCTGGGATTGCTCCATGGAATTGTCAAAAATACTATATAGACGATAGTAATGGAAACAAAGTAGTAAGAGATAAGGTTTCAGGTGTATCAGGAAATATTATTTTTTACCATTATCACGAACTTCGCGCGTTAATGGATAATTGTTGGAATATTTCTAGTTACGAAATATCAGATGATTTTAGAACTAAGATCTACAGACCATATATTGAATTACTAGACGAGATAGAGAAAAGTTTTAATGGCGCATTACAAGTTTCTCATCCTGAGTATAAGATGGTTAACAAGTATTTGTTCTACCCCATTCCATATCTAAAGGAAAGACATTTAAAAATATCGTATCAAAAACAAGAGAAAAATCAGTATGTAATAAATGCCAATTTAGATGAGGGGAAGACATTTAATATTGATTTATTAGTAATGACCGATGGAACGTTACGTATTACTAATGTAGATGATCGTGATTTGTTTTTGAACAACTTACATGAAATAATCTGGCATATTCAGGCGGAATTCATGTTTAAAACGGATGATATGCGTGAAATCAATTATCAAATCCTTTGGGCTATTAAAGAAAAGCACCATATTAAACTTGAATGGGTCATAGAAAGAGAAGGGGATTACCGTGTAGAACATCCAATTTATGATAAATTGGAGTTGGTGGAGATACCTTCCGAAAATCGGTACATATCCCAAGATAATCTGTATGTATTATAAATGGCTCTTTGAGAGAAAAGGAGTATCTTCATGAATTGTATTTCGGAAATAATCAAAAGTTATCTTTCTTTATCAGATGGCAGGACAATTGTGATTTATGGCATGGGAACAGTTGGACAATCTTTATTTGATGAAATCAAGTTGGATGAGCCTATCTGTGTAGATAATTATAATAGCTCATATGATGATTCTGGAATACTTGAAAATAATATCGGGAAATACTATATAATCGTCACTCCTTTAAATGCGTATTCTGATATAAGCGATGAACTGAAGCAGTATGGATATGCGGAGATTAAAGATTATATATGCTTGGGGAAGTTACAACCGATACATGATCTGTTCAGGAGAAAAAGCTTTAAAAACTTATTGAAAGGTAACTATAGTAATTGGGAAGAGTTGCAGGAGGAACTTAAATGTCAAAGTGATAATAAAGGATATGCAGAAAAGAATATATTGAATTCTGTGCTAAAAGCAACACAAGCTGTTAGGGAGGGAAAAGCTGAATATGAGAGAGACAGCGTGCTTTTTTATGGGAAATCGTGGAACTTTCAGCTTTTGACCTCAATATATTATATTGCACAAATAATTGGGAAGCAGAAGATATGTTTGCTTGATTTTGGAGGAGCTTTAGGAAGTACTTTTTTTCAGCATAGAGCACTATTGAAAAACATAGATTGGAATATTATAGAGCAAGAAGGGTATGTAAATGCAGGGAGACAAAACATTCCTGAAATTAGCTTTTACCATGATATACAGGAGTATATTGATTCGGGAAAAGACTGTGATGTGCTGAATCTTTCAGGTGTTTTGATGTATTTACCGGAACCATATTCTTCTTTAGAAATGCTATTAAAGAAGCAGTTTCGTTTTGTTATTGTTGACAGAACTTATTTTAATGTTGATGAGCAGGATAGACTATGTGTTCAAAATGTCCCGGATGAAATATACCATGCTACTTATCCGGCATGGCTACTGTCAGAAACCAAAGTTAATCATTTTTTCGAAGAAAATGGATATAAAAAGGTGATGTCATGGTTTTCTACACTTGAGAATGAAGAAAAGGAGTACCTTCTGCTAGATGATGATGGAGGATTATTTATTCCAAGTAAAGGGATGCTATATGTTCATATTCAATTTGATTGAAATAGTAGGAGGTACCATAAAATGAAATTGTTGATCACCGGTGCAGCAGGATTTGTGGCTGGACATTTTCTCCAATACATCAGTGATAATAATGAAGATTATGATGTTATTTGTGTAGATAAAAAAATATGGAAGCAACCAACTATTTCATTAAAAGGATTTAAATCTTTTGATTATAAACAATTGATTTACTAAATGCTGAAGAAGTCCGAGAATTGATAGAAGAAACTAAACCTGACTATATGTTGCATTTAGCGGCTTTGAGTAGTGTTGCGTCTAGTTGGAAGCAACCAACTGAGTGCTTTCTAAATAATACAGTTGCTTTTTTAAATGTAATGGAGGCTGTGCAGTCCTTTTGCCCCAAATGTAGAGTCCTTTCAGTAGGTTCATCTGAAGAATATGGACAGGTAAAATTTGATGATCTTCCTATAAGGGAAAATCAACCATTAAATCCTACCAGCCCATATGCTGTGGCAAGAGTGTCTCAAGAACAGCTATCAAAAATATTTACAGAGTCATACGGAATGCAGATAATACTCACACGATCATTTAATCATATAGGCCCGGGACAAGATGATAGGTTTGTTGTTCCAAGCTTTATAAAGCGTGTCCTTGACTTGAGGTGTGGAGGCGCAGATGAGGGAACTATTGACACGGGAAATGTGAATATTATACGAGATTTTGTGGATGTTAGAGATGTTGTTAGAGGATATGATATTTTATTAAAAAAAGGAAGAATAGGAGAAGTGTATAATTTATGCTCTGGTAAGCGGATTTCGCTTCAGAGTGTCTTGAATATCATTTCTAAGGAGGTGGGGGTTAAAATTTCAGCAAGAATAAATCTGGAATATGTTCGTCCTCAGGATAGTAAAGAAACAGTGGGGACTTATTATAAGATGAATGCAGAGTTTGGATGGGAACCACATATTGATATAAGAGAATCTATCAAAGATATGATTGCATGGCAAGAATCACAACAATGATTATAGAGAATGGGATTTTTCTATGAAGATAAGTATAATCACGCCTGTATACAATGGCGGAGAGACAATTGAACGAACCATTAAGTCAGTAATCGAACAGAAATGTGATGATTTGGAATACATCATTGTTGATGGAATGTCTACGGATAGGACATCAGAAGTAATAAAGCGGTATTCCCATTTCATTTCTTGTTATATTCGTGAGAAAGATGAAGGAATATATGATGCGATAAATAAAGGAATTAGTGCAGCTACGGGTGATATCGTTGGAATAATCAATAGTGATGATTGGTATGAGGAGAATTGTATTGATAGTATTATAAAATGTTTCAGCACTGAATTAGTAGATATAGCATATGGTGACTTTAACGAAATTGATGGGTGTACGGTAGAGAAACGAAGAGCTGGGGATCTTAAGCGTACATGTTTGGAGATGACCGTACCACATCCAACGATGTTTGTAAAAAAGAGCATATATGATTCGATGGGATGTTATAGTACAGAATATCGTATTTCTTCAGATTATGACTTTGTACTAAGATGCTACATGGCGGGCTTGAGATTTAAGCATATTTCTCACATATTAGCTAATTTTTCACTTGGAGGAATCAGTTCCAAAGATTTGGTGCTTTGTAAGAAAGAAACTCAAGATATTTTGAAAAAACATATTGATGATTTTTCATTAAATAGATGTTTCAATGAAATGTTAGACAGGGAACTTGTCGTGCATGGAGCAGGCTTTTGGGGGAAGTGGTTAGTTGATAAATTAGTAAAGCTATACACAGATGATATTGTTTGGGTTGATCAGAATTGTAGCGATGAAATGAAAGAAACTGAGTTTGGAATAAATATACGGCATCCGGATGAAGAAAATGGAAGTGAAAAGCAAATAATTGTGGCGATATACGATGATAAAGATGTAGAAAAAATGTATTTATCGCACAGTAAAAAAGTTATCAGCATAAGACAACTTTTGGATAGATATATGGATATTGTTTATACGTCAAGAAATTCCTTTACTGATTAAACAGGAGGAAGGCAGAACTGATGAGAATATATATTTTTGGACTTGGAAAGGGAAAAGAATACGTAGATCGCTGTCTGCGTAAAGATGTGGAAATAATTGCATTTATTGATAATTATAGAGCAGAAAACATCAGTATTGACGGGATACCTGTTATAAAACAACAGGATATTTCGGATGATTATGACTACATAGTTATTTCTTTAATGATGCATAAAGAAATTAGGTTAGAATTAGCAAATAGCGGCATAGAAGATAGGAAACTGATCTCTTTTTTTGATTTTGACGCTGCTAATAATAGTGAATATTGGCAAATTATTGATTCCTATAAGTGGCGTACAGAACTCCAATGGAAACATTATAGAGAGTTTGTATTGCCATTATTATGGAATATTAATTATGAAATATCAGCAGATAAGCTTATTGAAGAAAAACTCATTCCGAGAATTCATTCGGCTGAGGAGGCAATAGACATAATTGTTTCGAAACAACGTTCATTGGTAAGGCTGGGAGATGGTGAATTTGAGCAAATAAGAGGTATGGAGCGAGCAAATTTCCAAGATGCTGACAAGGAATTAGGAGCAAAACTCCAAGAGATATTGGATTCTGAGGATGAACGAATAGTAATAGCGATTGCCGATAATTATGGGAGTCTCGAAAAATACACAGATGAGGCTGCTCGGGGAATACGTGAGTATATGACTCCTGAAGTTCGAAGAGATCATATGAGATTGCTTAATCCGAATAAGACTTATTATGATGCATACTTATCCAGGACATATCTCATGTATAGAGATAAAGCTAATGCAGGAGAAAGATTTAAAAACAGAAAACGTATATGGGAAAATCGTGATGTACTTATAATTGAAGGAGAACATACCAGGTTTGGCGTGGGAAATGATCTGTTGGATAATTCGAAGAGTATAGAAAGGATTCTTTGTCCGGATAAGAATGCATATTCTAAATATGATAATATTCTAGATAATGCTTTAGAGTATGGCAAGGGAAAACTAATATTAGTTGTTCTTGGCCCGACAGCGACTCTTTTGGCTTATGATTTGGCGATTAGAGATTATTGGGCTGTTGATATAGGGCAGCTTGATACTGAATATGAATGGTTTTTACGTGGAGCAGAGACTAAATGTATTATTCCTAACAAGACTGTTAGTGAATTGACCAGGTATTCGAAATGTGTGACAGATATAGATGATCCAGCTATCAAGAAATACTATTCAGAAGTAGTAGCGCAAATTTAACTGTAAGAGGGTTAAATTTGTAGTATGAAAAAATACTTATTAGGGGGAGCCTGTGTCTGAAAACAATCCAATTATCAGTATCATAATTCCAATTTATAAAGGAAAACAGTATATTTCCCAGCTTATAGATCAGGTTAACGCAAATGCGACTGTTATCCCAGACTATAATGTGGAGGTTGTTCTATATAACGATTATCCTGAAGAAAGAATAGAAAAGATATTCGGAGCATTCTCAAGTAATCTAAGCGTTAAGGTTATTAATGGTGACGACAACTTAGGCATACATGGTGCCCGGATTGCCGGGTTAAAAGGTTCAACCGGAGAAATAATTATGTTTTTGGATCAGGATGATTACATATATCCCAACTACCTTAAAAGCCAACTTGCGGTTTTGGGTGACGGGGATATTTCTGTATGCAAAGTAATCCATAACGGTAAATGTCACTATTCTCCATCATTTAAATTTGAAGATGTAGTTACACCTGATTTTATTATGAATAGATGGAATCCTATTGTTTCTCCAGGACAAGTTTTGATTCGTAGAAGAGCTATTCCCAAACTATGGATTAATAAAATACTAAAAACGAACGGAGCAGATGATTATTTTCTATGGCTACTGCTTGCTAAAAATGGAACGATATTCAAACTTAATGATGAGATTCTGTTTGAGCATACTGTTAATGGGGATAACACTTCTCTTGATACCAATCGTATGATGGATTCTGAAGCAGAAATGATCAAGTATTTATTAGAGAGCGGATTGTTTTCTAAGGAAGACGAAAAAGAGCTCATCAATCTTCAAATGTCTCTTAGAAGAATACATATAAAAGAGCTAGAAGATTATAGAGAGTCGTTTTTGTGCTATAAGACGCTGTATGATGGTTTATCAAGTGAATTAAATGATAAAAAGATTGGAATATATGGGGCAGGGATAATAGGCAGAACTTTGGGGCACATACTGATCAGTCACTACAATGTGGATGCTGTTTATATTGACAGAAATGCAGGCAATATAGATATAGAAGGTAAAGCTTATACTCCGGAAAATGTGCCGGATGATTTGGACATCGTTGTTGTGACGCCTTTGCCTGGAAGAGAAAAAATCATATCGGATATTAAAGGTATTTTTAATTGTAAGATATGTTCGCTAAATGAATTTCTTCAGATGAGGAATACGAATGACTGAAATATCAATAATAGTTCCAATTTATAACTCTATTAACCATCTTGAGCAATGCATCGATAGTATTTTGGATCAATCTTTTCGTGATATAGAGGTGATTCTTGTTGATGACGGGTCATATGATGGCAGTGAAAAGGTTTGTGATGAGTATGATAATAAAGATGAGCGTATCAAGGTGATACATCAAGAAAATGGCGGATTGGTAAGTGCCAGAAAAGTTGGATTTATGGCGGCTTCCGGTAAGTGGATTGGGTTTGTCGACAGTGATGACTGGATTGAAGTAGATATGTATGAGAAACTTTACAGGCTGGCAAATGACAACGAAGTGGACATTGTTATGTGCGGTCGATTTGAAGATTCTGATTATGGTAGTAAGAAGGTATTTCATGGATTTGAAGAGGGAATATATAGAAGATCGGATTTGGAGAAAAAAGTTTTTTCCAAAATGATAGTGAATGAGTATTTTTTTGAATGGGGAATATTTCCAAGCTATTGGGATAAATTATTTAAAAAAGAATGCTTAAAGAAGTATATATTGCAGGTTGATAATAGAATTACTATGGGGGAAGATGCTGCTTGTATATATCCGTGTTTATACAACGCGGATAGTATTTATATACTTAAGGAATGCCTTTACCATTATCGTCAAACGTCAGGTTCTATGGTAAAGAAAACGCCAGATAATATACAGCTAGAAAGAGAAAAATATAGAATACTCTATCAAACTGTCAAAAAACAGTTTTCTGAGAATAACTTGGTATTTGGACTGGAAGATCAATGGAAGAAATATCTCCTGTTTTTAATGACTCCCAGAGCGGATATTCTTTATGAAGGAATTTATGATCTTGATTACCTCTTTCCGTTTCCGGAAGTGAAGAGAGGAGACAAAATAGTCATATATGGAGCAGGATTGTGGGGACAGAGGTTGTACAATAGTCTCAGCAAAACGGGTTTTTGTGATGTAGTGGCTATCGCTGATCAAAACTATGAATTGCTTAGAAAAGAAGGTTTGGATGTAATATCTCCTGAGAAGATAGGAGATTATAAGTTTGATGCCATAGTTGTTGCGGCTTCGTTCCAAAGAACAAGGATGGCGATACTAGAATACTTAAACGAACGATATCCTTTTGAAAAGATTTTGGGATTAAATGAAGAAAACGTGTTTTCTGATAAAACAATGCAAGCTTTTGGATTGGATTAAGGGGGGATGAGCATGCTTGGGTTGGATAGAATATATAATGCATTATCGGATGAACAATCACGCAATATATTTATGAATCGTTTAATGTATTCTATTAGCAACGATAGAGATTATATTAGGAAGATGATCAGAAACGAGTTAGATGTCTATGCTGATGATCAGATGAATGAACTTATTCGTTGGACCAATAATGGTACAAAGAGAATTGTTGTTTTTGGAGCCGGATTTGCGGCGTGTCAGATTATTGAAACATTAAGAGATTTTGGCATCAATGTAGATTTCATTTGCGATAATAATAAGTCTATATGGGGATCTGAGAGATATGGACTTATTGTTAATGATCCTATAGTATTGCAGGATTATCAGGATTCATATGTGGTTGTTGGTATTAATGCATGGAGAAATGATGTATATAAACAACTAGTATCCATGGGAATAGATGAGGAACGCATCTTTTTACCTCAAAAGGATTGGTGGCTAGGCAAATATGATCAATATTTTGACTTGGATATCATTAAACCTACAGAAAATGAGGTATTCGTGGATGGTGGAGCTTTAGATGGCATGGATAGCCAAAGATTCCTTGAATGGTGTGATTATAATTATTCCGGTATTTTTGCATTTGAACCTGATCATGAAAATTGTATAAGGACAAATGAGAAGTTGAATAAAAACCACGACATAGTAATCTATGAGAAAGGGTTGTGGGATTGTTCTACAGTTCTTAGGTTCAACTCAGGGAATAATGAAATTTCTTCTATTTCTGAGACTGGCGATATTGAGATAAATACTATGTCTATAGATGAGATACAGAAAAGCAAAAGTATTCCGATTACGTATATTAAGATGGATATTGAGGGAAGTGAAGCAAAAGCACTTGATGGGGCACGCGAAACTATAAAGCGAGACAGGCCAAGGTTGGCAATATGTGTATATCACAAGCCTGAAGATATAATTGAACTACCACTAAAAATATTGGATATGAATCCAAATTATAGATTGTATTTGCGACACTACAGCTATGTTGATACAGAGACTGTTTTGTATGCGATATAAAAGCGTTGAATCAAAAGCTTTTACTGAAGGACATACAAGAAATGCATCATCTTTGGTTACGGGTAATGCTTTGACAAATAAAACCCCCACATTTCTGCGGGGGAGAGATGAAAATCAAGCATCTTGAAAACTTTATTTTTTTATCTTTTTTTCAAGATCGGCTTGTATTTTTGCAATGGAGGCTTTCTTTTCGGCAATTTCAGCATCCAACTTAGCAATGGAGGCGTCCTTTTCAGCAATCTCAGCTAAGTATTTTTCTTCAGCATCAGTATAGCCGGCTGTGTACATGGAGTTCATCTGCTCTCTGTAACGGCGTTGGCCTTCGAGAATATCTTTTTCACGGTTGCTATAATCAAGTTCAAATATCAAGTTTCTATCTCCTTATATTTGGCAAGCTCAGCTTGTAATTTGGCGATGGTAGCGTCCTTTTCTGAAAGGGCAGCATCCTTTGCTGCAAGGGAAGCGGCATTCTCTGCAAGAGAAGCATCCTTATCAGCGATGGTGGCATCTTTTTTTGCTAGAGCGACGTCTTTTTCAGCAAGAGCAATATCTTTTTCAGCAAGCTCAGCTTCGTATTTTTCTTCAGCGTCAGTATAGCCTGCGGTGTACTGAGAATTCATCTGCTCTCTGTAACGGCGCTGGCCTTCGAGAATTTCTTTTGCCTGATTGTCGTAATTAAGTTCGAAGATCAAATTTCCTACCTCCTCGATATCAGGATGGTTCTTGGCAAGAGTTTTAAATTCTTCCCAAGTGGTTGCTTTAAAAAGGTTCGCCCAGTACACAAGGTTGTTGGTAATATCTTCTTGTGTGGCAAGATCTGTGTGGTTTAATTGTAGCACATTTATACCAAATTTATCAGTATACAAGTGATGGCTTTTGAGATTGATAAGACGGTATTTCGCATAGAATTCCGGTTCTGCATGGGGGAGAAGCTCCTGATCGGTGATGCAAAATAAAGTTGTGGGTTTGACTAGGGAATAATTGTCGCCACTGCCGATGTTGTCATATGCTCGGCACAGATAGATTATTGAGCGAGATGTCCAATACTTGTCAGGGTATACCTGGAGCTCAATATTGAGAATCTCATTATTGTTGAGAGTGAGCTTTACATCCATGATTGTTTCTTTGCCTGCGCTGTTGAGGTCAATGGGATTCGTGACAATGACACTTTTTACATCATCCGGAGATAGGCCTTTTAGGGCGCATACAAGGCCGGTTAAGGCTCTCTCGGATTTTTGCATGACATAATGGAACATCATGTCGCTCATGAGAGTGAACTCGATTTCTCCTGTTGCTGTTTCGTAGGTTAATGTTTTGCGATTGTCATTTGTTTTTGACATAATAGAATATAATCCTTTCTGGATACGTAGATTTGGCGGATTCGCCATACATCGGCTTAGAATTGTCATTGAAAGACTACCGATGTTTTCTATGATATCAGACAAATCTTAAGAAATACCGTCGAAAAATCTTAAGATTTTATGTAGATAGGTCAGATTGAGCAGGGGGCTATATGAAAACTATCATCTTCGGCGCCCAAGGCTATGCGCTTGGCGTCTGTGAAGCGATGAAAACTTTATATCCTGAGCGGGAGATTCCTTTCTTCATGGTTTCGAGCCTTGAGGGGAATCCGGCTGTGCTTGCGGGGATTCCGGTGACAGAGATTGCGGATGTCTCTGCGTCTTTTTCTGATGAAGAGAAAAAAGAGGTTGAGGTCATTATCGCTACGCCTGAGAATGTCCAGCAGGAGATAGAGGAGACGCTGGATGGATATGGATTTAGTAATCACAGCAGACTTACCGGCGAACGCTGGGGTGAGCTTATGGATGCTTTCCATGCAAAGAGTGGGGAGTTTACGCCGCTTGCGGCATATTCTGTAAATGGAGCGACGCCCACAGGGGTGAATATCTTCTTTGCCAGATCTCATAAGGATAAAGAGCTTAAGACTAAGATTGTAAGACCGGAATATATGCATGCAATCCAGGTTGGCGCGGCAAATACCGATGAGCGGATTACTGATATTACAGATGATACCGGGGACAATATTTCTGCAAAGAACGGGAACTACTGCGAGATTACGGGGCTTTACTGGATCTGGAAGAATAGATTGTGCGAAGCCGGAAATGGCAGCAGCGCAGAAGAGCAAGATAAAGATAACGAGAACTACTTCGGCCTTGCGCAGTACAGGCGAAGCTTTGAGCTTACAGAGGATGATCTGCGAAAGCTCTTTTGCAACGACATAGATGTTTTGCTTCCGTATCCGCTCATGTACGAGCCGGATATCAACAAGCATCATGAAAGATATTTAAAGGATGCGGATTGGAAGGCTCTTTTGGCAGCGCTGAAAGAACTTCGGCCTGAGTATGCCGAGTATTTTCCGAAAGTCTTGGGGCAGCAGTATATGTACAATTACAACGTGATCCTTGCCAAGAAACAGGTGCTTAAAGACTACTGTGATTGGCTTTTCCCTGTGCTTGCACGCGTTGAGGAATTATCCGTTCCCAAGGGCAGCGAACGCTCCGACCGTTACATCGGTTACATGGTCGAGACGCTGGAGACGTTGTATTTTATGAAGAACAAGGATAGGCTCAAGATTGCGCATAAAGAGTGCAGGATGTATGTGTGAGGATAGGTAAAATTTTATAAGACAAAAAGAAATATCTAGTTAGAGTAGTGATTGAATAGATCAAGAAATTCAGAAACGGTGACTATTCGCATCAGGATTTTCTCCTTTTCCTGACGGCGGAGACTGCTTCGTCAATATCACTTTCTTTCATGCCAACACGTTCAGCCCATTCTTTGGATTTTTCCATAAGCTCGTTAAACTTTTTAAGGTCAGGAGTAATTATTGGTTTGAGCAATATATTGTCACGATCTGTGAAGA
>JAEEGK010004395.1_pt1 | contig 34639 bp, 21 predicted proteins | sample 8958771 | NCBI WGS metagenome assembly JAEEGK01 (sample SAMN16246547, study PRJNA631951) | gut metagenome | biome: gut microbiome; feature: rumen; material: SC-attached | host: Bos | place: Iran: Karaj | collected 2018-10 | reverse complement strand
CGGTAAACAGGGCTGGCTGTAAAATCGATCCTACGAGTATCCTTGCGGAGATAACGACAAAGAATAAAAGCTCCTATCTTTTAGGGGCTTTTTTCATTTCTTTTGCCCGCTTCGGGTTTTTCCTTGATATGGGGCGTAGGTCGAATGCTGTAAGTAGCAGCTGTTTCGACTTTCCATACCATTCTGTGGTGACAATCAGCCTAAACTCTTTGCCTTCAAGATAAATCCTGTTTTTCTTTCCTTCAGTGTTAAGCTTGCCGAAATTCATAATCATCAGGATGAAATCGATTGGGTCGATATTGAAATCCTTGATTTCGTCGCCGTGGTCTGTAAGAATGTGCGATAGCCCGAAGCCACCCTTACCTGTGGTTTTGTCGTTGGGCTTTCCCCAAACGAAATCAACAAATCCGACATCTTCACGATAGAAGGCTTTTGGACATTCTCCGTCTTTTACATTGCATAGATGGGTCATTGCTTCTTTCGGTTTGCTCACGAATTGGGTGTAGATGGGCCCAAAGGCTCCTTGTTGTAACTCTTCCATTTTCAATGTTTTTGTAATTGTTTCGCAAAGATGCAAACCTTGTCAAGACCTACCCGTTGATTAAACGTTTGTAGTCGACAGTAGTCGTTTGCTGTCGGATAAGTGATAGGAAATGAAATGGATGTTATTTTGGAAATAAATCTTACATAAATCTGTCATAAATGGATTGTTTCGTGCCTCGCCATGACGCGAAGCGGCAGTGGGGCCAAAGTCCTGAAATCGAAGATTAGCTACGCTGAATCAGAGATTTCGACGTAGTCAAAGGACGACCCTACCTCACCCCGATATGTAATGTCGGGTTTTTATATAACGATGAAGACGGCTACTGGAAGGCCGCAGCCATAGATGCCCGCCAGCGCACAAGCCAGCGCAGGCATGACACGGCTGCTTGTCTCCGCCATAGGTGTGACACGGTCATTAGAATAATTCGTAGCAAACGTGTCATATTCACTCATAAATGTATATATTTGCAACACGAATATGGATAGACGAGAATTTATCAAAGTTGCTTCAGTAGGGGCCTGCGCTGCAGCCTTGCTTCCCTCGGTCGGTGGTTTGTTGACGGGTTGTACTACTGTCATCAGTGACGGTGATAGTGGCGTTGACATTGACAGTGGAAAATGGGATTTCGACGAAGTGGTTGACCGTTCAGGGACGTGGAGCATCAAGTACGGACGGGCTTCCGAGAATCAGATTCCCATGTGGATTGCCGACATGGACTTCCGGACGGCGCCAGCTGTGTCGTCGGCCATGAAAGAGCGGCTGAACCGTGACGTGCTGGGCTATACTTTTACACCGGATGAGTTCTACCAAAGCATCATCGATTGGGAGAAAGAAATGCATGACTGGCGTGTGGATAAGGAGTGGGTCTCTTACTGCCCCGGTGTCATCACCTCCATCAACCAGGCTTACCTCACCTTTACTCATCCTGGAGACGGCATTGTCGTTATGCCTCCTGTTTACAACCTCTTCCGGATGTACGCTGAAAGGCTGGACCGTCAGGTCATCGACAATCCCTTGCTCTTCGACGGCAAGCATTATCAGGTAGATTTTGACGGACTGGAAAAGACGCTCTCCCGCAAGGATGCCAAGATTCTTGTCCTTTGCAATCCCCACAATCCGGCAGGTCTTGTCTGGGATCGTGATGTGCTCAGACGGATTGCCACCCTATGTCGCCAGAATGGGGTGCTGGTCATCTCGGATGAGATTCATGCAGACCTTACCCTCTATGGTCGCCGACACACCCCGTTTTGTAGTGTCAGCGAGGATGCGGCAGCCATAGGCCTCGTTTTTGCTGGTCCCACCAAGTCCTTCAATTTGGCAGGAGTGTCGATGACTGCCTACTGTGTCATACCCAATGAGGAACTGAGGCAACCTTTTCAGAAGCAGCTGAGGGATGCTAAACTTGACGAGGCTCCCATTGCCAGCCTTGTCTCCACTATCGCTGCCTACACGGAAGGGACTCCATGGCTGCAATCGCTCAAGGAGTACCTACAAGGTAATATTCGGGAAGTCATCGATTTCTTCTCCACAAACGATTTGGGCATCAAGGCCATTCCGCCTCAGGCTTCTTTCCTTGTTTGGCTGGACTGTCGGGCGATGGGGCTTGGGCAGGATGAACTGATGCGATTCTTTTCGGACAAAGGCCTCTTGTTGAGCAACGGGGCTGCTTACGGTCAAGGCGGAGAAGGATTCGTCCGCATGAACATAGGCTGTCCCCGAAAAATCGTGAAGGAAGCGTTGGGAAGAATCCTATGAGATAGCAGCAGTCCCCGTTCTCCCGAATTTGCAATTCTAGAGGCGAGAATGTCAGCATTTGCAATGCGGAAAAACACAGCCATTCGACTTATTCCAACTTCCCTGAGCGTTGAAGGCGAGTCTCAAGCGGAGTCTTTGTCGTGGAAAGGCTGGAGGTGTGAACTTCGGTTTGTTGACCTTCGATGTCGAACTGCAGCGTGGCGCCATCGGCGCGAACGTCCATGGTAACCGGAGCACCCATTACAAGAGGCAGGTTGATGTCGTCATGACCCGCGGGAAAGCCGCACATGACGGGAATGTTGTAAGCCGTAAGATAGGAGTGAAGCATCGCTTCCACACTCTCGTAGTCGAACTCGCTGCCACAGCTGACGAACGACCCAAGGATGACCCCCTTGCAACGTTCAAGAACACCGTTCATGGCAAGGATGTTGAACTGACGGTCGATGTTGTGCATCGATTCCCCCACCTCCTCAATGAACAGAATGATGTCATCAGCTTTGGTGGCGTCGGCTTGAGTGCCTAGGTTGGGAGCGAAGGTGCAGAGGTTGCCGCCTACGAGCACGCCTTGGGCATGTCCCGTGATGTTTTGTGGATGTGTTGGGAGTTCATAACGTGGCACCTGACCCATCAGCAAGTCACGCATCAGGGTGCTGGTAGCATCCGTGCCACCGGCAGCAAGGAACGAACTCATTGTTCCGTGTAGGCTCATCACACCGGCTCGGCTTTCTAGGCCGTGCAACGTGGTGATGTCGCTGAAGCCCACAAGCCATTTTGGATTTGCCTTGAAATCGTTGTAGGACAATTGGTTGATGAGTTGAATGGTGCCATATCCGCCACGGTTGCAGATGATGGCTTTGATGCCGTGTCGGTTGAGAGCCCAACGCAGGTCACTGACACGTTCCTCAACAGTACCAGCATACTTGTCTTGGTATATCTTGCCCACATTGGGACCAATGATAGGTGTCAGTCCCCAACCACGTAACACTTCGGCGGTGCGTTCCACGTTCTCCATCGGCGTATAGTAGGATGGAGAGATGAGTGCCACCGTGTCGCCCTCCACTAAGTAGTTGGGCTTCTCACATTGTAGCTTCACTATCCCATTCTCAGGGTCGGTCGTTTCTTTTTTGCATGCGATCATAACACCGCAGAGGATAAAGATGGCGGTGAGCATCCAGCGTCTTGTCTGTTTCTTCATATTCTTTTAAGCTAATTGAAAATAAAAGGAGTTGCGAACCATCGTAACTCCTTTGCTTTTTATAGTATTTTCGGTACTTTTTTTCTTGTAAGATGTTGTTTCTCTTACCACTCCACCGCCATGCGTTGCACCGGCATCGTCATGCATCGGGCGCCGCCGCCACCGCGTGAGAGCTCGTTGCCCTCGAAGGCGACGATGCACTTTCTCACGTTGTTCAGGTTGACCTTGTTGTTGGCCACATCGGCAGCTGTGATGATGTTGAAGCCGGCCTTGTTCAGTGCTTCCAAGGTGTGCTGGTTACGGCCGTAGCCGATGAACTTGCCAGGCTCGAAGCAGAAGAAGTTGCAGCCACTGTGCCATTGCTCGCGGGCAGCGAAGTCGAGGTTGCGGTTGCCGCAGTAGACGGGCTCCAAGTCGATGCCGAGACCCTTCAGTCCGGCAAGCAGGTTGGGCACTTCCTGACCGACAGCTTTCTGGCCATCGATGGTGATATGGAAGGTCTTGAAGGAATTACTCATGATGACGGGCTCATAAATCATGCATCGGTCGACATCCAGCATGGTGAACACCATGTCGAGATGGATGAATGACTCAGGCGTAAGCGGAAGCTCTTGGAAAATCAAATGCTTTACACCGGGCTTGGTCTTCAGGTGCTCCACCAACGACTCAACGCCGTGCATGTTGGTGCGTGAGCCCAGGCCGCAGATGATCACGTCGTCGCGTATGATCTGAACATCGCCGCCTTCCACCGTGCCTTCACCATGGATGTCGTAGGTCAACACAGGGTTGATGACTTTGGTCTCAAACAGCGGATGGATGTTGTAGATGCTGTTCAGAATCAAGCACTCGCGGGAGCGTACCGTCGTAGCCATGTTGCTGATCATGATGTTGTCGAACATGGTGAACGAGGCGTCACGCATGAAGAACAGATTGGGTATCGGCAGCAGGGCGTATGGATCTTTGTTGATGAAGGTGACGTCCTCCAAACGGACGCCTTCGATGAGTTGACGGGAAAGGTCCTCGGCCGACAACGAATTCAGGTAGGGGGCAAGAAATGCCTTGTCCTCGACCTTGCAGATTCGGTTGACCATGCTTGTCTTGACATTTTCCATCTTTAAGATGTCGGTCAACAGGTCGCGGATTTCGTGGACCTCAGCCACTTTTTGAAGCACTTTCTTGAAATAACCGTATTCTTTTTGAGCGACTTGCATGTTCAAGATGTCGCTGAAGAGGAAAGTATGTGCGTTTTCTGGGGTAACTTTCTCGAGTTCTGGGCCAGGGGTGTGCACCAAAACGTGTTGGAGTTTTCCTATTTCCGAGTTTACACTGACGTTGATTCCTTGTGAATCCATAAAAAGCTATTTAGTGAAACAATGAGAGCCTTGCTTGTTGGCAGGACTCCAAATATGGGTGCAAAATTACGTTTTTTTTCGAAGATTCCAATGAAAAAAAGTGAAAATCCTTTCTTTGATAGGGACATTTGAAGCATAATATGCTGTCAATCACCATGAAAATCTATGTCTTCATCCATGTTGTAGGCCCTAAATCTAAGTTTCTCCGGCTGCTGTATGTTGAGGAACAAAGGCTCGTACTGGCCAGTGCCCCAATTGCCCACCAGGGTGGCCTCAATTGTTAATTTTTTCAGTTCGTCGATAAACTGGTCGCGAGGAACAGGGTAGGCGCCAAGACTCATCAGATGGTTGGTCTCCTGCTGGCAATCAATGAGTTTGAAATCGTGGCTTTGCAAGAACTGGTGCAAGGCATAGAAGGCAACCTTGGAAGCGTCTGTCTCAAGGTGGAACATCGACTCGCCGAAAAACACCTGACCGATGGAAACGCCGTAAAGCCCTCCCACGAGCTCGTCGTCGTGATAGGTCTCAAAGGAATGGGCGATGCCCAACTCATGGAGATGACAATACGCTTCGATCATTTCATCCATGATCCAGGTTCCGTCTTGGTCTTTGCGGGGCGTCTCGGCACAATGCAACATCACCTCTTGGAATTGGGTATCGATTCGGGTCTCAAATCTTCCCGACCTCAGTGTGCGTCTCAGCGACTTGCTGACCTTCATCTCACCAGGACGGATGATCAGCCTCGGGTCGAGCGACCACCACAGCAACGGCTCGTTCTCGCTATACCATGGGAAGATACCGTTGGCGTAGGCCACTATCAGACGCTGGGGAGAGAGGTCACCGCCAAAGGCAAGCAGTCCTTCGTCGTTGGCACGATTGGCAGGCGGAAAGAAACAGTCGTCGTCGTTGAGTTGGAACAATATGTTCATGACCTTACAAATGGAGCGCAAAGATAGCTTTTTTTTGAATGCGGAATGTAGAATGTGGAATGCAGAATGCAGAATGTAGAATGTAGAATGTTATCTAATTCAGCATTCTTAATTCTTAATTCTTAATTCTGCATTTAGTTTTTCTCTATTTTTGTGCCTTAAAACAAAACCAATGCCGCGTTATTTCATTCACATGGCTTACAACGGCAGCCGCTACCATGGCTATCAGATTCAGCCGCACTCCGACAGTGTACAGGCCACGGTGGAGCAATGCCTGAGCCTCAAGTTGGGCCAACAGGTCTCCATCACGGGCTGCGGGCGCACCGACACGGGTGTCCATGCGCGGAATTATTATGCCCATTTCGACATGGAGCAAGAGCTGAATGACACGGAAACGCTTGCCCATCAGATGAATGCCTTCCTTCCCGAGGACATCGTGATTTACCGGATTTGGCAGGTCGCGCCCGACGTGCATGCCCGCTTCGATGCCGTGTCGCGCACCTATCATTATTACATCACACGCACGAAGAACCCCTTCCATATCCATGATGCCTATTTTTTGTATGGTGATTTGGATGTGGAAAAGATGCAGGAAGCCGCCGATATGCTCTTTGACTATGAGGACTTCACGAGTTTCTCGAAAGTGCATACCCAGGTGAAGACCAACAACTGTAAGATTATGGAAGCACGTTGGTTTGAGCAGGACGGTTTGTTGGTGTTCCGCATCAAGGCCGACCGTTTCTTGCGCAATATGGTGCGGGCCATCGTCGGCACCTTGTTGGAGATAGGGAAGGGGCGCATGAGCTTGGAGGAGTTCCGTGCCGTCATCGAACGCAAGGACCGCTGTGAGGCAGGGACTTCAGTGCCAGCCCATGCGTTGTTCTTAGAAGAAGTGGAGTATGAAACACAATCTTTGAATCTTGAATCTTAAATTTTAAATCTTTGAATTTTAAATCTTTGAATTTTAAATCTTTGAATCTTTAAATCTCATCCCCCATGTTCCAGAAGCTCATCCGTTTTTGTGTAAAGCTGGTTCAGAAATACTTGCCTGAGCCCTTCATTTTTGCCGTCGTTCTGACTTTGTTGGCCTTCATCATCGCCATGCCCGTATGTAAGCAAACGCCTCTCGAGGTGGTCGAGCATTGGGGCAATGGTGTGTGGTCGTTGTTGGCTTTCGCTATGCAGATGGCCTTGGTCTTGGTGACAGGTTCGGCCTTGGCGGCGGCGCCTTCCATCAAGAGGGGCATCAGTGCCATGGCAGCTTTGCCCAAGACACCTGCCGGTGCCATAGCATTGGTGACGGGCATCTCAGCCATCGCCTGCTGGCTCAACTGGGGTTTTGGCCTCATCGTGGGCGTCATCTTCGCCAAGGAAATCGCCAAAAAACTCCGCGGTGTCGACTATCGCCTGCTCATCGCATCGGCTTATAGCGGTTTCGTGGTGTGGCATGCCGGCCTCTCGGGTTCCATCCCGCTGACGATGGCCACAGAAGGCTCCAATCTTGAGGTGGTCACCAAAGGCGCGTTGACGCATCCCATCCCGATAGGCCAAACCATCCTTGCGCCACAGAACCTCATCATGGTGGCGGTGGTCATCGTGGCCATCGTGCTCGTCAATGCCTTGATGCACCCCAAAGGGGATCAAGTGGTTACCATCGAGCCTGCTCTGCTATTTGAGGAAGAGCCTAAGCCTCAACCGAAAGCGTCCACGCCTGCCGAAAAGTTGGAGAATAGCCCTGTGCTTTCGTGGATTATCTCTTTGTTGGGTTTGTCTTATTTGGTCATTAAACTGTTCTTCAAAGGCGGCAGCTTCGACCTTGGTGCGGTCATCATGCTGTTCCTGTTTTTGGGTGTCATCCTGCACGGCACGCCTTTGGCCTATGTCAGAGCTTTTGGTAAGTCGGTGGGAGGCGCTGCAGGCATCTTGTTGCAGTTCCCCTTCTATGCGGGCATCATGGGCATCATCACGGGAGTGGGTGCTTCGGGAATATGTTTGGGCGAAGTGATCAGCAATGCCTGCGTGTCCATCTCCACGCCAAAGACCTATCCTTTGTTTACCTTCTTCTGTGCGGCCATCCTGAATATGTTCGTGCCGTCGGGCGGCGGGCACTGGGCCATTCAGGCTCCGATTATGTTCACGGCAGGCGCGACATTGGGTGTGGCTCCCGGTCTGACGGGCATGGCCATCTCGTGGGGCGATGCCTGGACCAACCTGATTCAGCCTTTCTGGGCCTTGCCAGCCTTGGCGATTGCCAAGCTGAACGCTAAAGACATCATGGGCTTCTGCATCATCGACCTGTTTGTCACGGGGTTGATTATCTGTGGAGGCTTGTTGCTGTGGGCGTGATTGGAAAGTCCAAACCATCTTCCAGCTTCCGATGTGCCGCGTTGTAGAAAAGAAGTTGACACCTAATTAATATAGGTTACTTGTTAAATAGATATCCGATAATCCCTGTCCGTTTGGGTGGTTTTTTTGTAAGTAACTGTTCAAAAATAAACTTCAAAATCCTTTGACATCGGGACGATGACTTGTGACTATGACAATGACCGCTTCAACCAAGGGCTGAAACTTCAGCATCCCATGGAAACGGTCATAGTCATTGTCAATGGTCATAGTCAAAAAGTCTCGTAGTCTAGTGTCCAATATGTAAACTAATTTTGCTCATCTACTAACAATCCCAAAGAATAGCTGTTTACATTGCCTCACGTAGTATGTAAAAAACATATAGGATTTGTTGCTTTTTCTTGTATTAATGGAAATTTCCAAATAAATTTGCACCCATCAATCATGATGTATTAACAAAATAATAAATAATTAAAAATCAAACACAATGGGAAACAATTACTTACATCGAAAATGGGTGATACGGATCATCCTGTTCATCCTGCTACTGGGTGCGGCGGGGATGACGAAAGCTATGGCACAAACTAACACCTATACATCGGCATCAGCCCCAATAAGGGATACAATTAAAGCAAAGACTGTAGGCATCATACCCTACAGTGATGATTTTATCACTCAAGAAGAGGTGATGGAGCGATATTATTCCATCACTTCATTCAGAATGATTGACACAGCAACTGTGGCGGTACTCACGGGTGCATCAGATATGATTATGGTGTATTCGTTGGATCAGAATCAAATACTGCGAAAAATTCAACTGCCCATATTTGCCAGGGCATTTGAATATGACAACGGGCTGTTTCACGTGATAGGAGACAGAACTTATTTGTCGATAGACGCTGATGGAAGGATTTGTGAAAGAAAGGATTTTCAACAACCCCAACTACCGAACGAGGAAATCTTTGTTGTTTCGGACTTGAAAATTGTTGACGGGCAGCCGATTATCCACGAATGCAATGCAAATACCTACAGCATAACTTCAGATGGGTTGCAAAAAATCGACACATGCTACTTTGATCATGCAAGAAGTTGCAAAATTCATCCACAATACATCGATGAAAACAGTTTCACATTATTTAGTGAAACACCTTCCAGAAGTGGAAGACATATTGTTTCGATGGAATCCCTAGGACTGGAGGGTAAACTAGCATGTCTTAATTCTATAAGTGTCGATGATGATTTTATTGCAATAAACTTAGAAACATCACACAATCGTACTGGACGTTTTGTGAAGAGTTATTTGTTAGTGATTAATTCTAATGGTGAATTGATTAATCTCGTTGAAGTTCCCATTAACTTCCTGTCCTACATACACAAACCATTCTTATATTATGGTAATGCTTGGTATTATGCATTTTCTGGTCAAGAAGGCATCTCTATCTTCAAAATCGATACGAACACGAACAGAATAGACAGCCCCGATTCTTTTATATTGTCAGATGATGGTTTTGACTATTCCTATCTCGAAACAAATAATGGAATTTCCTATGAAGATACAGATGGCAATGGACCAACAAGAGATAATTGGAGAACCATCACGCAGGCATGGGAAAATGCAGAGCGATACTGTGATATGGAATGGACACCTGTTTCTGGAAATGTGTCTCCATATTGTACTCCAATAATAAACAATAGATATATTATTACACCTGTAAGTAATTGCAACGAACAAACAGGAGTACCTTATAAATATGGTGGATTTACAAATTGGGACGTTTTTAAAAGCTTGGCTGCTGATGGTACTAGATATACGGGAAACAAACATTGTTATAAAACAACAGATTGTTATCATGATCCATACCAAGATGGCGTTAACACATATGTTCTTGGAGTTGACTGCAGTGGTTTCGTTTCCCGGTGTTGGGAACTTTCAAGTCATATATGGACAGGAGACATACCAAATCACACTCAATATTTAGGCGACTTAACCTCCCATTTCAACGATGGGACTCTTAGAACTTGTGATGCACTCAATTTCATTGGAAGATCGGAGTGTATAAATGTCCAAAGGCATGTCATGATGTACGCCTATCACACTTCCGATCAAGATGAAATAATGGTTTTTGAATCCAGTGCTACAGGTTGGAAGACCGCTCAAAACTCTCGTCGTTTAAGTTACTTTCAAGGTAATTATACCTGCCAAAAAAACATCAACGGTACAATTTATACATATTCTTACCCCTTAACATATACTATCCAGAGATACCCGGATATGAGGGATATCAGACTGCGTTTAGGTAATCCTATAACTATGTATCAAAATGATCCAAACACACCCGTAACAACTGTAACAAAGGGGCAACCCTTAACAGTGGAATACAGTGTAACTAATGCTGGAAGTGTGCCATGGACGGGATATGTCTATTTATATATAGAACAATCAAACCCAAACGGGGAACCAAACGGGAATCCATTTTGTATAAATAATTGTGGGGAGGGAAAAGTATTGACAACGATTTATCCGGGTGAAACTGAGTATTTCACATTTTCAAATAATGAGGTTATATCACCTCCTGGTACCACAAAATTATATGTCAAAGTGGAGAATTACAATGCTGGCGATTACGGATCGTATCAACCCTATGATGTCGGTGATGGAGGTTATTCAAACCCCTTAGTGTTTCAGATTGTGGAAGGAAGTCCCACCACAAGCTATGTTATTAATGCCTCGGCCAGTCCTTCGGCGGGCGGCACGGTCTCTGGCGCTGGAACTTATATTGAAGGTAGTATTTGTACACTTAATGCGACACCAAGCTCAGATTATAATTTTGTAAAATGGTCGAAAAACGGTACACAAGTTTCGACCAATCCTGTATATAGCTTCCAGGTAACAGAGTCAGCCTCTTATGTGGCATCTTTTGTAGAGAAACCAATTTATTACAATATTTCTGTTTCAGCCAGTCCTTCTAATGGCGGCACCGTGACAGGTTCTGGAAACTATGTGTTCTACGCTCATGTCACACTCACTGCAACGCCCAATCCGGGCTATGTTTTTGAGCGATGGACTAAAAATGGCACTCAGGTGTCAACCAACCCGAATTATATGATTGTTGTGACTGGAGATGCGAATTATGAGGCCGTATTCTCCGCCAATAGCACTGGGTCAGGAATACTTAGTGGGATATTCTCTGTTGGGGCGAACACAAGGGTGAACTTTTCGCAGGGCAACTTGCAGTACCAAGCCTCTTCAAACACATGGCGTTTTGCCACCAACCAGTATGATTATTTGGGCTCAGGGAATGCAAATATTTCATCGTCTTACAGTGGATGGATTGATTTGTTCTGTTGGGGAACTAGTGGCTACAATCATGGAGCGGTATGCTATCAGCCATGGAGTACGAGCACGACCAATAGCGACTATTATGCCTATGGGTCGTATACGTACAACCTTTACGACCAGACGGGTAAGGCAGACTGGGGTTACAATAGAATATCGAACGGTGGAAACACCCTCGATTCGTGGCGTACGCCGACGCGTGCTGAGTGGGCGTATATGCTCAACACACGTAACACCGCATCGGGTATTCGTTATGCGAAGGCTCAGGTGAACGGCGTAAAGGGCCTGATCTTGTTGCCTGACGATTGGAGTGCAAGTTACTACAGCCTAAACAGTACAAATACCAGTGGCGCTGACTTTAGTACTAATGTGATAAGTTCATCGGTATGGGCAAACAACTTAGAATCGCATGGAGCAGTTTTCTTACCGACCGCAGGAATGCGCTTTGGGACGCAGTTAGGTAGTATCGGAGTTTATGGTCTTTATTGGTCATCATCATACTATGATAGTGATAATGCAGGGTATCTAGTATTAGGCAGTGACAGAGTGGAGGCCAATGATGTGGACCGCCGTGGTGGTGTTTCGGTTCGTCTTGTTACTCCTGTACAAAACACAGCCTACACCATTTCCGTCTCGGCTAATCCGTCGTATGGAGGTTCTGTCTCAGGGGGTGGAACTTATATAGAGGGTAGCACCTGTGTGCTTACCGCTACACCTGCCACAGGCTACAGTTTCGTTCGCTGGACGAAAAACGGTAGCCAAGTGTCGACCAACCCAAGCTATAGCTTCACTGTTACGGGCAACGCCAGTTATGTAGCGGTTTTCAGCCTGAACAGCTACACTATCTCAGCTTCGGCTAGCCCGAGTTCGGGTGGAAGTGTGAGTGGCGCGGGTAGCTACAACTATGGCAGCACTTGCACCTTGAACGCCTCGGCCAACACAGGCTACTCCTTCGTCTGTTGGATGAAAAACGGCTCTCAGGTTTCTACTAATGCTAGTTTTAGTTTCACCGTGGCGGAGAACGCTAGTTATGTGGCTGTTTTCAATCTCGACAGCTACACCATTTCCGTCTCGGCAAGCCCAAGTGCTGGCGGAAGTGTGAGCGGCGCGGGCAGTTACAACTATGGCAACTCCTGCACTTTGACGGCAACGCCTGCCACAGGCTACAGCTTTGTTTGCTGGACGAAGAACGGCAGCCAAGTCTCGACTAATCCAAACTATAGTTTCACTGTGACGGGCAACGCCTCGTGTGTGGCTGTCTTCAGCCTTAATACCTATACCATCTCTGCCTCGGCTAATTCTACGTTATGGGGTACAGTTAGTGGAGCAGGAACCTATAGTTTCGGCTCTATTTGTACCTTGACGGCTACGCCCAACACAGGCTGCGATTTCGTTCGATGGACTGAAAACGGTTCTCAGGTGTCCACTTATGAAAGCTACAGCTTCATGGTGACGGGTAACGCTAGCTATGTGGCTGTGTTTGAAGAAAGTACCATCACCCAAAGCCAGCCCCTCAGCACGGGTTGGAACTGGTGGAGCTCCTATGTCGAGTTAAATGGCGCCGAGGGGCTGAGTATGTTGGAGAATGGTCTCGGCTCGGCGGGCCAAATGATCAAGTCGCGGTCTGATGGCTATGTGGAATCCTATACATACAACGGCACCACAGGCTGGTTCGGTTCCCTGACCTCTATCAGCAACGAGCAGATGTACAAGATTAACATGAATTCCAGCAGTAGTGCAGCCGTCACAGGCTATCTTGTTAGTACCTCGAATCATCCAATCACCATCGGCAATGGCTGGAACTGGATAGGATTCCCGTTGAACCAGTCGGTGGATGTTGTCGAGGCACTGAGCGGTTTCAGTCCCGCTGTGGACGATGTCCTCAAGGGACGTAACAGCTACACCACTTATTTCTCCAATAATGGTACAACGGGTTGGTTCGGATCTTTGAACACACTTGAACCAGGCTATGGCTATATGTATCAGTCGCAGAGCAGCGACACGAAAACGCTGGTGTTCCAGCCTGGCCGAGGCGAGGTTATGTTGGCTAATATCACACCCGAAAACAACATTTATCAGCCTTCGGATCAACGGTTTGCCGACAACATGACGGTGACGGCAGTGATTGAAGTGGAAGACGAGGAATTACGCTCCGACAGCCACGAGTTGGCGGCCTTTGTCGACGGTGAATGCCGTGGTAGCGTACGTCTGTTGTATGTGGAGCCGATAGACCGCTATGTAGCCTTCCTGACTGTGTTTGGTGAGACGGGCGACGCATTGGAGTTCCGCTTGACGGACGGCACGGATTCACAGTTCTCGACAGACATGCTCTCTTTTGCCTCCGATGGTGGGGTAGGAACACTTGCATTGCCAAAGGTGCTCCATTTTGGTACACTTGGCTTAGGCGAGACTTCCGCCATAGTACGCATTTATCCCAATCCTGTACGCAGAAAGGGGACATTGAACGTCTCTTTGCCCGAGGCATCGGGGACGATGACGGTGGAAATCGGCAATATGCTCGGGGTGACAGTGCTCAGAGAGGAAGTCGTTATGGATCCCACGTCCGTTGTACGCATCTCATTGCCTGATTCGGTGTTGTCTGGCACCTATATCCTGAAAGCGATCCGTTCTGACGGCAACGTGTATTATGGGAAGTTAGTGGTGGAATGATGGAGTAATTGATTAAGTAAAATAATTAAACATACAGAACTATGAAAAATAGAAATCGATTCATCCTTTTTTTGATAGCCTGGCTAATGCCTTTGGCAATGGTAGCCCAGACCAACCATTGGACGCCTCAGAGTGCGGGGTATGAGGACAACATGACGCTGACGGGTGTCATTCAGATTAATGGAGTGGAGCAGGAAAATACCACCTTGGAAGTGGGGGCCTTCTGTGGCACGGAATGTAGAGGCTCGGCAAGACCCGTGCTGTTTCCGACAACGGGACGTTATTTAGTGTTCCTGACGCTCTACGGCAATGACGGCGACCAGATTACCTTCAAACTGTATGACCACAGCCAGGGCGCGGAACTCAACCTTCAGTCGCCAGCCGCCATTACATTTGGTCCCAACGGATTGGGTTCGCTCATCAATCCCTATGTGCTCAATTTCACAGCATACAACTATACCATCACTGCCTCGGCTAACCCTAGCAACGGTGGTACGATAAGCGGCACAGGTACCTACCCAAGCGGCAGTACTTGCACCTTAACGGCCACACCTGCCACGGGCTACAGCTTTGTCCGTTGGACGAAGAACGGCAGCCAAGTGTCGACCAACCCAAGCTACAGCTTCACTGTGACAGGGAATGCCAGTTATGTGGCTGTGTTTAGTTTGAACAGCTACACCATCTCCGTTTCAGCTAATCCCTCTGCGGGTGGTACAGTGAGCGGTGGAGGCACTTACAATTACGGTAGCTCTTGCACCTTGACTGCCACGCCTGCCACGGGCTACAGCTTTGTCCGCTGGACGAAGAACGGCAGCCAAGTGTCGACCAACCCAAGCTACAGCTTCACGGTGACGGGGAATGCCAGTTATGTTGCTGTCTTTAGTTTGAACAGCTACACCATCTCTGCTTCAGCCAATCCAGCGGCAGGTGGTACGGTGAGCGGTGGAGGCACTTACAATTACGGTAGCTCTTGCACCTTGACCGCCACGCCTGCCACGGGCTACAGCTTTGTCCGTTGGACCAAGAACGGCAGCCAGGTGTCGACCAATCCAAGCTACAGCTTCACTGTGACTGGGAACGCATCATACGTTGCCGTATTCAGTTTGAATAGCTACACCATCTCAGCTTCATCTAGCCCGAGCGCGGGAGGAAGTGTGAGCGGTGCAGGCAGCTACAACTATGGCAGCACTTGTACTTTGACAGCCACACCTGCCACGGGCTACAGTTTTGTCCGCTGGACGAAGAACGGCAGCCAAGTGTCGACCAACCCAAGTTACAGCTTTACGGTGACAGGGAATGCCAGTTATGTTGCTGTCTTTAGTTTGAACAGCTATACCATCTCTGTCTCTGCCAATCCATCGGAAGGTGGCACGGTGAGCGGTGGAGGCACTTACAATTACGGTAGCTCTTGTACTTTGACCGCTACATCTGCCACTGGCTATAGCTTCGTGAACTGGACAGAGAACGGCGAAGTGGTTTCAACGGAAGCAACTTACAACTTCACGGTTACGGGTGATAGGTACTTGTTGGCGAACTTCATGCAGCAATCTCCTTTTATTCCCACCGAGGACTTGGTGGCATACTATCCATTTGATGGCGATGTTAATGACTACAGTGGTTATGGAAATCACGGTACTATCATAGGCAATGTTGTGCCAGCCACGGACCGACATGGCAATCCTAACGGTGCCTACCGTTTCCCAGGCGATCCGTTTAACTACATCTCCGTACCAGATGTAGAAATCCTTCATTTGAATAGTTTCTCGCTCAGTGCATGGGTTTATTCGGATGCAGAAGACTACGGATCTGGGTATTTAATTAATAAGGGACGTGACATAAACAATGGTTCCTATCGTCTGTGCGTCAGAGGTATAGGTGCCACAACCCAATACGGCGGAACCAATGATGCGGGTATCGATGAAAACCCAGAATTGGGCCGTTGGCACATGATTACTGGCACGGTGGAGGGCAACCAAGCGCGTTTCTACATTGACGGTGTGCTGAAAGCAGAAGAAACGTTGTCGAATGCCTTCAGCAACAATAACACCGAACCGCTGACCTTTGGATGCCACTATTATAACGGAGTGCCATCCATGTGGGCCTATACGTTGCTGGGCGTGTTGGATGAGGTGAGAATCTATAATCGAGTCTTGACACCTCAGGAAGTCATGTCGCTATACACTTATGAGGATCTCGTGGCCTATTATCCATTTAATGGCGATACCTACGATTACAGCGGCAACGGTTACCATGCTACTCCTTATAACTATTATCAATATGAGAATGGAGTTGCGAGTGAATGTATTGCGGTTGAAGGCCAAGGGTACATGACAAGTTCGGGTGGACATGTTTTGTTGCCTCAACTGGATCTTAATTCCTTGTCGGGTATTACGTTATCGCTTTGGGTAAAGGCAATAGGACTTACAAGTTCAGATGGTGAAACTTACATTAATCTTGGCGATCATTCTAATGCAGACGGAGTTTATATTCTCCAAAGTACTGATGAAATCCAATTCACCTATCATGGATCATCTGTATCTGTCCCATATCAGGAAAACTATACTGGAAATTGGGTAATGTATACATTGACATGTGGATCTGATGAAAAATTGCGAGCCTATGTTAATGGTACGCTTGTTGGACAGGAAGATGTGGATTATAACGGACAAATTAATACCTCATTAGCAGCCCTTGGACGACATTGGTGGTATAATAGTGGAGCAACTTCTACAAGATTCAATGGTTCTTTCGATGAAGTGAGAATTTACAGCCGTGCTTTGAGTGCAAAGGAAGTGAATAAGCTTTACAATTCTGATATGGGCTGTTTGGCTGGTCAGTTCTCAGTATCTGAAACAACACAAGTGTATTTCTCGCATGGCAATTTACAATATCAAGCTAGCACGAATATATGGCGATTTGCAGAACATCAATGGGATTGTGTGGGTGTAGGCAATGCCAATATTTCTGTGACTTACGACGGCTGGATAGATTTGTTCGGCTGGGGCACGAGTGGCTATAACCATGGTGCTAACGCCTATCAGCCTTATAGCACAAGCCAAAGCAACTCCGACTATTGGGCTTATGGTAATTCAGGGGCCAGTTTATCCGACCAGACAGGTCAGGCGGATTGGGGCTATAATGTTATCAGTAATGGGGGTGATCAAGAAGGTCAATGGCACACGCTCAGCCATAGCGAATGGGATTATTTGATTAATACTCGTTCAGGAACCACATTGAATGGTGTTGAAAACGCACGACATGTCAAAGCTATGATCAACGATGTTGCGGGATTAATCCTTTTCCCCGACAATTATTCACATCCGAGCGATGTCAGTTTGCCTGTCAATATCAATGCGTATGCTTCGGAGTTTGCTGACAATGATTATTCTTTGGAAGAATGGGGGCAAATGGAAACGGCTGGTGCAGTGTTCTTGCCAACCGCTGGAATCCGTAGTAATGGGATTGGTGGTGTCGGTACATTAGGTATTTATTGGTCATCCACACCAGGCGGAAGTTCCTTTGCACACCGTTTTGATTTTACCAATGAATATGTCGTGGCTTGGGGACAGGATAGCAGATGGTACGGCTATTCTGTTCGTCTTGTAAAGAATGTACAAACCGCCACATGTTATATAGATGCAGTTCCTGACCCTGCAGAAGGCGGCACCGTAGAAGGAGTGGGAACTTATATTAATGGCTCCACCTGTACTTTGACAGCCACGGCCAATGAAGGCTACACCTTTATTAACTGGACAGAGAATGGCGAGGTGGTATCCACTGAGGCCACTTATAGCTTCACGGTCATGGGGGATAGGAGCTTGGTGGCGAATTTTGTGGACGAAAATGCATGTGCCATCACGTTTGACCTTTATGACTCATATGGCGACGGCTATACAAGTAATTATTTGGTTGTAAACTATGGCGATGTCACCGAGCAACTTACTGTTGAAAGCGGATCTTTTGCTTCTCATGTTCTCTATATTCCAGACGGAAGCCATGTGGAATTGAGCTGGATCCAGGGCAATTGGCCAGAAGATTGCTCTTTTACGATAAGCTATTCGAATGGAAATTGGATATATCATGGTACCAATTTGAACAATAGCTTTAGTTATGGTTTTGATGTGGATTGCGAAGGAATGCCTGTGATTTCATACAGCATCAATGCTTTCGCCAATTCGTCCGAGTGCGGTACTGTAAGTTTAGAAACTGATTTTGAAAGCCAACAGATTCCATCTAACTGGACCAACGACGCTACTTATCCGTGGGTAATCACCACACCTGAATACTCGGGCTACAACGGCTCTTTCTGCATGATGAGCGGCAATAGCGGTGTGCATAGCTCAACTTCGTCCATCGAAGTCACGGTAGAATTCATCCAAGATGGCTCCATCAGCTTCCTTGCAGGCTGCTGGGGCGAAGGCAACGACTCCTATAATTGGGATAAGTGCAGATTCTATATCGATGGCTTAATGCAGATGGACTATGGCGCACACCAAAGCTGGGAAAATGTTAGTTACTATGTTACAGCTGGTAACCATACTTTCACTTGGACTTATAAGAAGGACGGCTCCGTACATCCTTCGGGTGATGCTTTCTTCGTGGACGATGTTAAATTTGCAGGTGCTAGTATCGGCAGTCAATTTGTTTATGGCCAAACCTGCACTACGACAGCTTCACCCACCGAAGATTATCAATTCTATTGTTGGAAGGAGAATGGAAATGTGGTCTCGACAGATGCCAACTATTCGTTTACCGTAATAACAGACCGTAATTTGGAGGGTGTCTTTGGACCGCCATTGTCAGTATCTGTTACATCTAACTTAGGCATTGGAGGGATGGTAAGTGGAGGAGGTGTGTTTGACTATGGTACAACTTGCACGGTAACGGCCACACCTAATGAAGGCTATCTGTTCCTGAACTGGAATCGAAACGGCGAAGTGCTCAGCTGCAACGCCAACTATAGTTTCACTGTAACCGAGCCTATTGCCCTTGAAGCGGTCTTCATGCCTCTTAATGGAAGATTGATCGGTGCAGGCGAGGCGACAAACCAGTATCTGCCAAGCTATTCCTATTATAAATATACCCTTTCCCAGCAAATTTACACGCCAGATGAGATAGGAGCGGCTGGAAGCATCCTTACCATCTCTTACTTCAACACGGGTGGTACAAAATCCCGTAGCTATGATATATACATGGTACATACTGACAAGAACGCCTTCGAAAGCGAAACGGACTGGATTACTGTGACAGAAGCCGACCGTGTGTTCAGTGGCGAGGTGACCATGACAAGAGGGTATTGGAACACCATCCTCCTTGACGTCCCCTTTGACTACGACGGTACTTCCAACCTTGCCATCATCATTGATGACAATTCGGGTAATTATACGGGTTCGCATCACATGGAATGCCGCGTGTTCAACACAGAAGGCAATCAAGCTATACGTGTGTATAGCGACAATACTAATTATGATCCGATGTCACCTCCGTCTTCTTACGCTAATTATAATTATGTGGCTCTACATTCGGTGAAGAACCAGATGATTTTGGGCGTTATGCCTGCCTACCATTTCGTCACGGCAGGCACATGGGGCAACGCCGCCAATTGGAGCGGAGGCGCATTGCCCGGAGCTGGCGATGCGGTCTTCATCGATGCCAACTGTGCGCTCAACAGGGATGCCGAAGTGGCCATGCTTTCCGTTACCCCAGGTCAGGTGCTCACCCTTAGGTCAGGCAAAACCCTGTCAGTAACAGGCAATTTGTTTAATACGGCCATAGAGGGCTTGGTTGTCGAGGATGGCGCGCAACTTGTCAATACCTCCTTTAATGTAGCGGCCACAGTGAAAAAGAATGTACAAGCCTACAACAACAGCAACCCCGATGGCTGGTACACCATCTCTTCGCCCATGAATGGAATGGTTATCGAAGGCAGCAACTTCCTAACATCAGGTTATGATTTGTACCGTTTCAACGAGACCAACCTCACCCGCGATGAATGGGAAAACTACAAGGTCAACCTTGCGGACTTTACCACCTTTGAGAAGGGTCGCGGCTACCTTTATGCCAACAGCAACACTTTCGCACTTGCTTTCACTGGCATACTGAATAACTTGGATGTCACCTATACGTTGACCTGCACCGAGCGACCTAACGACCCGCTCAGCGGCTTCAACCTCATTGGCAACCCGTTCCCACATGAGATTTACAAAGGGGCTGGCGGTGCTATCAACAATGTGAACTTGGCTTCGGGCTACTATACTCTGACCAACGAAGGCACTTGGGAGGTTCACAGCTTTGACGATGCCATCCAGCCTGGACAAGGCTTTTTGGTGAAAGCTACCGCTCCAACGGTTCTGACCATTGCCAAGAGTAACGAGATGGCGTTTTCGGAATCAGGTGATGCTAAGAAGGGGGTGACGGAGCGTATGTGCATCAGCGTTGCAGGCGACAATGGACAAGATCGTACCTACGTTTATTTCGGTCAAGGTGTTGGCTTGGACAAGAAGAACGACTTCGATGCTCAGGTGCCTAACCTTTGGATTCGCGACAACGGCCATGATTATGCCATTGCTCATGTTGAGGACACTGACGAATCGTTAGAGCTTTGTTTCAACAACAGACAGGAGGGCGATTTCACATTAGCCATCACGACAAACGATATGGAATTCGAATACCTGCAACTGATAGACCGTGCTGCAGAAGTGACAGTAGACCTGCTGAAACAGTCAGTCTATACTTTCCATTCCGAAAGAAATGAAGGTACGAAACGCTTTACGTTAGCTTTCAAGAAGAAATGAGAGTGAATGCCAGAGCGTGCATTTGATTTATAGGGCTGCCACATTTATCGTGGTGGCCCTATAAAATTAGAACGAATCCATGCCGTCCCACTCGACCAAGTCGTGGCGGACGTATCCCACCTTGTCTTTTACTCGGATCTTGTACCATTCATCGGTCTTGCCGAGACAGGGATAAGTCTCAGGGACATTGCCTTTCTCGTAGGAGATTTGTGTCACGATAGGGGCAGTGAGCGAAGGCGATTTCCTTATGTTGACATGGGTGCGTCGTGTATAAAGAACCCCTTGCTTGTTGGCCGCACTGAATTCCACTATCCGGTGACCTTCCTTTGGAACTTCAAAATTGTCCTGAACGGAAACCGTGTAGGTGTTCTCGTTGGTGCTCACATAACGTCCCACCAGATTGCCTTGGTTGTCTAACACCATTTTCATGTTGTCGACAGATGCTGCTTCTACAGTGGGGATTTCTGTGTTATTCGGCAAAGTGTTCGTGATGGTGGTCTCGATGATATCGGTATCGGTAGTATCAGCAGGGGTGGTGGAGTCATCGGAGGTATTGCCTCTGCCGCCACAAGAGAAAGCCGTTATGCTCAGACCCAGCAGGAGCATTACTGCATACAAATGCCTTTTCATGGTAAGTCGTTTTTATGGTCAAGTCCGACAAAAGTACGAAAAAAACCATTATGGAGAACAAAAAGAAAAGAGTAAGGTCGATTTTCAACCTTACTCTCATTTAGTAGCGGGATCGAGAATTGAACTCGAGACCTCCGGGTTATGAATCCGACGCTCTAACCTGCTGAGCTATCCCGCCTCGTTTCGGGGTGCAAAAATAGATATTATTTCAATACGAACAAGGAAAAAGCGGAAAATATTTTCCGCTTTTTCCAAAATTAGTTCTTATCTATCACTCAGTCAGCTCTTTGGCTGCTTGCTCGAGCTTGGCGTCAAGGACCTTAATGGCCGACTCTAGACCGTTCGATGCATCGCCTTTCATGCTGAAGTAGAACTTAATCTTCGGCTCAGTGCCCGAAGGACGGATGGTGATCTTCGAGCCACTTTCAGTGAAGAACTGCAACACGTCGCTCTTCGGCAAGGTGATAGGCGTGACCTTTCCTGTAGTCAAACCCTTGGCTTCTTGAAGCTTGTAGTCGCGGATCTCAATGACTTTCTCGCCAGCGATGACGGTGGGCGGGGTGGTGCGGAACTTGGCCATCAACGCTTTGATTTCCTCGGTGCCGCTGATGCCTTTCTTGGTCAGGGAGACGAGTTTCTCCTTGTAGAGACCGAACTCCTTGTAGATGTCCATGAGCAGCTGATAGAGCGTCTTACCTTGCTCAGCAGCCCAGGCAGCGGCCTCGGCAATCATGCTGGTGGCGATGACGGCGTCCTTGTCGCGGACGAAGTCGCCAGCCAAGTAGCCGTAGCTCTCTTCGCCGCCACCGATGAACTGCTTCTTGCCTTCGAGTTCGAGGATCTTGTCGGCGATATACTTGAAGCCAGTCAGCACATCGTAACGGTCCACATTGTATTTCTTCGCCATTTCGAAGATCAGCTCGGTGGTGACGATGGTCTTTACAATGAATTCTTTTCCAGTGAGTTTGCCCAGCTCGTTCCAGCGGGTCAGTAGGTAGTAGACGAAGAGGCTACCAGTTTGGTTGCCGTTGAGCAGGATGTACTCGCCTTTGTCGTCTTTCACTGCAATGCCCACACGGTCGGCGTCGGGGTCGGTGGCCATGACGAGGTCGGCATTCACTTCTTGAGCCTTCTTCACGGCCAAAGCCATGGCAGCGGGCTCCTCAGGGTTGGGAGACTTTACGGTGGGGAAGTTGCCGTCGACGACCATCTGTTCCTCAACGCAATAGACGTTCTCGAAGCCTTTGCGCTTGAGAATCTCGGGCACCAAGCGGCGACCTGTGCCGTGGATGGGGGTGTAGACGATGCGCATGTCCTTGTGCTTCTTGATGAGGTCGAGCGAGAGGGAGAGGCCGTACACCTTATTTAAATAGATGTCGTCAAACTTCTCGTCCAAGACAGTGATGAGGTCGGGATTGCGCTTGAAGTTGACCATCGAGGGGTCGGTGATTTTTTCCACCTCAGCGATGACATTCTTGTCGTGTGGACTGACCAGCTGACCGCCATCGTTCCAATAGGCCTTGTAGCCGTTGTATTCCTTGGGGTTGTGCGAGGCGGTGACCATCACGCCGGCATCGCATTTCATCTCGCGCACGGCGAATGAAAGTTCCGGGGTGGGGCGGAGGCAGTCGAAGATGTAGACCTTGATGCCGTTGGCCGACATCACGTCAGCGGTGACGTTGGCGAAGGCGGGGCTGTTGTTGCGGCCGTCGTAGGAGATGGCGACGCTGAGATCCTTTTTGTCGGGGTGCATCTTCTTGATGTAGTTGGCGAAGCCTTGGGTGGCCATGGCCACGGTGTAGATGTTCATGCGGTTGGTGCCGGCACCCATGATGCCACGCAGTCCGCCTGTGCCGAACTCGAGGTTGCGGTAGAAGCTCTCGGTGAGTTCGTTAGGGTCGTTGTCGAGCATGTTTTGCACGCTCTTTCTTGTTTCTTCATCGTATTGCTCAGTGAGCCACGATTTTGCTCTTTCGATGATTTGAGTGTCCATATTGTTGATATTATGTTGATGTTTGTTTCGCTCTAACGCAAAGACTTACGTCGACTGCTTAATGTCCTGTCGCCCCTACGGGGCTTTGTTTGAGTTCTTCTATGCATTTCTCCAAGCTCTCCCGCCAATCTGGTATCTCAATCCCAGCATATTCCTTGATCTTGCTCAAATCCAACACACTGTATGCTGGCCGTTTCGCTTTGGTGGGATATTGGTCTGTCGTTATCGGGTTTACTTTACAAGTCTTTCCACCAATCTCCATAATGGCCACAGCAAAGTCGTACCATGTAATCTGCCCTTCGTTGGTGAAGTGGAAGGTCTCGTGGACTTCTTTCTTGCCGTTTTTATTGAGTAGGGCGACCAAAGCCACAGCCAGGTCGTGTGCCCAAGTGGGGCAGCCTTTCTGGTCGACCACCACGTTGATTTCTTCTTTGGTGTCGCCCAGCATGAGCATGGTCTTCACGAAGTTTTTGCCCACGGAGGAGTAGAGCCATGCCGTGCGCACAATCATGTAGCAGCAACCGCTCTCGCGGATGAGGCGCTCGCCTTCAGCCTTAGTGCTACCGTATATCGATTGCGGGTTGATGGGGTCGTCCACCTTATAAGGTTCGCTGGCTTCGCCGCCAAAGACATAGTCGGTGGAAATGTGAATCAGCAACGCATTATGTCTTTTGCAGGTGTCAGCCAACACTTTGGGTGCGAAACTGTTAATGAGTGTAGCCAGTTCTGGTTCATCTTCGGCTTTGTCGACGGCAGTATAGGCGGCACAATTGATGCAGGCTTCTATGCGGTTTGTTTCGAAGCACTTCTCAACCGCGGCTTTGTCGCAGATGTCCAGGGTGTCGACATCGGTGAAAAGCCAATGATGGCTTGTGTCGCTTGAGGCTATTTTCTGTAACTCGGTTCCTAATTGGCCTTTACATCCTGTGATTAATATGTTCATTTTCAATTGCTTTAAAACTTGTGTAAAAACGCAATCCCTATCGACTCCTTGAATTGGAGCTTTGGCACATTGTCGACTACGGTCTGTACGCCTTCAATTTCCTCGTATTTGGGGAAGGTGGTGTTGTGGTCGTATTTCAGATGGACGAAGAGTATGGTCGACAAGAATTTGGTAATGGTGAAGTGGATGGTGTTCTCCCAATTCACGTCGAGGCGAAGCCTATCGTCATCGCGGCGTTCAAGATAATTGTAGAAGGTGTTGAGCATCGTGGTGTAGTTGATGCTTTTGCTGATGGGCTGCTTGTAGTTGATGATGACGTTGATGCCGATGGCGGGGGCGATGTTCTCGCCAGGAATCCAAATGCTGTCCTGATTGTAGTAGCCTTTTTTGACGCCGAAAGCACCCTTGTCGGCCAATTCTTGGTTCATCACAAAAGTGACCTTGCCGGCCAAGGGGCTCATGAAAACCTGAAGATGCTCGTCTTTGGTCTTGTATGAGTAACCAGCCGATACGGTGAGGTAGGCGGGGGCGAAGAAAGTGGAGATGATGGTGGAGTCATTGGGGTACTTGTATCCATTGGCAAACTGGGTGTTGAAAGTGGCTACAGCCGAAATGTTCCACTGGGTTTTGCTGTCGAGCGAAAGTGAATAGGTGAGGTCGATTTTGTCGTCCTGTTTTTCAATTCGTTTGTCGCCGAAGCGTGAGATGCCAAAGGCGAAGGCTCCGACGAGTTTTTGCTCGAATCTCTTTTTGTGATAAATCAATGCAAAATTGGCAAAAGCCTTGCCCGTCCATGCATTTTCACCGCCCGCTGCCCAGTTGGAAAGTGCCAACTGGTTGATGTTTAATCCGTAATTGCCATGGAACGAGAACCTTTCGTTCAGGATGTCGATAATGTTCTCTTTGGGACGCGGACCATCCGGTCGCTTGGGGGTAAGCGAGTCGATATGACGGTTGACGGCATCGAGTTCGTTCTTGATGGTCTCCAAATCGCTCAAGTACTCATTCTTGTTTTGGTTCAACATGTCGATGGTACGCCCGATTTGCTCGATGTCTTGATTGACTTGGTATTGCTGAAGGATAAGCGATTGCCTGATGCGGATATAGTCAAGGGTGTTTTGGCAGATGGAATCGATTCGAGGGGTGAAAAAAACATACCGCTCTTGTCCAAAGACTTGGAAAGAGACGGTTGTAATGATGAAAATCAATATGATACGAAATAATTGCCTCAACTGTAATCTCATCAGTTTGGTGAATCATTGTTTCCAATCGCAAAATTATGCGATTTTGGGAAACAAACGTACAATTATGGCAATTTATTTCTCCTCAATGATAGGAATTTTATGATTGCTTTGATAGAGATGCTTCTTCACGTTCTCATATTGGTAGGTGACCTTAGTCCACATCTCCACGCTCTTCTTGATGCCCAAGATACGACGTGTAGTGGTTCTGAGGCTTTCGTCGAGGCTGTGGTAGATGGAACCCGAAACGCCGACATAGAAAGGACGAGCGCATTCCTTGCAGATACGTATGGCTTTGTAGATGCATGAGCCGAACCATGCGATGTTTTCTGTGCCATAGTCGGACAGCACTTTGGTGCCCATGATATGTCCGTGGTCAAGACCCATGGCAAACTCTACATTGGAGATGCTTGAGAAATAGTGCTTGTATGTCTCAGTCAATGCGTAAACGACTTTCAGTGCTGCAGTGACCGCCTGCTTAATGCTTTCTTCTTTTCCAGGATAAATGAGAAGAAATGCGGTAGGGGAAAAGCAGTTAAGGAGGCCTCCTGTTTGCTCGGCAAGCGCTGTAAGTACCTCGTTGTACATGGTGTAAGCCTGAGCGGTTTTTCTTCGCCCATTCTCCTTAAGGAGATAGGTTATATTCTTGATTTCAAAATAGATAACCGTTGCATCAGTAAAGATGCCAGTGCATCCAAGATCCAATTGAGAAGTTCTGCGGATGTCAGTGGTTTCTGTATAGTCGAACTCTACGCTTGACAAAGCGGCAAGTTTTTGTTCTAAAGTATCATTCCAACTCATTTCAAATGAAGTTTAAATTTTTGCAAAAATAATCCTTTTTCTTTTGTGTCTGACAAGAAAAAGGATTATTTTTAAAATTGTCGAAAACAGCATCGCGAGGATGCTGTTACTTGATGATGGGTGTTATTCCATATTGGTGTAAACTGCCTGGATGTCTTCGTCTTCATCGAGTTTGTCGAGGAATTTCTCGATTTCCACCATCTGCTCGTCGGTGAAGCTGACGGTTTGGTTGGGGAAACGCTGCAGGTTGGCTTTCACGATGTTGATTTTACGCTCTTCGAGTGCGTCGTGCATTGTGCCATAGTCGGTCCAGGCGGTGTAGACAGTGGTCGTGGTGGTGCCTTCTTCCTCGTCGGTCTCGGTTACGATTTCGTCCAAGCCATAGTCGATGAGCTCAAGTTCCAGTTCGTCTTTGTCCATGCCTGCGGGCATCTCAATCTCGAAGACAGCCTTGCGGGTGAACATGAACTCCAACGAGCCGATAGGCAGGAACGATCCGCCGCACTTGTTGAAGTACGACTTCACGTTGGCCACGGTGCGGGTGGTGTTGTCGGTGGCACATTCCACCATGCATTGGATGCCATAAGGGCCTTTGCCTTCGTAGGTGATTTCAACGAGGTTGGCAGCGTCCTTATCGGTGGCGCGCTTGATGGCGGCATCGATGTTGTCCTTGGGCATGTTCTCAGCCTTGGCGTTCTGGATGGCCTGGCGCAGTTTGGGGTTCATGTCGGGGTCAGGACCGCCTTCTTTGGCAGCGATGGTGATCAGTTTTCCGAGTTTCGGGAACACTCTTGACATGTGTCCCCATCTTTTCAGCTTGGCCGCTTTGCGGTATTCAAATGCTCTTCCCATTATGTAGATTTTTAGATTTTTTATTTTAGGGCGCAAAGATAGTAAATCGTCAGAAATTGACGACTTTTCTTTGTAAAAAACTTTTCTTTTGTCTTTTTCGTCTATTTTTGCAGCCTTAATATTATAAGGTATGAAGGTTTTGGTGCTTTCTGAATCGGACGCTTCGTGTGGTCCGATGGCTGCGGCGTTCTTAAGGGATTTTTCCCCTTCATTGGAAGTGCTCTCAGCTGGTTTGAATCCATTTCAAGCTATTGATCCATTGGTCGTTACTGTGATGCGAGAGAGTCTGATTGACCTAGAAGCCTATGTCCCTCGCGACGTAAACGAGATTATTGATTTGGACTTTGATGCAGTTTTTCAATGCCCCGATATGTTTTGTCCTGACACAGTGGAGGACTATAGGGCATTGCGCGACTATGTCAAGAATCAGGCGTTTCTTTTCTATCGTGAACTTGAAGGAAACAAGGACTAATTCAGTTTACCATCAGAATATCTTCCTCCAAACATGGCATTCTGGCGTCTCTCCACGTTCGTCAAGATAGTCCTGATGGTAGTCCTCAGCACGGTAGAAGGTCATGGCTTGGCGGATTTGTGTGGCAGGATGATAGCCCATCTGCATCAGTTCGCCAAAGACTTTGATAGCTGTGTCGCGCTCCGTAGTGTCGTTGAACCAAATGGCAGAGAGGTATTGCGTTCCGATGTCGATGCCTTGACCGTCAACTTGCTCGAAGTTATGGATTTCAAAGAAATAACGCACTAAGGCTTCGTAAGAAACTTGTTCGGGGTCGTATGCCACTTCGATGGTTTCCAAATGTCCCGTGGTGCCCGTCTTTACTTGTTTGTAGCTCGGGTTTTCCATGTCGCCACCCATGAATCCGACGACGGTCTTGGTCACGCCCTTGAGACGCTTGAAGTAATACTCCACGCCCCAGAAGCATCCTGCTGAGAAATAGGCTGTTTTCATTGTTATTCTTTGATTACCTTGGTTATGGTTTTTGCTCCGTTTTTATTGCTGATAATGAGGAAATAAACTCCGTTTTCGAGGGCTGAGATATCGATGACATCCGTTTTCACCGCTTGACAAACGATTTGTCCCAAAACATTGCGTACTTCGATGTCAAAGTGCTCCTCAGCGCTGATGTTGATTTGTCCCGTTGTCGGGTTAGGCCAAACAAGAATGTCAGTTTCATCAGCTTCTTCAATGCCTTCCAAAACAATCAGAGTGAGGCCGATGACGCTGTCGCAATCGGGACCTTCGAGGACTTGGGTGTAGTAGCCTGGCTCGGTCAAGGGGTGGTTGAAGAACCAATATGGGGTATCGCTTTCATAAAACGCATCCTCAATCAAAGTGAGCGAAGCGCAGCTCTCGTAGGCACCTATGTCGACGCGGCCCTTCTGTATGCGAGTGTTACCTGCAATGTCGGTGTTGCCCAAACCCGTGGTGTTGGGCTTGCCTGCATTGAGGCAGATGCTGCGGGGATGAATGCTCCAATTGTTGTTGTGGTATTCGGCTCCGGCACCTTGGGCAGGATGGCTGAAACGGACGAAGACGCCAGGCTCGATGCCATTGTTTTCGTTGGGAATGTTATAGTTGTCAGACCCGTTGACGATGCCGCAAACGGCGGAGTTTTCAAAATCGCTCAGTCCGGCAAACTGGTTGGGGAATCCGTTGGCCACGTTACCCCAGACAATGCAGTTGTAGTATTTGTTGTGGCTGTTTTCATGGTAGATGCCACCGATGCTCTCCGTGGCAAGGTTCATCACGAAGTCGCAGTTGTAGGCGGTAAACTGGCCACGGGCGTACATGCCACCAGCACTTTGTGCCGTGTTGTTGTTGATGATGCAGTTTTTGAACGTCGGCTCCGTATTATTATAAAGGTATATGCCGCCGCCTTTGGTCGAGGCGATGTTGTTGTTGATGCGACAGTTGATGTAGTCGGCACCGATGCGGTCGCACACACCGCCACCCATCGAGGCACTATTGTCGGCAACGATGCAATTGTGGAGGGTCACATGCGCAGCGCCACCTGTCGAGTTGATGTAGATACCGCCACCGAACACCGATGCAGTATTGTCCTTGATGATGCAGTTGTTGAGCGTGACATAGTTGTTCAGATAAGCGCCTGCGCCACTGCCGCTGGCACCGTTTTGAATGGTGAAGCCGTCCCAAATGGCCTTTGTGCCCGAATTGAGGGCTTGGCTCTGATTCAGCACGCGGCGTGAGCTTTGTCCGTCAAGGATGGTGGTGTTTTTATCGAAATCTCGAAGGGTAAGGTCATAGTCGGGGGCTTCATCGCCTACGAAACCGCCGTAGACACGGTTGCTTTTCGAAATGTTGAAAGCACCTTCCATGTCGGTAGTGTCCCCGTAGTAGGTGCCGGCCTTCACCCACACCTTGGTTGTGCCACCGCTTGAGAGGGCAGAGGCGAATTGGAGCTTGTTGGTGGCGTTGGCCCATGAGGATCCGTCACCAGTACCATCTTCACTGACGTAAATAATACCGTTGTCGTCGGCTTGAATGCTGGCAGGGAAGAGGTTCATCACTATGGCTTGCCCTTGGTTGAAGCCGTTCACATCGTAGGTGGAATAGAAGGCGTCGCCGCTACCGCTCCAGCCGAAGTTGAAGTGGAAGAGGTCGTTGTTGTCGTAGCCGTCGCAAACGAAGGCATGGCCGCTATCGCCGTTGGCACCCGAGTAATAGATGGGATGCGACAGGTCAAGTTCTGCTTTAAGCATATTGTTCCAAGCGTCGTCTTGGTAGCTGCTCTTTTGGCGGTATTTTGCACCGCAGTAACCGAAATAAGAACGCATGGCGGTCTCAACATCTTGTGACTGAGCGCCGCTACCTGATCCTGAATAGTTCATGTTGACGCTCACGCCGCAATGGTACAATAAAGTGGCCACAGCGTCATTGCTGTTCCATACATCGTTGGGCATCTGGTCCCAATGGTAGGTGGTGGCGGCGAAGTTGGCACTTTGTTCGCCATATTCGCTATGTACATAACTATGTGAGCCAAAGCCTGTCTCTGGATAGTCCCAGTATTTCATCACCTGTGCCATGGCAGTGGCCACGCAGCCTGCATAGCAGTGCCCGCAGGGACCGCCCCACCACCAGCCGCCCGAAGTGGCTGGACAGTATTCGTTGTAGTAGCAATCCTGGTTCCAACGTGTACTGACTAAAGGATCCACAGTTTGGGCGTTGCGTGTTCCAAAGATGCCTTGGGCAGCATTCTCCCATTGGCGTTGGATTTTCGCCTCGGGTGTAATGTGGTTGGCTACGGCATATTCAATCATCTCGCCGTAATGCCGAATCCATGAGGAAAAATTCTCGGGTGCGTTTTCTAAATCCGGGAAAACACCTTGATTGGACCAGGCCAACACGGGTGAAAGCACGGTGTTGCCAGAAATGATGACAAAGCCTTGTCTACCAATATTATAAATATAAATACCGTCAGAGGAGACCAGGCTCAAATCTTGTCCTTTAAGGGTTTGCTGGGAAGCAATGAAAGCTTGTGCAGTTTTGTAGGCCTTCGCTTCATCGACCTTTTGCGCTGTTTGTGGAAACGCAAGGGAAAGTGATGCGAAAACCAGTAATAGTAACAAAGTTGTTTTTTTCATAGGTTGAAATTTTGCCGCAAATTTAGCAAGTTGTTTTGGATTTCTTGAAAAAACTTTCGCTATTGTACTAGAAGTCTTCTCGATAGAATGAGGGAAAAATGTCCCAATTATTTCAGCGCCATTCCGATTGCCTCCAAAACCAAGTCTTCCATGATGAAATATGTGTCAGGATTGGGATGGCAGCCATCCTCGCTGAGCGTTTTCGGTAATCCAAGGTTTTCGTCGGTGAGCGCGGAATGGTAATCGAGGTAAATTATCCCATTCGCATCAGCGTATGCCTTCAGGCTTTTATTGATATCAACGATGGTCTGGCCAGGGTTTTCGATTTCCTTACGCCACGGAAACTCTGAGCAGGGTGGGATGGAGCTGATGATGGGCACGATGCCATTGGCTTGGGCTTGGTTGCACATGGCAACGATGTTGTCGACCACTCGTTCGGGCGACACCCAATATTCGTTGTGTGCCACATCGTTGGTACCAGCCATGATGACCACAGCCTTGGGGTGCAGGTCTATGACATCATCATTGAATCGCACCAACATCTGCGCGGAGGTCTGGCCACTGATGCCTCTGCCACAGAAGTTGTGATTGCTGAAAAAATCAGGGTGGAAATAGGCCCAGTTGTCGGTGATGGAGTTGCCCATAAAAACCACTTCTGGATAGTTGCCGCTGGCAATGATGCGTTCGTTGATGGCTCCATAACGGTTGAAGCCGAACCAGTCTTGTGAATAGCCGAAGATTGACATGGTTGCAAGGATGATGAGGATAAATGTTTTCTTCATTGTTTAAAAATTTGAGCAAAAATAGCAATTTTAATAATAAGGTGAAAAAAATCTTCTCAAATGCTAATAATCTGCTTTTCGTAAGAGAAAAATTTGTACTTTTGCAGCCGCTTTAAAAATGACCCATTTTTATGATTAACATAACCTTTCCTGACAATAGTGTCAGACAATTTGAAGCCGGTGTGACACCGCTGGATATCGCCAAGAGCCTGAGCGAAGGATTGGCGCGTAATGTGCTGTCTGCCAAAGTAAACGGTAAGATGTGGGATGCCATGCGCCCCGTCAACGAGGATGCCACCATCCAACTTTTCACTTGGGACGACCCTGAAGGTAAGGCTACCTTCTGGCACTCTTCGGCTCACCTCATGGCTGAGGCCATCGAGGCTTTGTACAAGGGTGTGAAGTTCGGCATCGGCCCCGCCGTGGATGCCGGTTTCTACTACGACATCGACACAGGCGACATCACCCTGGCCGAAGCCGACCTCGTTGCCATCGAGAAGAAGATGCTTGAACTGGCCCGCGAGAAGCAGACTTTCGAGCGCGTTGACGTGAGCAAGGCCGAGGCGCTGAAGTATTTCACCGAGAAAGGCGACGAATACAAGCAGGAACTCATCAGCGAGTTGGAAGACGGTACCATCACCTATTATAAATGTGGTAACTTCACCGACCTTTGCCGCGGTCCCCATATCCCGAATACGAGTGTCATCAAGGCAGTGAAGCTGACCTCGCTGGCTGGTGCTTACTGGCGTGGCGACGAGAAGCGCAAGCAACTGACCCGCGTCTATGGTATCACCTTCCCGAAGCAGAAGGAACTCGATGAGTACCTCGTGTTGCTCGAAGAAGCCAAGAAGCGTGACCACCGCAAGCTTGGCCGTGAGCTGGAGCTCTTCATGTTCAACGATATTGTGGGTAAAGGTCTGCCAATTTGGTTGCCCAAAGGCACGGAGTTGCGCCTCCGCCTGCAGGAGTACCTGACCAAGATCCAGAAGGAATATGGTTATGAACAAGTCATCACGCCCCATATCGGTGGCAAGCAACTCTATGTCACCTCAGGTCACTGGGATCACTACGGCGAAGACAGTTTCCGCCCGATCACCACACCAGAAGAAGGCGAGGAGTACCTGCTGAAGCCGATGAACTGCCCTCACCACTGCATGATCTTCAAGTGGAAGCCGCGTTCCTATAAGGACCTGCCTTTCCGCTGCGCTGAGTTCGGCACGGTGTACCGTTACGAGCAGAGCGGCGAGTTGCACGGCTTGACTCGTGTGCGTTCGTTCACTCAGGACGATGCCCACATCTTCTGCCGTCCCGACCAGGTGAAGGAAGAGTTCATCCGCGTGATGGAAATCATCGAAATCATCTTCAAGGCTCTTGACTTCAAGAACTTTGAAGCACAAATATCGCTCCGCGACCCCAACGACCACGAGAAGTATGTGGGTACGGACGAGAACTGGGCCAAGGCTGAGGCTGCCATCCAGGAGGCCTGCGCAGAGAAGGGTCTGCCCGCCCATGTCGAATACGGCGAGGCCGCTTTCTATGGTCCTAAGCTCGACTTCATGGTGAAGGACGCCCTCGGTCGTAAGTGGCAACTGGGTACCATCCAGGTGGACTACAACCTGCCTGAGCGTTTCGACCTGACCTATATCGGTGCTGACAACGAGAAACACCGTCCAGTGATGGTGCATCGCGCACCCTTCGGCTCCATGGAGCGTTTCGTGGCTGTGTTGCTCGAGCACTGCGCTGGCGAGTTCCCGCTGTGGCTGGCTCCCGACCAGGTGATTATCCTCCCCGTGAGCGAAAAATACCTCGATTTTGCGAAAAATTTGCAATCGTATCTGAAAAAGTCCGATATTCGCGCCCTCATTGACGAGCGTAGTGAGAAGATTGGCCGTAAGATCCGTGATGCCGAAATGAAGAAATATCCTTACATGCTCATCGTGGGCGAGAAGGAAGCGGCTGAAAATCAAGTCTCAGTGCGTAAGCATGGACAAGTCGACCTCGGCACGATGCCCACGGATGCCTTCGCAGAGATGATTCGCAAGCAAGTCGAAGAGGAACAGAATAAGAGATAACTAATTAACTGAATATAAACTTAATATAGGAGACTACAACTATAGCACAGATTCCACAAAAAGGAAGACCAGGCCAGAAGCCGAACAAGGACAAGGACGGATTCAACCATCGCATCAATGAGGAAGTGAAAGCTCCGATGGTTCGTCTGGTGGGTGAGGGCGTCGAACCGAACATCTATCCCTTGCGCGAAGCCTTGAGAATCGTAGAAGAATTGGGTGTCGACCTCGTTGAGATCCAGCCCGATGCCAACCCGCCTGTATGCAAGGCGATGGACTACAAGAAGTTCGTCTTCGACCAGAAGAAGCGTCTGAAGGAACAGAAAGCCAAAGCAACTAAGGTCGTCATCAAGGAAATCCGCCTCGGACCCCAAACCGACGACCACGACTTCGAGTTCAAGCTGAACCACGCCAAGCGCTTCCTGCAGGAAGGTTCGAAAGTGAAGGTGGAAGTCTTTTTCAGAGGCCGCTCCATCGTCTACAAGGAACAAGGTGAAATCATATTGCTCAAGTTTGCGCAAGAGTTGGAAGAGTTCGGAAAGGTGGAGATGATGCCCAAGTTGGAAGGCAAGCGCATGCAGATGATGATAGCTCCTAAATCAACGAAGAAATAAACTCATTTTTAATACTTTAAATTATTTGTAAAATGCCGAAAATGAAGACAAAGTCCGCTGCCAAGAAGCGTTTCCAAGTAACGGGTAGCGGCAAGCTGAAGAGAAAGCATGCTTATCATGGCCACATCCTGACCAAGAAGAGCCAGAAGAGAAAACGCAACCTCGACCACACTGCAA
>JAEEGK010004394.1_pt1 | contig 34649 bp, 27 predicted proteins | sample 8958771 | NCBI WGS metagenome assembly JAEEGK01 (sample SAMN16246547, study PRJNA631951) | gut metagenome | biome: gut microbiome; feature: rumen; material: SC-attached | host: Bos | place: Iran: Karaj | collected 2018-10 | reverse complement strand
GCTTTAAATCTTTCGGCTTTTGCAGAATTAACAGAAGACGGCAAGGAAGTTTTCTTTTCAACGGATTTAACGTTTAACGGCATTCCGTATCATCTTGGCGGAACAGCTTCTTCAAAATGGATTGATATTTCAGGTGATTATGATTTTCATACTGTAGTTTCTGTAAATGAAAATCCAGGCAATATTTTTGAACCTTCCTTAAGCGGAACTCTTCATTTTGCGAATTTTCCGCTGGCCGTAAAAAAATACATATTTACTTCAAGCCTCGATTCTTCTTTTTCTATGTCCAAGGCAGAAGGCTTTAATTCTATAATTTCAAGATTTGAAGTGCAGGAACCATCCGGGCTTTTGCGCACAATGCCGCATCTGGAACTTTCCGGTAACATTACAAAATATGGCTTTATAGTTGATTCCCTTATGGCAGAAGATACGGTTGCTGTTGCAAACGGTAAAGGCAGTATTTTATGGAATATAAACGATGGAATTTTTGATTCCATAAATATGAGTTTTTCAGCGGATTCCTTTATGTCCGGCGAAAGCTGGAAACTTGAAGCAGGGTTTACAAATCCTCTGCAAAAATATCTTTCTCTTGAAAGCCTTAAAAAAGACTGGTATTTTTCTGCTTCCGCAGAAATTCATCAGTTCCTTATGTCGCATATTTTAAAAAATCAAAGTGAAACAGATACAATTTCCTGTGTACTTACTTCCAGCGGAACTATAGAAAATCCTTATGTTCAGCTTTCAGTTCTGCCGTCTTCGGTTTCTATTCTTGGCTCTTCCGCCTTATTTAAAGGCGATGCTGTTCTGGAAGACAATCTTTTAAGCCTTACGGGTGCAGATTTAAATTGGGTTCTGATGCATTTTTCTGAAATTTCTGCCTCCTACGAAGTTGACAATAAAAGCGGTTCTCTACTTGCAAATCTTGATGCACAGATTCTTTCTCAAAATGTCCACGCGCCGCTTGAAATTAAAATTGACAGTGTTTCTGATAAAGATTCTTTGTCTTCGTACATGCTGAATATTGTGTCAGAAAAAGTTGAAGGTTCAGTTTTTACAGAGCCGTTTAAACTTGACTTATCTGTTTTGCGTTCCCCGGAACGATTTGATATTTTCTCTGCCGGTGACGTTAATGTTAACGGCTATATTCTTTCTGACGGAACTGTAGATATGAAGACCGGTTCCGGGTTTCCGCTCCAGGCTGATATTTCAGGTTATATCCATAGCGATGGATTTATGCTTAATTTCGATTCAATTCATGCAGAACTTTCTGATTATTCTCCGTTGCTTAATTTTGATTTTATTGCTGTTACAAATGGAACTGTAACAGGTAACTGCGTCATTTCAGGGCTTGCTTCAGATCCTGAATTTAACGGAAATATTTCCATCGCAAATCCAGACTTTAATCTGCCGATCATAATTCCTGAGCATTTTAAAGGTGATAAACTTGAACTTACCATAGAAAACAGCGAAGTTGTAATGCCTGAAACCGTTTTGTATGTAGCAGGCGTTCCTGCCTATACTAAGCTTGAGATTGGTTTTGACCGCTGGAATTTTGAAGGGCTTTTAATAGATGTTCATACCAAGCCTGAGCAGTATGTACCGGCAGACGTAAACCTTGGTGATATACGAATAAAAGGAAAAGGTCGCCCTGATTTGCAGATTCTTGTTACAAAAGACCATACCGATGTTACAGGTTCTATTGAAGCAAAAGAAACTTCTGTAAATATAAAGGCAAAGGTTCTGGCAGATGCCGCAATGTATGCGGCTGCCCTTGAAAGCGGCAACCCTTTAAATTTGAATCTTGCAACAAGTTACGCATTGAACGTTTCTTTGGATATAATGATGGGGCAGGGCGTACAGGTAATTATAGATCCAGTGATTCGTGGTGTTGCACAGCCTGGAACTCCGCTGCATTTTTCTTTTGACAGCCAGGAAAACATGGTTGTAATTGACAGTGACATAAAATTCCGGGGCGGAGAACTGATTTATCTGAACCGCAATTTTTACATGAGGGAAGGCCGTGTTGTATTTTCCGACAGACACGAGCTTCTTATGGATCCTGTAATAACAGTTACGGCGGAAACCCGGGAACGTGATTCGGACGGAAACCAGGTAATGATTACGCTTTCAGCAACAAATCAGCTTTTAAGCCTGTTCTCTCCAAAGTTTACGGCAACACCTGCCAAGTCCGAAGCGGAAATAATGAGTCTTTTAGGACAGATTATTTCTGCGGATTCAACCAACGCAGCAGGGCTTCTTTTAGCTACCGGAGATTACGCCCTTCAGGTTACTGTAATGCGCGAGATAGAAAGCGCATTGCGTGATTTGTTCAATTTTGATATATTCTCTATACGAACCATGGTTCTTCAAAATGCCATGAAGCAGGGATTGAATATGAATAATTCATCCAATAGAAGAACAACAGCTGGTAACTTTTTTGATAATTCAACTGTTTATATGGGGAAGTATTTTGGCAGAGAATTATATGCAGACGCTCTGCTTCACTGGACATATAATCAGGATCGTGCCAGAGACGATGATACTGTTGGTGCTCTTGTCTTTCAGCCTGAAATAGGTTTGGAAATGTCCAGTCCTTATGTAAATATACGTTGGGGAATTGCCCCTAATATAGATGCAATAAAGGAAAACCGGTGGATTCCATCAACGTCTGTTACATTGTCCTGGAAATTTGCATTCTAGGCATTTAATAAATAAGAATATAAAAAGGGGACTTTTATGCGTTCAATACGCCATCCGCGGATTTTGTTTCTGCTTTGCTTTTTAATTTGTTTTTTTGCTGCGGCTTTACCGGCTCAGGAGCAGGAACAGGAAGAGAATGAAAACTGGTATCAGAATCAGCCCATTACTTCTGTTGTTTTTAAGGGCTTAAAAAATATAAAGAAAAATGAACTTGACGGTATTACTTCATCATATGTAAACCGTCCTTATACAGATGAGCTTTTCGGAAATCTTCTTGACCGTCTGTATGCTGTTGATTTTTTCGATGATATTGAACCTTCTGCCCAGCACGATAAAAGAAAATCTGGCGGCGTTCAGCTTGTATTCAAAGTAACGGAAAAGCCTGTTGTTTCAAAAATCATTTATTCCGGCAATAATAAAGTCCGCAATGGTGAATTGCGTGATGTTGTTTCCCTGAAAACCAACGAAATTTTTGTAAAAAGCAAAATGCTTGTTGATGAACGTGCAATCCGCGATAAATATCTTCAGAAAGGCTATCTTGATATAAAAGTTTCTTCTTCTACAAAAGAAACTGAAGACGGTATAATCGTTACCTTTCATATTTCAGAAGGTTTTAACACAATCGTTACAGAAATTGATTTTTCCGGTAACCATGTAATGACTTCAAAAACTCTTGCAAGCCGCTTAAAGCTTAAGAAAAAGGGTGTTTTCAAAAAAGGTGCTTTTGAAGAATCTCAGCTGGAAACCGATAAGCAGCAGCTTGTAAAATATTACAAGGATGCCGGTTATATAAACGCAAGCGTTGTTGACGTTATCCGGCAGGTTTCTGTAAATGAAGAAAAAAAACGGAATGAACTTTCGCTAACTTTTGTCCTCCAGGAAGGAGCTCAGTATACTTTTGGAGGTCTTTCTTTTACAGGAAATACGATTTTTCCTACTTCACAGCTTGAACCTCTTGTAAAATTAAAGAAAGGTGAGATTTTTAATCAGACAAAATTCAATGAAAGTGTAATGGGTGTAGCTGACCTTTATTATGAAAACGGATATACATCCAACCAGTTTGACCCGATGATGAATCAGGATTCAGATACAAGGGTTGTTACTGTAGTTCTTTCAATTGTTGAAAATCCACGCAGTCACGTTGAAAACATCCTTATAAAAGGCAATACAAAAACCAAGGATGAAGTTATCCTTCGTGAAATTCCGCTTGAAACAGGTGATGTTTTTTCTAAGGCAAAAATTACAAACGGTTTACGAAACCTTTACAACCTTCAGTATTTTTCCGGAGTTGTTCCGGATGTAGTTCCCGGTTCAGAAGATAATCTTGTTGACCTTGTTGTTTCCGTAGAAGAACAGTCTACAACGATTATCGAATTCGGCCTTACTTTTTCTGGTGTTACAGACCCTGACGATCTTCCGTTTGCATTGATGTTAAAATGGCAGGATTTGAACTTCCGTGGTTCAGGTAAGTCTATTTCTGCAAGTACAACTCTTTCTACAAATGAACAGTCTGTAAGCGTAGGTTACGGAGAAAACTGGCTGTTTGACAAACCTATTTCATTTAATCAGTCTTTAACTGTTTCTCATGCAAACCTTAACGGCCTGCGCTCAGTTATTCTTCCTGACGGAAGTTTGGATGACGACAGTTATTATTTAAAATATGAACAGTGGGCATTTACTTTAAGCACTTCTTTAGGACGTCGTTGGGCACCTGATTTTGCAATTGTTTCGGTTTCCGGTGGTTTAACTAACAGGCTTGTAAATAATATCTATGACGAAGATCTTTTTATGCCTCTTGATACTTCGATAAGCCGCTATGCAAACAAATGGGGCCTTAAGAATGCTATCTGGACGGCTGTTTCTCTTGATGACCGCGATATGAACTGGGATCCTTCAAAAGGCTGGTTCTTAAGTCAGAGATTTACATGGTACGGTCTTACAAACTGGGAAGATGAATATTATTTACAGACTTCAAGCAAAGGAGAACTTTACTTTACATTGTGGGATATCCCTGTTACAGATAAGTGGAACTGGAAAATGGTTCTTGCCGCATATTCCGGCTTAACTTTGCAGGTTCCGTCACCATATTCTCATGTAGGCCGTACAAGTCAGTTGTATATCGACGGTATGTTTACAGGACGTGGCTGGACTTCTATTTACAATTCAGTACGCGGTCGTGCTTTGTGGACAAGCTATCTTGAACTTCGTATGCCTTTAGTTAAGGGAATCCTTGCACTTGACGGCTTTGCAGATGCTGCAGCTGTAAAAGATAATCCGCACGAAATGTTTACAAATCTTGATATAAACGATTTCTACTTTAGTGTAGGACCTGGAATACGTTTTTCAATACAGCAGTTCCCTCTGCGCCTGCTGTTTGCAAATACATTCCGGCATGATGATGAAAGAGGTTTCTATTGGGACGACAAATGGAAGTTTGTTCTGTCATTTAATATTATAAACCGCTAGCCTTGATTTTTTTATGGGAGAGTATTTATGAATAAAAATAGACTTGCTAAGCTTTTTGCAGTTTTTTTTGCTGTTGCAGTTTCTTCTGCTGCTTTTGCAGAACAGATTACGCGTTTTGGCGTTGTTGATACTGCCAGAGTATATCAGTCTTATTTTAGAAATTCTGCTCCTGTACGCAACTATGAATCAAAAAAAGCTCAGTTTCAGGAAGAAATAAACAAACGTACTCAGGAAATCCAGGATCTTCAGCAGAAGAAAGTAGAATACGAAAAAGATGATAATGAAGCTGCTGCCATGCGACTGGAAGCAGAAATTACCCGTAAAACAGATTTTTTAACTGAATATACAAATGCCAAAAATATTGAACTTGAAACAATCAAAAATTCACTTGTGCGTTCAGATGCCTTTTACCAGAAACTTTATGCAACTCTTTCCCGTGTTGCAGAATCTGAAGGTTACAGCATGATTTTAAGTTTACAGCAGGCAAATGGAGTTTTGTGGTATTCTCCTTCTGTAGATATTACTGATCAGGTCATTCGTGAACTTGGAATGTAATACTCATGGCTGATGCAGCTCAGATAACGCCGTTAATGGCGCAATATCTTTCAATAAAAGAAAAGTATAAAGAAGAAGTTCTGTTTTTCCGCCTTGGTGACTTTTATGAAATGTTTTTTGATGATGCCATAGAAGTTTCAAGGCTGTTAAACCTTACACTTACGCATCGCGCAAACAATCCGATGTGCGGCATTCCGTACCATGCGGCAAAAATTTATATTGCACGTCTTCTGCGCCTTGGCAAAAAAATAGTAATCTGCGAACAGGTTGGCGAAATTGCACGTGGCAAAGGTTTAACCGAGCGCAAGGTTGTAGAAATTATTACTCCCGGTACGGCTGTAGAATCCGAATATCTTAACGGCTATTCAAACAATTATCTTGCAGCCCTTTCTGTTTCGCACGGCAAGGCAGGTTTTGCCTATATCGATGTAACAACTTCTGAATTCAGTGCTACTTCATGGCCGGCTTCACAGTCAGCAGAAAATTTTCCAAAGGAACTTGGCAGGGCAAATCCAAGAGAAATCCTTTTACCGCTGTCTTTAAAGAATAATGCGGTAATTCAAACGGCGCTGGCCTCTGTTCCAGGAATTGCTACATCTTATTATCCTGACTGGCATTTTTCTTCAGAACTTTCATACAGAAAACTTACTGCTCAATTTAAAACGGCTAATTTACAGTCCTTCGCCCTTACTGAAGAATCGCCTGAAGTTGCGCCGGCCGGTTTTTTGCTTGAATACCTTGAAAAAACAACAAATACTAATGTTCCGCATGTAAGCTCTATTCGTGTTTACCATGACAGTGATTATCTTATTATTGATGATTCTTCCCGGCGCAATCTGGAAATTGTTTCTAACCTGCGTGATGGATCTTACCAGTATTCGCTGCTTGAATGCGTTAACCATACGATGACAGCTATGGGCGGTCGCATGATGAAGTCATGGCTGCTTTCGCCTTTAACGGATTCAAAAAAAATTGTTGCCAGACAGAATCATGTTGAACTGTTTTTTACGGACTCAAATCTATGCAAAACTGTTCGGGAAGGACTTTCTTCTGTTTTAGATATAGAACGCCTTGCAGGACGCATCGCCATGGAGCGTGCTCACGCTAAAGATTTGCAGGCGCTTCGTTCAAGCCTTCAGTCATGGCTTAAAGTACAGGAAGAAATTGAAAAAAAAGATTTTGCTCAGATTCCTTGTGAAACCGCGCAGGAAATTATAGATTTAATCGGAAGTGCAATAGATGATGATCCTGCTACAAGTTTAACTGAAGGTGGAATCATAAAAACCGGCTGGTCAGAAGAACTTGATCATCTTAGAAACGTACGTGACAATTTTAATCAGATTCTTGAAAACTATCTGGAAGAAGAAAAAAATCGGACTGGTATTCAGAATCTAAAAATCAGAAACACAAATTCTTCAGGTTACTGTATCGAAGTTACAAAAGGCAAGCTTGGCTCTGTTCCGGCACATTTTATTATGCGCCGTTCCTTAATGAATGCCGAGCGATACACTACGGAAGAACTTCAGAAGCTTGAAAAAGAACTTACTCAGGCTGCCGTAAAAATCAACGAACTTGAGCGCGACCTTTTTATAGAAATCAGAAATAAACTTAAAAATGACGTTCCTTATCTTCTGCAGCTTGCAGACGCAATTGCGTATACTGACGTAACTTCAGCTTTGGCCTATTCAGCAGTTCTTCACGGCTGGGTAAAACCTGATGTAGATGATTCTTCCGTTTTTGAAGTAGAAGGAGGAATTCATCCTGTTGTTGCGCTGCATCTTCCAACCGGGGAATTTGTTCCTAATGATCTGGCTTTTGCCGCCCGCACCAATAAAGCCTTCATCAACAATGCTTGCATCAAGGACCCCTGCATTCAGAATAATCAGGCTGCAATTCAGGATGACGTTCAAGTATCTGATACGCAGAATACGTCATATGAAGCTGGAACTGAAAATCTTCCGTCTTTTGCCTTAATTACAGGTCCAAATATGGCCGGAAAAAGTACCTACCTTCGCCAGAATGCACTTATTGCGCTTCTTGCACAGACCGGTTCCTATGTTCCTGCAAAAAAAGCCCATATCGGAATAATTGACCGAATTTTCTGCCGTGTAGGTGCAAGTGATAACCTTGCACGCGGAGAATCTACATTCCTTGTAGAAATGACCGAAACGGCTCACATTCTTCGTTTTGCTACCGAAAAATCACTTGTAATTATGGACGAAGTAGGCCGCGGAACTTCCACAGAAGACGGACTTGCTATTGCCTGGGCTGTTTCTGAATATCTTTTGGACAGCCTCAAATGTAAAACGCTTTTTGCAACGCATTACCATGAACTTACGCGCATGGAACATCCTTCAATAAAAATGCTTTGCATGGATGTGCGCGAACAGCAGGGCTCTGTAGTATTTTTAAGGAAGATAAAAGAAGGCGCTTCTGAAAATTCATATGGAATACATGTTGCGCGTCTTGCAGGTGTGCCGGATTCTGTAATAAACCGCGCCAATCAGATACTTTCTCATATTCAGTCTTTGGCTTCTGACAAACCTCTTCTTGCTTCTGATGTTTCCGGCAATGAAGATTCAGGTATTGCCGCTTCAGGAAATTCTTCTGTTTCAGAAGCGCCTGAAACAGAGGGCATTAACAACGCATTGGCTTCTCAGTCTGCTGCATTTTCCTCACCCGGACTGTTCAGCGATGAAGAAATGGTTCTTGACGAAATACTTTCCTGCAATCCGGATGAAATTACTCCTTTAGCTGCATTACAGACAATCAGCCGCTGGAAAAAAATCCTTTCTGGCCGTTAAAATTAATTTTTTTATATAGAAATTGCAGTTTTTTTGAATACGAAACAATAAATATAGCAGGAGGCTGTCCTGTTAAAGTATTCCGTTTCAAAACCTGCAAGACTTTTCTTTGCAGTTACAGAGCTTTTGAATTACTGTTTTCAGCTGTTTTGTGCGTTTCTTAGTGCCGGCAATGAATGTGTCTGCTGTGGAAAACATACTTCGCTTATGCCTTTGTGTTCAACCTGCCGTTCATTTATGGAAATAAAGGTAAAAACTTTATTTACTGAAAACTTCTCTGTAAGACATTGCAGGATTTGCGGCAAAGAATTGATTTCAGAAAAAGAAACCTGTCTTTTCTGCCGGGAAAAGCCGCTTCTTACAAGTACGGAAAAAGTTTTTCCGCTTTTTTCATATCGTCTATGGAATAAAGAACTCATGTTCCAGTGGAAAATTGAAGGTCAGCGGGTTTTATCGCCTTTTTTTGCCGCCTTGATAAACGAGGCCATTAAAAAAATAAAAGAGCAGCTTTGCCTGAAAAATATCTGCATTGTTCCAGTTCCGCCTCGTCCCGGTAAAATCAAGGAAAAAGGCTGGGATCAGATAGATGAACTATGTATGTATTTAAGTCACCGCTGGGGCTATCACATTCTGCCGCTTCTTCAAAGAAATTCAGGTGAACAGCAGAAAAAGCGAAGCAGAATACAGCGGCTTGAAAAAATAGAAGGTGATTACAGTTTAAGCTCAAAATTCAATTTTAATGAAATTGAAAATGATTTTTTTTGTGAACCTGTTATCATATTAGATGATGTGATAACAACCGGAGCAACGATTGAAAAGTGTGCAGCTCTATTGAAACATGCCGGCTTCCGGAAAATTTTTGCATTAACTTTGTTTACTGTGGATTAGAGAACAACTTGCACAATATTAAGTTCCGTTGTATCATTTATTATAATAGTTGGAGGAATTATGGCTGATAACGATACACAGATACAGTTAGTTACTTTTCAGCTTGGCGAAGAAGTGTATGGCGTTGATATTATGGGCGTCAAGGAAATTGTAAGAATTCAGGATATTAGAGCTATTCCTAGTGCTCCATATTATGTTGAAGGAATTTTAAATTTGCGCCGTCAGATAATTCCTATTATTAACCTTCACAAGCGTTTCCGCCTTGCGCAGCCAGAAAAGACTGAAGGCGATTCAAACGAATTTGACGGTGGATTCATTATTTTGAATATTGACGGTAATAATATCGGTATTATTATTGACCGTATTGCACGTGTTGTTATGGTAGAATCTTCAGAGATTAAACCTCCGCCACAGATGCTTACCGGAATTGGATCAGAATATATTCGTGGTGTAATTAAACGCGATGAAGGCGGCTATGTAATTATGCTTGATGTTAACCGCCTGTTCGATCCTAAAGAATTACAGAAAATTATTGACTTTCAATAATAAATAAAATTCTTATACGCCTGAAAAATTTTTTTCAGGCAATTTCTAATCAATCAGGTAAAAAAATGATACAGACTTTCAGCTCAACTATCCGAAGACGAGAAATGGATTCGGTTTTAACATGCATGGTCGATGAAAAAATCGGTCCTGGTGAACTGAATGCCCGCTTAATTCAGACTGTAAAAGAAAATTTTCAATGTGCCGGGGCAGTTGCCCTTAGAAGTCCGTCTATTGCATTGCATTATGCATTAAAAGCGATGGGGGCTTCTTCAGAAACAGTAGTTATGATTTCAGCCCTTGCACCTTCATGGCAGCTGTTAGCTCTTGAAGAATGGGGCTATAAGGCTTTAGTTCTTGATGTAGAAGAATCAACAGGGCTTGTAAATGCAAACATTGTTTCTGAAGGTGTAAAGAATGGAGGAAGAATCCTGCTTCTTCATGAAACAATGGGAATCCTTCCGAATTTAGATGAAATTTTAGCTTTGAACATTCCTGTTATAGAAGATATTTCGCAAAGCGCAGGTGCCGTTTACAGACCGGAAACTTCTTCAGAAGAAGATTCTGCTCCATCTGACGCAAACGGTGGCACAGCTGAACAGGTTAGAACGGCAGGTTCTTTAGGAATTTTTGCAATTTTAGGGCTTGAAGAGCATGATATAATTACAGCCGGTGGCGGAGCTGTTTTAATGGCCGGTAAACGCCGAGACTGGACTGTTTTAAAAGAAGTTGCAGATAAAATTCCACAGACGGATTTGCTGCCGGATATTAACAGTGCTTTAGGTTTTGTTCAGTTAAAGGAATTCCGCAGAAACGAGGAAATCCGCAAGGAAATTTTTGCGATGTATCAGCGTTCAATAATGGTCGGAAAAAACAAAACTTTTATCCGTGCCGTGGACGATGGTTCTGCTGCATGGGGGTTTCCTGTAATTCTTTCCGGTAATTGTATGGATGCAAGAAAGTATGCAGAGCGTAAGGAAATAAAGGTTGCTTCTGCATTTGAAGACAGTGTAATTGCTTTGCGGTCTGAAGAGCTTGCTTCTGAATGTAAAACTGCAAAATCTCTTATGCTGCGTTGTGTATTGTTTCCTATGTATCCGCGGTTAAATAAAAACCAGATTTTAAAAATTACCAAAGTTTTAGGTACTCTTCCGTGATTTACGTGATGTTTTGCGTAACAGAGGATAAATGAAAAAGTGTCTGATTATTGAAAATAGTTACAAAGAAGAATCCAAAGAAATCGGCTCAAAAATAAGCAGGGTTTTATCTTCCTATGGAATTTCGTACAGTCATTATGTTCTGGCGCAGGAACCGTTTGTTCCTTCTGTAGAATCTGTTCCGTTTTCAGAGAATGATTTTGTAATCACGCTTGGGGGAGATGGAACTGTACTTTTTGCTGCCCGGGGATGCGCTCCTTTAGGAATTCCTGTTTTTCCGGTAAATCTCGGACAGTTTGGTTTTATTGCAGGAATTCAAAAAGATTCTTGGGAAAAAGATCTGGAACTTTTTATGAATAATCAGCTTAAACCTGATGTAAGAAACATGATTCAGGTTGAAGTGTTCCGTGATGATAAAAAAATAGCTTCCTCTTATGGATTAAATGATATTGTCCTTGCTTCGCAAATTCCTGCGGCAATGGTTTCTTTTTGTGTTGTATATAATGAATCAAAACTTGGAAATTTCCGCGCAGACGGGGTTTTGGTTTCTACGGCAACAGGTTCTACTGCATATTCTGTTTCTGCAGGTGGTCCTATAGTAGATCCTGAACTTGATGCATTTGTTTTTACCTGTGTAAATCCTTTTTCGCTTTCAGCTCGTCCTCTTGTTTTTAATCCTGAAGGAACTCTTTCTATTTCTATTTTGCCGGACAGAAATGACAAGGTTCGTGCGGTAGTTGACGGTCAGATTTCTAAGGATTTAATCTGCGGCGATAAGGTTGTAATAACTAAATCTAAGCACAAGGCAATTCTTTTAGGCTGTTCTGTTGATAATTTTTACGAAGCTCTGCGCTCTAAACTTAATTGGGCTGGAGGACCTCATGCTTGAAAATCTTTCTATAAGGAATTTTGCATTAATAGACAGTGCAGAAATTGATTTTTCCAACGGCTTTACTGTTTTATCCGGTGAAACAGGAGCTGGAAAATCAATTTTAATCGGCGCAATTTCTTTTGTTTTGGGTGGAAAAGCAGGTGTTGAACAAATCCGCACCGGGGCAGGAGAGGCTACAGTTTCTGCTGTTTTTAGCATTAAAAAAGAAAATTTTCGTCCTTCTGCTTCCGCCGCGGCAAATGCCGGTTCTTCTGGAGAAAATGCAGAAGATGATGATATTCACACTGCTTATGAATGGCTTGAAAGACATGGCATCGAGCTTGAAGATAATACTGTTTTATTACGACGCTTTATCCGCGAAAATGGCCGCGGCGGTGCATGGATTCAGAATACACCTGTTACGCGCACAGATTTAGCAGAATTTTCTTCTTTTTTGATTGATATCCATGGACAGCATGAACATCAGTCCTTGATGAAAGTTTCTGAACATCGGGTATTTCTTGATTCATGGGCTGGTTTAACAGATGAAGTAAAGCAGTTTACTCAGGATTATACGCGTCTTGCAAATAACCGCCGCAGGCTTGCAGAAATTTCATCTTCCATGGCTGGTCGTGAACAGAAAATAGAAATGCTTTCGTTTGCAATTAACGAGATTAACGAAGCGAAATTAAAAAAAGATGAAGATGTTCAGCTTGAAGAAGAAGAAGCAAAACTTTCTTCTTTTGAAAAACTGTATGCAGATATAGAAAATGTAATGAATTATTTAACTCCGCGTTCTGAAGGCGGAATTGTTTCCATGCTGAAAAAAGCTCAGGGCGAAATGTCTCATGCTGCGGCAATGGATAAATCGCTGGCAGCATTGGAAAGCCGTCTGGACAGTTCGTTTTATGAACTGTCTGATATAGCAGAAGAAGTCCGCTCTTATTCAGGTTCTCTTGTGTTTGATCCGAATCGTCTTGCAGAAGTTCAGGAGCGTCTTGCACTCATTTATAAGCTTAAGAAAAAATACGCTTCTTCCATCAATGCTTCGGTTTCAGAAGTTATTTCCTATGCAGAAAAAGCTCAGCAGGATTTAGATGCATTAAATGATGCTGGAACTGATAATTCAAAATTAAAGACCGAAACCGAAGCTTTGGAACGTACTGTTTATATGAAAGCTAAACAGATTTCTGAAAAACGAAAGTCTGCTTCAGAAAAAATGGCATCGCAGGTCATGGCAGTTCTTGAAAAACTTGGAATGAACGGAACACGATTTGCAGTTAATATTACGGAAAAAGAAGGTTCTGATGTTTCTCAAAAATGCAATCCGTATGGTATGGATAATGTTGAGTTTTTAATAAGCGCAAATCGTGGTTCTGCCATGCAGGGGCTTGCAAAAATTGCTTCAGGCGGTGAACTTTCCCGTGTAATGCTGGCATTAAAAACAATTTTTGCCCAGACTGACCCTGTGGATACAATGATTTTTGATGAAATAGATACCGGAATCGGTGGTGAAATTGCCGTTGCAGTCGGCAGTCATATGAAAAATCTTTCTAAAAATAAACAGATTTTATGTATAACACATCTAGCCAGTATAGCAGTTTATGCCGATAATCAGATAAAGGTAGAAAAAGGTTTGAACGGCGATACTGTAAGAACTTCGGTTGGTAAAGTTTCCGGTGAACAGAGGGTTGCAGAAATTGCACGCATGCTTTCCGGTGACAGTGAAAGTTTGGAATCAAGGGAACATGCCCGTTCAATGCTTGAAAAGTATTCTTAACAGGCGCATTACTTGTGCCAAGGTTATATGGGAGATTTTTTATGGCTAAAATTTCAAATGAAGCTCGTGAAATGTATGACAAAAAAATTAAACCGTATCTGGATGAAATAAATGCATCTTCGGAAAAAGAAAAAAGTATTCTGGATTTAGTTGCCAAAGATTCAACAGGTGTTGGATATAAAAAACTTTTGCTTTGTGATGAAATGATTTATCAGGCTTCTATCTACATGATTATGAATTCACTGTGCCTGCAAATTATGAAAGTAAAAAATAATGATGTTTTAAATGATGCAAGAAAAGCTCTTTACAAAGCTATTATCTATCTTGAAGAAATTGTTACGAATATTGTGAATGTTCCTTTTTCTGAAATAGAAGACAAGGTAGCGGAAATCAAAAATACTCCTCTTGAAAAACGATATTATCAGATTCGTAAACTCGGACTTGCAATCCGTATGCTTGTAGATGCATTTGGTGATAATTCAAAATGGAGATGGTCTTTTGTTGAGCTTGAAGGTCGTTTTGCTGTTGTTGCAAAAAACATGATAGACATGAAACAGACTTCAAAAGATTATTTTGATCCGAATTCGCCTGATTATGATAATGCTGTTTATTGTATGCGTCTTTTAAAATCGCTTCTGGCAAAATCTGCCGCAGATTACCGTGACCGTTATGAACTTTCGACACGCCGTATAGATGATATGCGGATGGGCATTAATTTTAATCTGGCGCTCCGCCGTTTATGCATTACGCTTGGCATGACGGAAGAAGCTGAAGAAGTTAAGAAAAAAGCTCTTGTATGGAACGCTAAGATGGAGTCAGACCAGAAGGCCGGTTTGTCTAAATAAACTTATACAGTCATCTCATAAAAAAATTGTAGATTCTTCGTTTTTTTGGTTTTCATTTACATAAAAATAAGGTAATATATAATGTAATGAAAAAGGGGAGAAACCCTTCGTTGGAGGAAATTGTGAAAAAAGTTGCTTTACTTTTAGCAGTAGTTCTTGGTGCTTCTTTAGTATTCGCTGGTGGAAACAAAGAAAGCAAATCTTCTGATAGTCGTCCGACAATCAGATTGATTACAGATGCTACAGGTATTGATGATAAGTCATTCAATGCTGCAGCATGGAGAGGAATCCTTTCATATTATGGCGAAACATGGGAAAACCAGAAAAGCCGTGGTGACAGGTACGAAGTAGTAACCTGCCAGACTCAGGATATGTACATTCCTGTTTTGAAACAGGTTTCTGATGAATCACCTGATTTAATCGTTGTAACTGGTTTTACATTTGCAGATGCTCTTGGAGAAGTTGCAGAACAGTATCCAAACCAGAAATACATGATTGTTGACGTTGACTGGGTAAACAAGCCAAATGTAATGCAGTTCGTATTTACAGAAGAACAGGGATCATTCCTTGTTGGTGCAGCAGCTGCGCTTCAGGCTAAAGAAGACAAAATTGCTAATCCAAAATTCGGATTTATCGGTGGTATTCCTGGTGCTACAATTACAAAATTTGAAGTTGGATATATTCAGGGACTTAGAGCAATCATTCCAAATGCTGAAGTTGTAGACTTCTATGCAAACGACTGGGGTAAACCAGAACTTGCTAAAACACAGGCTAAAAACTGGTATGATAACGGTGTTTATACAATCTATTCTGCAGCCGGTGGTACAGGAAACGGTACCATTGCACAGGCAAAGGAATACCGCATGAGCGGCAAAAATGTATGGGCAATCGGTGTAGATTCTGATCAGTATGCAGATGGTATTTATGAAGGCAAAAAATCAGCAGTTCTTACATCAATGCTGAAACGTGTTGAATCTGCTTCTATCTATGCATTGAAAGCAATCGAAAGCGGTTCATTCAAGAGCGGCGTTGTAAGTCTTGCACTTAAAGATGACGGTGTTGGAATTTCAACTGCTAATCCTGATTTAAGTCCTGCTGTTGTTAAGAAAATTAACGAACTTCAGGCTGATATCATCAGCGGAAAAATCAAAGTAATCGGTACATACAAAGATGCTTTGGCTGCAGGAAAAGTTCCGGCTGGTCTTGGCGCAAAAGATAACTAATTTACTTTAAACTACTGAAATACGGGTTTAGCTATTTCGCTTTACCCGTATTTTTTTTGTGGAGTGCTTATGGATTCAGCAGAAAATATCATTGAAATGATCGGAATAACAAAATCCTTTCCTGGCGTTGTTGCGAATGATGATGTTACGCTAGATGTAAAGGATAATGAAGTTCTTGCTCTTCTGGGAGAAAATGGAGCAGGAAAATCAACTCTTATGTCCGTTTTGTTCGGTTCTTATGCACCGGATAAAGGAACAATAAAAATACGCGGAAAAGTTGTAAATATTGATGACCCGAATGTTGCTACTGCTCTTGGAATCGGTATGGTTCACCAGCATTTCAAGCTTGTTCATAATTATACGGTAGCAGAAAATATTGTTCTGGGATATGAACCTAAAAATAAATTTGGAATGATTGACATCAAAAAAGCTGAAAAGGATGTAGAAGTTCTTTCAAAGCTTTATGGTCTTGAAGTAAATCCAAGAGATAAAATTGAAGATATTACAGTCGGTATGCAGCAGCGTGTTGAAATTTTAAAAGTTTTGTACCGCAAAGCCGACATTATTATATTTGACGAACCTACGGCTGTTCTTACGCCGCAGGAAATTGATGAACTTATGGAAATTATCCGCCTCCTTAAGGAGCAGGGGAAGACAATTATTATAATTACTCATAAGTTAAAAGAAATTAAGGCCGTTGCTGACCGTTGTACAGTTTTAAGACGTGGTAAAGTTGTAGGAACCGTTAACGTTGCCGAAGTTTCAGAAACTCAGCTTGCCGAAATGATGGTTGGTCGTGCAGTAAAATTTGAAATTGAAAAAAATCCGCCGCATTTTGGTTCTGTAAAACTTAAAATTGAAAATTTAAATGTAAAGAATTCCCGTGGACAGATGGCTGTCAGAGATCTTTCGCTTGAAGTTCGTGCCGGAGAAATTCTTGGAATTGCCGGTGTTGACGGAAACGGTCAGTCTGAACTTTTGCAGGGAATTACAGGCATGCTTCCTGCTGAAAGCGGAAAAATATTCTTAAACGATGTTGATATTACGAAATATTCGATTCGTAAAAGAATTGAAGCAGGTCTTGGACATGTTCCGGAAGACAGACAGAAACACGGTCTTATAGGACAGTTCACGGTTGCTGAAAATGTGGCATTAAAAAATTATTATTTGCCGCCGTATACCAAAAACGGCTGCGTTCTTGTAGAAAGTGAAATGGTAAAAAAAGCAGATTCGCTTATCCAGGCCTTTGATATCCGTGCAGGACAGGGTGCACAGACTCTGGCTGGCAGTATGTCTGGTGGAAACCAGCAGAAAGCTATTATTGCCCGCGAAGTAGATCTTGGTGGTGATGTTATGGTCATTGCACAGCCTACTCGCGGTCTTGATGTTGGTGCAATCGAATATATACGCCGTCGCATTCTTGAAGAACGTGATAAAGGTCGTGCAATTCTTTTAATTTCATTTGAACTTGATGAAATTATGAATCTTTGCGATAGGATTGCTACTATTTCAAAAGGTACTATTGTAGGAACCTTTAATGAAGGTGAAGTAACAGAACGGGAAATCGGTATTATGATGGCCGGTTCTAAAGATAAAGATGCGGAGAAAATGGCATGAGTGATAAAAAATCCGAAAAATTTTCTTTTTCCAATTTTCTTATGAAATCAGACGGCGCAGTTTCTGTGCTTGTTGTTATTCTGGGATTTTTGTGCGCAAACATTCTTGTAATGCTTGTTGGACGTAATCCTTCTGGAATTTATAAATCAATTCTGCAGGTTGTAACAGGTCTTAATGTAAATAACGGCAAATGGAACATCCGCTATGTTGGTGAATGGCTTAACTATTCTGTTCCTTTTGTACTCTGCGGTCTTTGTATGGCATTTACCTGCCGTGCAGGTCTTTTTAATATCGGTGGTGAAGGTCAGTACATTATTGGTATGACTGTAGCACAGCTGATTGCCTTAACTTTTCCGCCGATTCCGTTTATTCATGTTTTTGTTGCAGTTATTGCTGGAACGATGGCTGGTATAATCTGGGGTGGAATTGTAGGTTTCTTAAAAGCCCGCTTTGAAGTTTCTGAAGTTGTTGCAACAATTATGCTGAACTATACAGCTTTGTATCTTTCAAGAATTATTACAATTTCAATTCCGGGAACAAATACTTATAAAACTATAAACTATGCAGAAACTGCAAGTTTGCGCCTTGGTTTCCTTTCAAAACTTACTAATTCTTCTTCAATGAATGCAGGGTTCTTTATTATGCTGCTTTGTGTAGTAATTTACTGGTTCATAATGGAAAAAACAAATATTGGTTTTGGATTAAGGGCAACAGGTTTTAACAAACATGCAGCCAGAGCTTCAGGAATTCCTGTTGTTTCAAGTATTGTAATTGCCATGGCTGTTTCTGGTGCTTTTGCAGGTCTTGCCGGAAGTATCGTTGCTCTCGGTTCGTTCAAATATGGTCGTGTAATTGCCAGTATGGATAACTATGGTTTTACAGGAATTGCGGTTGCACTTGTAGGAAATAATACGGCTATAGGAACTTTATTTGCCGGTCTTTTGTTCGGTATGCTGCAGGCTGCCCAGCCGATTATGCAGTCTAATAAAATTCCAAAGGAAATTACTTTTATCATTCAGGGACTTGTAGTTGTATTTATTTCCCTGAAAGCTGGATTAAGGATATTCCTTGCCTGGCAGGAAAAACGTAAAATCGAAAAATCTTCAAAGGCTGGAGGTGCAAAATGAACGTTATTTTAGGAATGATACCTTCCGTACTTATGATTACTTCTCCAATTCTTATTACTGCTGCCGGCGGTATGATTTGCGAAAGAAGCGGAGTTACAAATATTGCTCTTGAAGGCTTGCTTGGAATTGGTGCTTTTGCAGCTGCTTCTACACATGTTCTTATGGAATCATTCTTCCCTGGTTCTGTGTGGGTTGCACTTGTTGCAGGTGCATTTTTTGGAATGTTATTTTCAGTTATACATGCCTATGCTTCAATTTCACTGAATGCTGACCAGACAATTTCCGGTACTGGTATAAACCTTCTTTCTACAGGTGTTACGATATTCTTTTCTCAGGTTTTGTTTTCTGCGGACAGAACAACCCCGTATAAAATTGGAATGATGCCTGGTCCTGGAGGAATTTATCCTACAGCGTATATCGCACTGATAATCATCGTTTTATCCTGGGTAATGCTTTACAAACTTCCGTTTGGTTTACGCCTGCGTGCATGCGGCGAACACCCTGATGCAGCGGCCTCAGTAGGTATAAACGTCCGCGGTATCCGCTATTTTGCTGTATTACTTTCAGGTCTTCTTGCGGGTCTTGCAGGAGGCTGTCTGGTTCTTACAGAAACCATTCAGTATACGTCCAATACAATCAACGGTACAGGATTTATTTCTCTGGCTGCTGTTTCCTTCGGCCGCTGGAATCCGCTCGGAATTACTGGTTCATCGCTTCTGTTTGGTACGGCAGTTGCTTTTGCAATTTACGTTGTTAATATCCCGGCTTTAAGCAGTGTTTTACCTGCGGAATTCTTTAATCTGATTCCTTATGTTATAACACTTTTGGCCCTTGTAATATTCAGTGGCAAAAACTATGCTCCGGCTTCTGTCGGAAAGCCTTATGTAACTGGCGCTTCCTGATTTTTTTGGACTGAGCGATGCTGGATAAAAAACTGATTTTAAAAATTTTCGAAGGATTTTCCATTGAACGGTGGAATGATTTGGTGCGTCCGTTTCAGCTGATTGAAATGGACAAAGCTGCCGAAAAAATGTTCATTGCCTATATCTTTGGAAAATACGAAGAAAATCGCGGTGTTGAAGTTGATTGGGAATGGATGATTTACGCATCTATTTTTGATTTACTAAAGAAAATTGCGCTTTGCGATATAAAATCTCCTGTTCAGCATCTTATAAAAAATGAATATCCTGCCGAATACATGCATCTTAATGAATGGGTACTTTCGCAGTATCGTTCTTTAATTCATGATGATGATTTGTTTTCAAGATTTACAATGTACATCGGACAATCGGCAGGTTCTATCACTTTGAATGAATCCCAGAAGACTACCTATAGAATTTTCCGTGCAGCGCACAAATATTCCACATTGCGCGAACTTGAAATGATTTCTATGGTAAATGAAGTTCAGCGCCTTGAAAAAGTTCAGAAAGAACTTGATTCAGAAATTCAAAAGTTTCTTGATTTGCGCGGAATGCAGCTGATGCTTACAAAGCAAAAGCCATTTGATTTTCTTATGATGATTGAACGGCTTCGTTTTCAGCGCCGCTGGAACCAGACTCCGCGCGTTCCTGCGACAAGTGTTCTGGGGCATTGCTTTTTTGTAGCTATTCTTACTGTTCTGCTTGGCAGGGAAACAGGCGTGCAGTTTTCTAAAGAGCGGTTATACAATGACTTTTTCTGCGCACTTTTTCATGATTTACCGGAAGCAGTTACGCGCGATATTATTTCGCCTGTAAAACAGGCTACTGATGAACTTCCTCAGATTGTTAAAAATATAGAAGACAAGATTGTACAGAATGAACTTGTACCTCTTATGGAAGATTTTTTTAAGGACGAGGTACTTTATTTTACTGACAATGAGTTTTCTAACAGGGTTCTCGTTGATGGCAAGACCAAAGAAGTTTCATGGGAAGAACTTAATACCGTCTATACAGATAAAGATAAGCCTGTTGATGGAAAACTTGTAAGACTTTCTGATCATTTGTCTGCTTTTCTTGAAGCCGACAGTTCAATCCGTCATGGTATAACATCTGCACATCTGGAAGGCGGAAGAGCTAATATGATAAAGCATTATTCCGATGGAAAGCTGATTAACGGAATCGATGCCGGCTATCTTTTCAAAATTCTTTAAGAATGGTGTTTTTTCTGCCGATAAACACTGTATATGAAATCGACTTTAAAAAATATTCGCAGCATTATATCTTTTCTCTTATCAGGTATTTTGCTATTTATCTTAATTTCTCCGCTTACTGCTGATTCAGTTCATATAGTAGAAAAAGGACAGACTCTTTATTCAATAAGTAAAAAATATCAGATTACGGTTGCTGAACTTAGGGCAGCAAATAACATGCAGGAAAATGATGTTTTAAAGGCAGGTCAGAAACTTGTTATTCCTACAGCTGATATTAGTGCAGCTGCAGCACTTTCTGCAAATCCTGCACCTGCTGCAGAATTTAAATCCAGCGGAAATAAAGCAAATTCAACATACATAGTTCAAAAAGGAGATACCTTTTACGGAATTGCAAGAAAATATAATATTCCGCTTTCTGAATTACTTGCAATGAATGGACTTGGCAATGATGCAGTTCTAAAAGCCGGACAGAAACTTACTGTGCCTGGCGGAATTTCTTCTAATTCAGGAATTTCACCGGCTAATGGAAAAACTGTTGAATTTGCTTCAAGTCAGCAGGAAGAAAACTCTTCTTCCGGAACTTTAGCAAAATCTGGAGCAGAACCATCTTCTATGGATTTATCTGCTGCTGATCCTAGAAAATACAGCAAGGCTCCAGCTGTTGATTCACAGCTTGTCTGGCCTGTAAAAAATCCTCAGGTTACTTATGTAAAAGGCAAGGTTTCTGGTGTTCAACTTGGCTGCAAGAAAAATGAGGCGGTTACTGCGATAAGATCAGGAACTATCATGTATTGCGGTGTTTACCGCGGCTTTGGCGAAGTAGTTTTTGTTCAGTCAAAGACAGGTTTAATATATGCCTACACAGGACTTGGTTCTGTTGAAATTCAAAAAGGTGATTATGTTGTTTCAGGGACTCAGCTTGGAACAGCTGGTATAGATACAATTTCTAAAAAGCCGCAGATTACGCTTATGGTGTTCCAGAACGGTATGCCGATGGATCCTGCAAAAGCTCCACGCGGTTAACCGTATCTTAAAACTTAGGCTTTTCACCGCTTACGCATTTTATAAAAAAATCCATACAGACTCGGGCATCGTCATCTGCACGGTGTGCGTTTTCTACATTTATCTGGAATTTTTGAGCCAGAAACTGAAGGCTGTATTTACCAAGAATCGGGTATGCCCAGCGTGCAAGGTTCAATGTATCTACGGTTTTATTTGAAATAAGCGGCATTTTGTGCCGCTCAAGTTCTGCATTTATAAAATTCAAGTCAAAATTAGCGTTGTGAGCTACAAGAATTGAACTTCCTATAAAATTCATAAAATCCGGCAGAACCTTATCTATTGAAGGACAGTCCGCTACCATCTGGTCTGTAATGTGGTTTACGGAACTTGCTTCGTAAGGAATGGGACATAGCGGATTTATAAGTACTTCAAACCGGTCAAGAATTCCGTCTATATCAAATTTTACAGCACCAATTTCAATGACGTTGTTAATTTCCGGATGAAGTCCTGTAGTTTCTGTATCAAAAGCCGTAAAAACTCCTCCGTCTTCAAGAAGCTGACGAAGGAGTTTAAAATTAGAATAGATATTATTTTGATGAAGCATTTTTTTTGTTATGCTGCATTAAAATCTATTTTGATGCGGCTTCAAGAATCTTTGAAATATCTGCTGTTATTGCATCGCAATTTGCTGCAGATATTTTCTTTGCGGATTCAAGACCGTTTTCTGTTGATGTTCTTGCATTGATGTAGAACTTAATTTTTGGTTCTGTTCCAGAAGGGCGGGCGCTTACGGTTGTGCCTGTATCAAGGAAGAATTGAAGAACATTGCTCTTTGGTAAATCAACTTTTTCTGTTTTTGAAGGATTTTCAGGGTCAAATGATTTACTTTCCTGAATGTCACGGATTTTAAGAACTTTCTGTCCTCCAAGAGATTTAAGCCCTTCAGCCCGGAGTTTAGACATAATACCTTTCATAACTGCAACGCCAGAACTTCCCGGGAAATACTGAGAAATTGCCCTGTCTTCATAGTAACCGAATTCGTTGTACATTTCGTCAAGGCGTTCAAGAATACTCTTGCCCTTAGAACGCCAGTACAAGGTCATTTCTGAACACATTGCAGCGGCAGAAACGCCGTCTTTATCGAATACTTCTTTTTCTATTTTATAGCCGTAGCTTTCTTCAAATCCGAATACATAGGAATTGGAACCTGTTCTTTCCATTTCTGCTTCAACTGAAGCAATCCACTTAAAGCCTGTAAGGCATTCAATAATTTTAACTCCGTATTTTTTGCAGATTGCATCGCAGAACGGGGATGTTACGATTGTCCTTACACAGGCAGGATTTAAAGGAAGTTTTCCAAGCTCTTTGCGGCTTAAAAGAATATAGTCAAGAAGAAGTGCTCCCATCTGATTTCCTGTTACAAGCTGGAAAGTTCCGTCTTTTTTAGGGAATGCTGAACCAAAGCGGTCTGCATCCGGGTCTGTTGCCATGATACAGTCTGCTTTTTCTTTTTCGCCTAGTTCAATTGCAAGTTTAAGTGCCGGAGCTTCTTCAGGATTTGGTTTTTCAACTGTAGGAAAGTTTCCGTCAGGCTTGCGCTGTTCTGGAACAGTAATAACTTTAAGTCCAAGGTCTCCAAGAACTTTTTCTACATGCATTGCACCTGTTCCATGTAAAGGTGTGTAAACAATTTTTACGTCGCCTGCTTTTTCCTTGATTAAGTCCGGGCGGAAAAGCTGAGCTTTACACATTGCCCAGAATTTTTCGTCTATTTCCTTGTCGATAAGCTGAATCATTCCTGATTTTACAGCTTCGTCCTTAGAAATTGTTTTTACAGAAGTTACGGCATTTACTTCCTTTATGATTCCGACATCATGCGGTTCAATTACCTGCGCACCGTCGTTCCAGTATGCTTTATAGCCGTTGTACATTCTTGGATTGTGAGAAGCTGTAACAACAACACCTGTGTCTGCCTTTAATTCACGGATTGCAAAAGACAATTCCGGAGTAGGGCGAAGACTTGTAAAAAGGTATGCTTTAATTCCGTTTGCAGCAAAAATGCATGCAGTAGCTTCTGCAAAAACATCAGAGTTTAAACGGCTGTCGTAAGCGATTACAGCACTTAATTTTCCTGCCTTGGCTTTTTCAGGGCATGCTTTGATAAGATAATTTGCAAGTCCCTGTGTTGCAAGGTTAATTTCAAGTGTGTTCATGCGGTTTGTTCCGCCGCCCATAATTCCGCGAAGTCCGCCTGTACCGAATTCAAGAGTCTGGTAGAATCTGTCTTCCAGTTCTTTCATGTCTTTTTTTGCAACAAGTTCTTCAACTTCCTTGCGGAATCTTTCATCTTTTTCTTCAGCAATGTATTTTTCTGCTCTTTTTAAAATTTCATTAGAATCCATATTTATTCTCCTTATCCTTTATTTGTCTGCCTGATCGGCATTTTCTATTAATTCGCGTTCCCAATTTAAAAGTCTGTATTCTCCATCCGGATTAAGACCTTTCATGTCGCATAAAACCCTGAATAAAGGTTCTGTTCCGGAACCTCTCATCCAGATATAGCCTAAAGGCTGCTTTTTTGCTTCGTCTGCAAAGAAAAGAATTTTTAACCCGCCTTTTCCGCTTACGCTGTAATCTGTTATGTCTTTTACTTCGTTTATTCCGTTTGTTGCTATAGCCTGATAAGAAACTATTCCGTATTTCTTTTTAAGCATTTCTTTTTTTACGATCCAGTCGGTTTCAAACTCTTTCTGAAAACGTTTTTTAAGAACTGCGTGATCTGTAGTTTTTATGTGCATTATTGCGCGTTCTTCCTGTGTTCCTGTTGTCGAATACTTTGGAATTGTAGAAAGAATGTCAGAAATTGAAATGTTTGAAGAAAAATGTGTATTTGTCAGATTGTTTGCATCACACCAGATTTTAAAAAGATTTGGTGATTTTTCATCATCTGTACTCATTACAAGAAGTCTTAACAGTGCAAAAATTGTATTAAGAGGATCGCGTACACTTTCAGGGTATGTGATATTTCCGCCGTTAGAACCTTCTCCTAAAATACGGACTGTATAGCCCTGCGAGCGTTTCTCTCTTGCAAGATTTACAACATTTGCTTCGCCAACTTCCGCCCTGAAAACTTCAGCACCAAAGGCATGCGCAATTTCGTCTATGCGCATGGACGTAGGACCGTTGACAACAACCGCAGGTTTGTATTTTTTATTGCCTGAGTTACACCATGCTCCGTAAGCAAGTTCTGAAAGTACGGACAGCGCAAAAACATCCTGTGCCTGAAGAACTTTTGCAGATTTGCTTTTTTTATCCCAGTATACTATATTTCCGCGATCGCCGTCACAGTCCGGCATATAGCCGAGTACGGCATTTTTTATTCCGGCATTCTGTAAGCGTTCAAGCTCACATGCACAGAAATCAAGATTTTTGCCTTCAGGAATAATTCCGTGAACGATTTGTCCCGGATTATTATTTATCATGTGAAGTGTAATTCCGCATTCCTTAAAAAAAGCATTGTCTATAGTTAAGGTTCTTGCAGAACCGTTCATGTCGCAGACAATATCGATTTTTTTGCTGACGGCTTTTGCACGCATCATGGCAAAAAATTCTTTTTGTTTTACAGGATTTTCAGAATCTGCAATAACCCTCATCATAAAATCATGGTAAAAAGCAGAAGCTTCTTTTTTTGCAGAAACCGCATTCATGTAAGTCCAGTCAAGCTCTGCAGCATCGCATTGTTTTGCAAGTGCTGTAAGACGTGATTCTACGTCGTTTTCTTCAAAACGTTTTAAAAAGGTTTTTACAAGCTTTGCGTTTTCGGAGCCTTCAAGGACTCCTCCGTCATTTAAACCGAATTTTATTCCGTTGTGACCGATAGGGTTGTGGCTTGCTGAAATATAGATAAAACCGTTATAGCGCGTACTGCATGCCATAATTTCTGGTGCGGCAGTTATGCCAAGATATCGCGGCACGACACCTTTTGCCAGAAAAATTCTTAAAACGCAGTCTGCGATGGAAGGACCTGTTGGTCTTGTATCAATTCCGCAGACAATAATCGGATTTTTAGAACCGGATTTTTTGATTATATAATCAGCAAAAACCTCTGCTGCAAGCATGGCGATTGTTGTATTTTCTTTTCCTATTTTAGGGAAGGAGTCTGCTTCGTTTCCTGAAACAGTAAAAACTTTTCTCCAGCCCGAAGCTGATAAAATTAGACCGTTAGACTTTTTCATACAGATAAATAATATCACGTCTTTATCTGTACTTCAAGAAAAGATATGAATGTGCCCTTCTAAAAGATTTGACAAAGAAAGATGAGCGAAATATAATTGAATATAGGTTATCATTAAGGTATAATATGCCGATAATTTAAAAAGGAATTCCATTTTATTGGAAGGAAATTATTTCAAGGAGAAATGAATGAAAAAGGGCCTAGCAATCTTTGTACCGCTTGCTCTTGTTTTTTTGTTTTGTGCTCCGGCATTCAGCCAGCAGAACGAAAAAAGTATAGAGGTCGTTTTAATTGACAGTTTTGATACCCCTGATCAGAATGAATGGACATGGCAGATTCAAGCCAGCCGCTTTATTGCTGACGGAAATGAAGGTGGTGCTAAATATCCTTTGATTGGATATTTTAAGGGAATCTCTGATTCTTTACGTGCTTTTGTAAAAGAAAGTGATCCGGAACCACAGGTTCTTGGTGGAAAAGTAAAATATAAGAGAAAGGGTGATAACTGGTTTGAAATTTACCCGGCAAAAGATGGAAAACCTTATGAAATTCCATTCCGCGGAAATGTAAAAACTTTAGATTTCTGGGTTTGGGGTTCTAATTATCTGTACAGCATGGATGTTCTTGTTCGTGATGCAGAAGGCTGTGTACATATTATTCCTGCAGGTAACTTGAAATTCTATGGCTGGAGAAACGTAATTCTTACAGTTCCTACTTCTTTAAGACAGAGATCTTCTTACCACTCAATCGGTAATAAGGCTCTTTCACTGGTAGGTTTTAGATTCCGTGCAGATGCAAATGAACATGCAGATGATTTCACTGTATTCCTTGATAAACTTCAGTATACAGCAGCTGGAATTACACATGTTTACGATGGATATGATTTGAATAAAGCCGACTTTGGCGATACAGGAGAAGGAAAGTAATGAAGAAGTTTTTGCTTTTGACTGCGGCCGCATTGCTTGCCGCTGGAATGGGATTTGCTCAGAGTGCCAGTCTTACAGATCCAGATCCTAATGTAATTGGAAATGATTCTGCAGAACAGAGTCTTAAAAATGTACTTATCGACAATTTTGAAAGAGAAGGTTCATGGACTGTTTCCATGAGTTTAGATGCCGGTGTTGTTACAGCACGTCTTATCGACGGCGGTCCTATGGGAAAAGAAGATGAACGTGAAATTGTTGAAGGTGAAGACGATGTTGGCGAAAACAATCATTGTTTTGGTACAAAAGTTGAATTTTTCCGCCGCGGTATAAATTCAATTTATATTAGACCTGTTCGCCCGATTGCCATTGAAGGTGTTACAAAAACAGTTTCTGTTTGGATTGCAGGACGTAATACAAAACATAATTTGACACTGCTTGTTCAGGATTATTTTGGACACAGCTTTGAACTTTATATGGGAACATTGACATTCAGCGGATGGAGAAAAGTTACTGTAGCTGTTCCTCCTTCACCGGATGGAGTTCATGGAATTGTTCAGTCAAGTGCATTCCATGGTGATAAACCTGGACTTAAGATTACAGGATTCAGAATTGATTGTGATCCTGAAACTGCAATCGGTAGTTATTATGTTTATTTTGATGCGTTGCATGCTATTACAGACGTTTACGATGTAGAAAACAGAGACGCAGATGATATTATTGATAACTGGTAATAGATAGTTCCTTGAAATGAAGACCGCTTTCGGGCGGTCTTTTTTTTATAGGCGACAATTGTTATAGGTGGTAAAAGCGGAAGAATCTAGGTTTTAAGCTAAACGAGCCTTGTACAGGCGTATTAATTAATTTTGTAATGAATTTCTCGTTTTTCTCTATATATTTCTTCTATTAATTCTAATTTACGTAAAACCCAGATCATGCATGTTATGTTTGCCTTGTCTGTGCGGTTTCTTGCGCTGTATTTTTGAACCTGCTTTACGGTAAAATCTTTTTTTAATTCAGTATTGCATACAATTTCTGAAGGCAAAAGAGAAATGTAATCTTTTTTACCCTTGAATTGATATGTATTGAAAATTTTATTTAATTTCTTATCTGTTTTTATCCAGTTTCTTAAAAAACGTCTGCTTTTATTTTTCAATTGTACAGGAACTTCTGTTTTGGAACGTATTTCTGTTACGGAAATTTCTATTATCTCTAGTGTAAAATTTGTATTTAATAGAAGATTTGTTAAACCAGTGAGCTGTCTGAAAATTGAATAGATGTTTTCTTTTTTAGGACTCTTCCTTTTTGTAATAATATTTCCATTTTCTCCATAAGTTTCGATTGCTTTTTCGATGATAACCGGGTGAACTATTTTTACTTTCTTTCCTAAGGAAAGAAGACCAGTTGTCTTGTTTTTTAGACTTGAAACATTTGATGTCTGAATTTCAATTACTTCATCAGTATTTAAATTTATTATGTCACAGATCCATTGTCCGACTTTTTCTTCCGTTACGGTTTCTTTTTCGAGAGAATAAATTGTCTTTAATGCCTTGTGAAGGGAACTTTCATTTAATGTATTTATCATAAATCTGTGTCAAATTTTTCCAGTCAGCATGAAATTACTATACATTTATGCTGTTTTTTTCAAAATTTTTTTTCTAAAACTTTATTATCGGTGTTTTTTTACGTTGACTTTAGGAATTTTTCTCATAAAATAATAAGAGAGTGGGTAAAAGTGGAGTAAAGTGGTAAAAAAGTGGTAAATCTTTTAACTGGTGAGTATCGTAACACTTTGGATGAAAAAGGACGCATTCTTTTTCCTTCAAAGTTACGCTCTGAACTTTCAGAAAATAGTCTCGTCATAACGCAAGGAATTGACCGCTGTTTATGGCTTTACACCCCGGATGAGTGGAATGCTTTTTCAGCAAAAGTGATGGAGTCAGCTTCTCCTTTCAATGAAAAAAACAGAAACGTTATCCGAAGAATCATTGCTCCGGCACAGGAAGTAGAATTCGATAAGGCCGGGCGTCTTTCTATCCCACAGACATTACGCGATTTTGCTTTGCTTTCAAAAGAATGCGTGATACTTGGTAATATCAAGTATTTTGAGTTGTGGGATGCAGAATCTTACAATAACTATTTGAAAGAAAGTGAAGCTTCATTCCGTGATGCCGCAGAGGAGTTGAGTACGATTACTTTTTAATTGACGGCTGATTTCTAATCAGTTTGGGTGAGAGGCGTTGGTTTGGAGATTATTCATACACCGGTTTTGCTGCAGGAATGTTTGCAATACCTTAGTCCGGAAGGCGAAAGTTTTGAAAAAAACGCGTTTATGATTGACTCTACTTTGGGGGAAGGTGGTCATTCTAATGCTTTTTTGTCGAAATTTAAAAACTTAAGGATTATGGGGCTGGATGCGGATAGTTCTATTCAGTCCAGAGCAAAAGAACGCCTTGCAGTTTTTGGTGATCGTATGATGTTTTATAACGGGTGGTTTAACGATTTTTATAAGAATTACCCGTCTGATTTGCCAATGCCCCATCTGATTCTATTTGACCTTGGCATTTCTGTTTATCACTATGAAAGATCCGGAAGAGGTTTTTCTTTTATGCATGACGAAAAGCTTGATATGAGGCTTAGTCCTAATGCAGAAGAAAGTGCTGAGGATCTGGTGAACACAATGAGTGAAAAAGATCTTGCGGATATGATTTATTTGTATTCGGAAGAAAAGTACAGCAGGAAAATTGCATCGGCAATTGTATCTGCAAGAAGTGGTGGCGCGATAACGTCTTCTAAAGAACTTGCAGATATTATTTACAATGCTGTTCCTGGTAAGTACCGGCATGAAAAGATTCATCCGGCAACAAGGACTTTTCAGGCGTTGCGCATTGCTGTTAACAGTGAATTACGCCGCTTGCCTGAAGCGCTTTGTGCTGCCTTTGATGTTCTTGAGATTGGCGGGAAAATGGGGGTTATTACTTTTCATTCATTGGAAGACCGTATTGTAAAAAATTATTTCAGGAATCTTGTAAAGCAATGTGTGTGTCCGCCGGAATATCCTGAATGTGTTTGCGGCGGTAAGGCTTGCGCTGAACTTTTAACGCGTAAACCTGTAGGACCTTCTGAAGAAGAGATTAAGTTAAACAGTCCTTCCAGAAGTGCAAAGCTTAGGGTGGTACGAAAACTTGGCGATGCGAAAATAAGGCATCAGATGGGAATTGCAGGAGCAGGATTATGAAGAATATTTTTAAATATGTTTTTGTTTGTGCCTGTGGAATTGCAATTCCAGCCCTGCTTGTGATTAACAGTCTTCAGGCGTTGAAATACAAAAAACTTGAAAGGGAAGTTTCTGCGCTTGAGAAAAAGCAGGTTGAATTAGTTGAAGAAAATAAGAGACTGATAACAAACATAAGTTTGCTTTCAAGTTCTGACAGAATAGAAAAAATTGCTTCTGAAGAACTTGGTATGCATAAGGCTGAAAGTGAAGAAATTGTGCGTGTTGAAATGAAGAAATGAGGTTAATAAAGTGAATAAGGCAATGGAAATGAAAAGTCAGTGTACGCTTCTCACTATTGATGAATTACAAAAAGCTACAGGCGGTTTTGTAATTCATTGCAGAAACGGGAATGCTGGCTTTGATTCCGTTGTAACTGACAGCCGGAATGTGGTAAGCGGAAGTCTGTTTGTGCCGCTTATCGGAGAATTTCAGGATGGTCATAGATATATACCACAGGCAGTTGAAAAAGGTGCTTCTGTCGTTTTTGTGGCAGAAGAAGATTTTTTCAAAAACAAAGAAAAGTATGAGCAGCTGGCCGAAAAGACCACTTTTGTTGTTGTAAAAAACACTTTAAAAGCTTTGCAGGCTGCTGCCCGCGCTTATGTAGAAAAATTTCCAGCTTTGATAAAAGTAGGAATTACCGGTTCGAGCGGAAAAACTACAACAAAGGAGCTTTGTGTTTCTGTATTGAAGCAGAAATATAAGGTTGTTTATACCCAGGGAAATTTAAATTCTGAAACAGGATTACCGTTATCTGTTTTTAAAATTACAGCCGGTGACGAAGCTGGAATTTTTGAAATGGGTATGAATCATAAAAATGAAATCGGTGATTTGGTTGAAATCTTAAAACCGAAATATGCAGTCATAACAAATATTGGAACTGCACATATCGGGCTTTTGGGCTCACGCGAAAATATAGCAGAAGAAAAACGAAAAATCTTTAACTATATACCGGAAGACGGTTATGCATTTATCCCGGAAGCTGATGATTTTGCAGATTACTTAAAAGAGAATGTAAAAGGAACTACTGTTCTTGTTGGTAAAGAAACTCAGTCTGATGAAATAAAAAATATACAGAATCTAGGAATTGAAGGTACTTTATTTGAATATAAGGGTGAAAAAATCAATTTAAAACTTCCCGGAACGTATAATTTTTTAAATGCTCTTTCAGCTGTTCAGCTTGGAAAGATTTTGGGATTAACTCCATGTGAGATTAAAAACGGAATAGAAAGTGTTCCTGTTCTGGACGGAAGAAGCCAGATTCTTCATTTTGTGCTTGGCGGCAAAGTTTCTGTTTGTGCTGATAAATGTGCTGACGACGGAAAGAAAAGTTCAAGTACGGACAAAAAACTAACAGTCCTCCAGGATTGTTATAACGCAAATCCTGATTCTATTGAAAAGGCTCTTTCTCTTTGCGAAAGCGTAACAGGTTTTAAATGCCTTGTTCTTGGGGATATGCTTGAATTGGGCGAAAAATCTGAAGAAGAGCATGCAAGGATTGGAAAACTTGCGGCAAAACTTGCCTCTGACGGAAAAACAAAACTTGTTTTTGTTGGCGGCGAAATGAAAGCTGCCGTAAAGGTTGTAGAAGAATCTGGAATAAAAAATGTGGTGTATTCGCCTGAATATGACGAAAATGCTATTAGGAAGATTGTAGATGAAGATATTGTAACTCTTCCGTCCGAGACCTTTGTTTTGCTCAAAGGTTCACACGGAATTGGGCTTGAAAGAATATGTAGAAAGATTCAGGAGGCCTGCAATGAATAGCTATAATTTTTTTGCAGAGCGTCCGGTTTCTAACTACAGGCAGCATGACAAAGTTTGTATATTCTTTGTAATCCTGCTTTGGGGAATTGGAATGAGTGCACTTCTATTTTGTGCTGAAAATTCTGCTCAGCGCATTTTTGGAGACCCGTTCTACTTCGTAAAACGTCAGCTGGTAAGTTCGGTGGCTGGTTTTTTACTGTTTGCCGGTTTTGCTACCGTTAACATGAAAACTATCCGCCGGATTTTACCACTTTTTGTAATAGGCGTTTTGTTTTTATGTCTGCTTGCTTTTGTTCCGGGAATCGGCATGGAAAAGAATGGAGCTGCGAGATGGATTCGTCTGCCTTTTATTTCTTCGTTCCAGCCTTCGGAATTTGTAAAACTTGCGGTTGTTCTTTATCTTGCAAATCTTTTTGATAAGCAGGCAAATATTGTTAATCCGGAAGAAAAATCTGTTTTCCCGGCAGTTCTTGGGCTTGTAATTTTTGTCTGCATAGTATTTATGCAGAAAGATTTTTCTACAGGAATTTTTGTATTTTTTATAGGAATCATTCTTTTCTTTGTAACCGGGGCAAAACTTTCATGGCTTATTCCTTTTTCCATGCTTGCCATACCGACAACTTTTTTGATGATTTCTCTGGAACCGTACCGAATGAATCGTCTTATTGCATTTTTGCGTCCTGGTGAAGATGTTCAGGGAATTAATTATCAGATTTTTGCGGCAAAAAGAGCAATAAATGCCGGCGGTTTCTGGGGAAGGGGAATCGGTTCAAATCTTACAAAATTGAATGGAATTCCTGAGGTTCAGGCTGACTATATATTTGCTGGTTGGGCAGAAGCAACAGGTTTTTTGGGAGTACTTTTATATTTTGCCCTGCTTATAGCATTTATTCTTTGTGCCTATAAAATTGCATTGAGCTGTAAAAACCGTTTTGCAGCAATCGGTGCATTTGGCTGTGCGACTGTTATATTTATACAATCGCTTTTAAATTGTGCTGTTGTTGGAGGAGTTGTTCCGAATACCGGAATAAATCTTCCGTTTTTTTCATCCGGAGGTTCTGCGTTGATGGTAACACTTGCCATGTGCGGTTTTATTGTAAATGCATCCAGAATGGAATTAGATACAGATTTAATTACAGAAAGTTTACATGGGGTTGATGGTTATGAGTGATGTGCAGCTTAATATGTTGGACGGGGTTGACGGATTAAATGCCGTAGGCGTTTTTGATTCGATTTCTCCGTCTAAAAAAGAAAAAAGTAAATCTGATAAGCATTTGGAATTATTAAAAGTTGTATTTGCGATTCTTTGCGGTCTGCTCATTGTAGAAGCTGTTTCCTATAAGATGATTATTCCGCTGACCAGATATCCTAAAATTATTGTAAAAGGAAATGTAAATTACTCTGAACAGGAAATTGCTCAGGTTTTATATTCAAATCAAACTGGTTCATGGTTTAAGTTTAATACGGCTTATTCAGCTTCGTTACTTTCAGCATTGCCGGCCGTAGAAAGTGTTTGTGTTGAAAAGCATTTTCCTGATACGATTTCTGTTTCTATAGTTGAACGTGAACCTGTAGCCTTAACTTTTGTAAATGTCGGGCAGAGTTGTGTAGCTGTTCAAATCGACCGAAATGGTGTATTATTTTCCGCAAACGCTGGAAGTCCGATTTCTGATAGAACTATTCCGATTGTTTCCGGTTTGCCAGTTGAACATTTAACAAATGGAATGCGTATCCCGCAGAAGTACAGGGGGCTTATTGAAAAGATTTCAACTTTAAGAAAGCTCCCTCAAAAATATTTTGCAGCGATTTCTGAAATTTGTGTTGTACCTAAAGAATATGGAAATTATGAACTTGTTTTCTATCCTGTAGGTTTGCACACAAAAATATTAGCTGATCGTTTCCTTAGCGAAGAAGCGTTGCAGTATATGATGGTTGCGCTGGATGTTGTAAAATCTCTGGATAATCCGGTTTCTGTGATTGATTTGCGCTATGGTTCTGTTTCTATCGTACAAACAGCAGGAGGTAATTTTTGAACACAGTTGTTGGCCTTGATATAGGTACAAGTTGTATTCGAGCTGCTCTTGGCGAAATTGACGATGAAGGAAACGTCGAAATAATTGGTATTGCCAAAAAGCCTTCTACAGGTTTGCGCAACGGTGTAATTGTTAATATAGAATCAGCCTGTCAGGCAATAAAAGAAACAATTGAAGCTGCTGAACAGAATGCCGGCTATGAAGTAACTTCCTGCATAACTGGTATCGGCGGTGCACAGACGGAAAGCCTTAATCAGGCAGGTTCTGCAGCTATTGCTTCTCATGGCAAAGGCCGCAGGGAAATTACCCAGAGCGATATAGATCGTGCTATTGAAATGGCTACAGCCGTTTACATTCCGCTGGATAGGGAAATGCTTCATATCATTCCGCGGGAATATTTTGTAGATAATCTTTCTTACGGAATAAATAAACCTTTAAATACAATCGGTGCAAGGCTTAAAGCCGATGTTCACATCGTTACGGCTTCTAAAACTGCCGTTACGAATATAAGAAGTTGTGTAAACCGTGCAAATTATCGCCTTGACGGCGTAATGCTGAAAACTCTTGCTGCATCGCAGGCTGTAATGCATGATGATGAAATGGAGCTTGGTTCAATTCTTATAGATATGGGAGCCGGTACAACAGATGTTCTTGTACTTATGCATGGTGCACCCGTATGCTCTGCTTCAATTCCTGTAGGTGGAAATCT
>JAEEGK010004393.1_pt1 | contig 34656 bp, 24 predicted proteins | sample 8958771 | NCBI WGS metagenome assembly JAEEGK01 (sample SAMN16246547, study PRJNA631951) | gut metagenome | biome: gut microbiome; feature: rumen; material: SC-attached | host: Bos | place: Iran: Karaj | collected 2018-10 | reverse complement strand
AAAATCAAAAAGTCATCTTCACAACATTTTTCTTTGAATAAATTAAACAAAAATAATTCTTTAAGAAAAAAAATTAATAGGAGAAAAAATTATAACCTTGAAGATAAATATTATAATATGAGAAAACCAAATTTTTATAAATTTAATGATAATATTAAAGTAGATCCATATGATATTGTTAAAAATAAAGTAAAACAAAATAAAGAAATTAAAAAAGAAGAAAAAACTTTTAATCCGAATATTTTTATAAATAAAAAAAAAGAAGATAAAATTGAAGATGATTTAACAACCTTAAATTCTTCAATTTATTCAATGTCAAATATTAAAAATAAATCAAAAGAAGATTTTAAAAAAGAAGAATTAAATAGAATCTTATTGTTTAATAAAAAAGAAAATGAAAAAAAAATATATAATAAAAAAATAATAAAAAATTCATCTTTAGATAAAAAAAAAATTCCAAAAGTAAATATAAGTAAAAATTTAAATTATTCTAAAAAAGAAAACAATGAAAAAGAAGAAGAAATAAATTTTCCTTCATATAAAAAAAAAATAATTGAAAGTCAAAAAAAAAAAAATAAAAATTTAAATGAACCAACAAATGAAAAAAAAAATAAAAAGAAAGATAATTTAAATTTTATATATGATGAAAGAAAATATGATAAAGAACGGAGTAATTCAAAATCAATTTCAATGAATGATGAAAATGAAAATAATAATAATTTAAATATTGAAGAAAAAAAAAATAAAGAAATTGAATATTTAAAAAAATCACTTTCTGTTGTAAATAATAAACAAAAGAATAATATACAATATATAAATAAAAATAAATCTATGAAAGAATTAAATGAGTGTGTTAATGATTTTATGAAAGATGATAATTTTTCTATTTTACATAAAGCAATTTCTCAATTAATTGAAAAACAAATTAATTTAAAAGAAAAAAATAATTCTACTAGAAATAAGAATAATTATGATAATAATAAAAAAAAGAATAATAAAAAAATAATAAAACCATTTTTTGAAAAAAAAATTAAAAATGAAGAAAATGAAGAAAAAAAACATATTAATCAAAATAATTTTATATATAAAAAAATTAAATTTTGTCAAGAACGTAAACAAAAATTATTAGAAAGGAAAAAAGAAGAAGAAAAAGAAAAAAATAATTCAATAGAAGAAAGTTATGAAAAGATAGAAAAAGAAAAAAAGAAAAAAAGAGAAAAAATAAAAAAAGAAGAAAAAGAAATGGAAAATATAATAAATATATTTTCAAATAATATAAATCAAACAGAAAGTTTTAGTAAATCATATGCTATTAAAAATAATTTACAATATGATTCATTAGGAAAAAAAGAAGAAACTAAAAACAACGAAAGTGAAGAAGAAGAAGATGAAGAAGAAGAAGAAGAAGAAGATAAAAATAAGCAATTAATAAATGAATCATCAATAAATAATTCAATGACAAGTAAGTATATTAATACAATTACATTAAATAAAAATCCTGATATTTTGAATTTTACAATGACTAACACTATTAGTAGTAATATTAATAGTAAAAATGAATGTCATAATGAAATAAGTAAAAAAGAAAAAAAGAAAGATAATAAGAAGAAGAAAAAAAAAAAGAATAATAATTTAATTAATATATCTTCAAATGATAATAATAATTCGAATTCTTTTCCAACTACTAAAAATGAATTTAAAAGTAAGAATTATTCTACAAAAAATAATGAAAATATATATAATAATGAAAGTTCTGAGGAAGAAGAAGAAGAAGAAGAAGAAGAGGAAGAAGAAAAAAATGATAAAGAAAAGTTAATTGGGAATAATAATGAAGAAACAGAAAATTTAAAAAATAAAAATATTGATAATATAATATCAACAAGTAAAAAAAAAGAAAAAAAGAAAAAATTAAAAGAATTAAAAGAAGTAAATAATGAAAAAGAAGAAGAAGAAATTGATAAGCCAAATATTAATAATGAAGAAGAAAAAGAAAATGATAAAATAATAAATCAAAATAATTCTTCGATAAATGTTTCAAGTTTTATCAGTCAAGATATAAATTTAATTCCAAAAAAAGTTTTAAAAACTGAAAATTCAATGAATACAGAAAATAATATAACTGATGAAAGTAATTTAGAATTTAATTTAAATCAAAGTAAAAATGAAGAAATTTCAAAAGATGATATTATTAAAAAAAATATCAAAAATTTTAATTCAAAAGATTTAGGAAAAAATAATAACATAATTAAAGAAATTATAAAAGAAGAAAATAATGATTTTTCTCCTTTAAAAAATGAAATAATAAACCCAAAAAACATAGAAAAAAATTATGAAAATAAAGAAGATTTTATTTTAGAAAAAAATGAAGAGGATAAAAATTTAATTAGAAATAATTCTTCTAATGAAAAATATAAAAATGAAGCTCAAGAATTAAAAAAACAAATTATAGATTTACAAAAAAAAATAGAAGAACAAAAACAACAAATGTTAATTATGAGTAATCATCAATTAAATGATTTAGAAAAAAATAATAATAATATTTCTCAAAATCAAATAAATAATCCTCTTCAAATTAAAAATAAAATTCCAATAATTCAATCTATAAATCAACAAAATTCTTTTTCTATAAATTCAAGTTATCATGATTCAAATTTATCTATTAATCAAGTTAATTTATCAAAAATTATGTCAGAGAAAAATTCAAATACACCTCAAATTCCAAATAATAATATATTAGAAATTTCGAATAACTCTATATTTATTGAATCAAATATATCATTAGATAAAAAACATACATCTCTGAATCCTGAATCAATTATAGTTAATGTTCAACAAGTATCAAATTCTAATATGACATCTGTTCCTAAATCAACTAATCCACTTGTAAAAGAGAACAATAATAGTTCTATAATACCAATTATTCCAAATTCAAACATTCCAAATACTGGATTTAATATTCCAAATGTTCCTGGATCTACAATACCTCCAGTACCTGGATCTACAATTCCACCAGTTCCTGGATCTACAATTCCACCAGTTCCTGGATCTACAATTCCACCTGTTCCAGGCTCTACAATACCTCCAGTACCTAGATCTACAATTCCACCAGTTCCTGGATCTACAATTCCACCAGTTCCTGGATCTACAATTCCACCAGTTCCTGGATCTACTATACCACCTGTTCCCGGATCAACTATACCTCCAGTTCCTGGATCTAAAATACCACCTGTTCCTGGATCAACTATACCTCCTGTTCCTGGATCTACAATACCTCCAGTTCCTGGGTCTACAATTCCACCTGTTCCTGGCTCTACTATACCTCCTGTACCAGGTGTACCTAGAGTCCCGGGAGTTCCAGGTGTTCCGGGAATACCTTCTGTCCCAGGAGTTCCAAGAGTTCCAGGTGTACCAGGAATACCTTCTGTTCCAGGAGTTCCAAGAGTTCCAGGTGTACCAGGAGTTCCAGGGGTACCAGGAGTTCCAGGAGTTCCAGGTGTTCCAGGTATCCCAGGAGTTCCAGGTGTACCAGGAATGCCACCAGGTATCCCTGGAACCGCAATGAAAATAAAAAAAAAACAAAAGCCAACAACACCAATGAAGCCTTTATTCTGGTCTACAATAAATGCAAGAGATATAAAAAATACATGTTGGGAATCAATGGATGACGAAAAAATTATATCTCAAATAAATTTAGTAAAACTGGAAGAAGAATTTTCAACAAAAAACCAAAAACCAAAAGGAAAAGGAGGTGCATCAATGATGCATGTTCCAAAAGAAAACACAATATTAGAAGGTCCCCGTCTTCAAAATATGTCAATGGTATTTGCAAAGATAAAGAAAAAGCCAATAGAAATAGTAAATGCATTATTATCATATGATTTAAATATATTAACTGAAAATTTATGTGATATAATATTACCAATATTACCAAAAGATGAAGAAATAAATAATATAAGATCAATAGAAGACATATCAACATATTCTGAATGTGATAAATTTGTTCATTTAATAAGTGAAGTAACAGGTTTTCAACAAAGAGTAAAATCAATTCAATTTAAATATCAATTTTCAAATAATTACAAAATAATAAGTGAAAAAATAGATAAGTTAAAAATGACAATGGATACATTTAAAAATGATAAAAGAATAAATGATTGGTTGACAATACTTTTAGCATTTGGAAATTATTTAAATGGTCAAAGTGCAAGAGGAGGAGCATATGGATTTAAATTAGATTCTTTATCTAAAATTACTGAAATGAAATCTAATGATAATAAAAAAACTTTATTACAATTTATAATTGAATGGATTTATGAAAATAATGATCCTGATTTATTAAATGTTGATTTAAATTATGCTAAAGATATTTCTTTTAAAAATACTCAAGAATTTTTCAATGAAATTAAAGCCTCTTTTAATGTTGTTAAAAAATTAAAAAATATTACTGAAAATATTGAAAATGAAAATGATAAAAGTAAAGAATTTTTACAAAGCTTTTATGATGATATTGTTTCTAAATTAAATGAAAAAGAAAATGAATTAAATAGTGTTAATGATGATTTTGAAAAATTAGTTTTAAGTTTTGGAGAAAAAATTAAAGATATGCCTTTTGAAAAGTTTTTCCAAATTTTTATAACTTTTTTCGAAAATGTTAAAAATATGAAAGAGAAAGTTGATAGATTAAGAAAATTACAAGAGAAAAAAAAATAATAATTTTTGATTTTTTTTAGAAATAAATTATTATATTTCATATAAATAATAATTTAAAAATTAGTTTATCTAATACAATTTTTATTAAAATTTAATAATTTTTCTATAAAAAAATGAATAAAGAATTTTTAAGAAAATTAACATCAAAAAGGATTTTTCAAACTCAAATATTTCTATCAAAGCCAGAAGAAAAAGTAATAGACATTGAAAAAGATAATTTATTTTTTGATTTTTTAAAAAATAATGAAACAATACCAGAATTTGAAATAAAATCAGAAGAACCAATTTTAGACCCAAAAATATTTAATAAATCAAATGCTTTTTATAATGCTTTTGAGAAAATGAAAGAAGTAATAAATTGGAAAAATTATAATTTTCCAAAAATAATATTTATTAAGTTATATCAAAAATCAAAAAATTTAAGAAAAAGAATAATAAAATTTTCTTTAATAAACTTAAAAAGTGTTTCAGATGTTATTGAAAGTTATAATCCAAAATACAATCAAAGTAAAAAAACACATAATTGGCAAAAAACACCAAAAGAATCTTTTAATTTATATTATCAGAATGTTTTAAAAAAAAATAATTTACTTTCAGATAAAGAAAAAGATAAAAATGATATTAAATTTAATTTAATTCAAAAAGAAATTGGTGAAAAATCTAATATTATTATTTTGACAAGAAATAATAATGAAAAAAAAAATTTAATTTTTTCTGGAAAATTATGTGATGTTTATGTTCAAAGTGAATTTTCAAGAAGTAAAAGTAAAAAAAATAAAGTTAATAAAGAATTTGTATTTAGTCTTTTAAATAATCCTAAATTTTTAAATAAACAAAATGAAAATGAAAAAAAAGCCAATAATTATATTAATAGTGAAAAACAATTATTTGAAAAAAAATATAAGCTTTCAGAAAAAAAACAATATAAATTAACTACATTAAATAATGAAGCTTTATATAATTCAATAACAAATTCATCAAAAAAAACTACTTATCTTAAATCAACTCTACCTACATTTCAAAAAGCAAGTAGAAATCAATCAAATAAAAATTATTTAAATAATAATAAATCAACTAAAAATTTTTTAACAATATCTGCCAATAAAAAATTAGAAAAAAAAATACCAATATTAAAACAGTTTTTATTAAATAAAACCGATTTTTATTATTAAAGTAAGTTTTTAATGGTAAATTTACAATAATTTTAATTTTTTTTATTTTTATATATAAAAAAATTTGAAATATAAGTTTGTATAAAAAATTATTATATATTAAATAATATAAGAATCTTATTTTATCTTGAGTACATGAATTCTCTAATTTGAATTAAAAATAAATGTTAAGATTAAATGAAATTGTTAAAAATAAATAAATAGAAGATTATAATAACATTTATTCAATAAAAACTTAAAATTATTCAAACTTTTAAATTAAAATAATCTATTATTCAATTTAATTATTTAAAGTATATTATTAAAATAAAATATATATAAATAAAAACATATAAATTTATTTATTATTTATTTTAATTCATTCCTTATAATAACTCTAGGTCCATCTCTAGAAATTTTATTTCTCATTCCATAATTCTTATTATTAAATTTTTCAATAACATATTTATTATTATTATTAATATTATTATAATTATGATGATTAACATAATTATATTTTAATTGAACTGGAACATTATAGTAATGTCTTTCATTTCCTTTTCTTTGATATTCAACTTTACCATATAAAACTTTTCTATTTGGATTTACATTTATTTTTTTATATTGGAATATTGGAACATTATTAATATATCCTTTATTAAATAAATTTGGATTTGGATTTGGATTTGGATTTGAAGGTGGTCTTCTTATTATTTTCTTATTGTCAGATTTATTATTTCTAAAATCTAATAATTTTATATTTTTATTTATTTCATTTAATTCTCTTTTCTTCTCATTAATTTCTCTTTCTTTTTCTATATATTCATTTATAAAATTTCTATTTTTATCAAAAATATTATTATTATTATTATTAAAATTTACTCTGTAATTATTATTGTTTCCTATAATTTGATATTGTCTTCCTACTGAATTAGGTCTATTTTGTCCATAATTGAATAAATTATTTTGTCTTATGTGATTAGAAGAACTTTCTGGACGTTTAATATTCATTTTTATTTGATTATTATTTTTCTCAATTTGTGAAATAGGATTAATTTCATTATTATTGTTAAGATAATGGTAATTAATTTTATTATTATTTATTTCTTGGTTTTTATTTTTCATTATTGGAGAAGATATATATATTTTATTATCTTGAATTGGAGTTTTTGGAATTAATTTTTTTTCATTGTTATTATCGATAATTAATGGAGTCGATACATTATCTTTTTTTATATTTTCTACATTATTATTTAATATTATTGGCTGATTTTTTGAATTCAATTCTGATTTTTCAAAATTACTATTTGTTTTAATATGTTCACTAATTTTTGTATTATCATTAGTGTCATCAATACTTTTAATTGAATTCTTCATTATTGTTTTTTTTGAGTTATAATCAATAATATTATTAAATTTTTGAGTATTTGGTTCTTCTTTACAATTATTTTTTGATTTATTATAATAATCATTTTTAATGTTAAAAGTATTTTTTACTTTTGTATTAATTAAATTATTACTGTGATGATTACTTTGATTAATATTATTATTATTACTTTGACTGCTATTACTTCCATGACTATTATTATTATTACTCTGACTAATATTACTTCCATGAATATCATTGTTACTGCCCTGACTAATATTACTTCCATGAATATTATTATTACTACTCTGACTAATATTACTTCCATTAATATTATTATTACTATTATGACTAATATTACTTCCATTAATATTATTATTATTTTTCAAATTATTATTACTAAGATTATTTCCTGTAATATTATTATTACTAATAATATTGTTTCCATGAATATTATTTGAAATTAAATTATTTTCCTTATTTTTTTCACTTTCCATAATTGATTTATAAAAAGTAGCTTTTGACATTTCATAATCATCATTCTTCATCATTTCTTCTTCTCTTATTGTTTTTTCTAAATATCTTTTAGGTAAATTTCTATTAATTTCATTCATATCTTTTGGTAATTTAATAGTTTTCATCAAAAAAGCTTTTCCACTTCCAATAAAATCATCTTCCTTAAAATTAAAATCTTTAATTTTCTTTTTAACAATATCAGAATTTAATATTTGTTTAACATTAAATCTTTTATCAGGATTAACAACAATCATCATTTTTAAAAGATTTCTTAAATCATTAGAATAATTGAATCCAATATCAAGATAATTACCTTTAATAATATTATTATATAATTCTTTAAAATTGGTACCTCTGAAAGGAGGATGTAAAGTGCAAATTTCATAGATAATACATCCAGCACTCCAAATATCACATTTATAATTATAAGGTTTATCTTTCCAAATTTCAGGAGGAGCATAATAAGGAGTTCCAGTTTGAGTATATGCTAAATCATTTTTTGCTATTGTTGAAACATTTAAATCTCCAATTTTTAATGTTCCATTTTTTAAAAGAAATAAATTTGCGCTTTTTAAATCTCTATGCATTATTTTATTATTATGTAAATATTGAATTCCTTCAAGTAATTGTATTGCCCAATTCCAAATTGTTTTTTCTTCAAATATTAATTTTCGTTTTAAATTATTTCTTATTTTTGATGATATATCACCTCCATCTGCATATTCCATCACTATATTTAATGTCTTTGATGCATCATCAAAAAACGCTTCTTTATATCCTATTATATTTTTATGTTTTAATGATGCTAATAATCGAATTTCATTCAATGCATTTTTTTTATCTTTTTCTCCTAATTTTGACATTGTTATTCTCTTCATTGCATAATATTGATTGTCTGATTTCCTTTGTACTATTTGAACTGAACCAAATGATCCTTTTCCTAAATACTTTCCTAAATAAAAGTCATTCAATGACATTTTTTTTTTATTATTTTTATTATTTTTTTTTGGCTTTTATTTTTTAATTTAAAAGCATTGTTTTTCTTAACCATACCGTTTTTAGTTAAAAATATTTTGGAAAGGGTTTTTAAATTTTTATTAAGAATTATTTTTTAATTTATTTTAGATTTATTGTTAAGGAAGATTGTTTGGGATTTTTTAATTAGGGCAATAATGGAAATTTATTATTTAGTTTTTAAGGTCATTTAGCAGTTATGAAAATAATATTTATTTTAAATTGATTATTTTAACATAAAAAAGTTTTTTTAAAAATTAACCAAATAATTCATTAAATTAATAAATTAATAAAAAAAATTATTTAATTAATATTCATAAAAAAATAAAAAAAAAAATAAGAATTTTAAATAAATTATTTAATTGAATATTCAAAATAAATAAAATAAAATATAAAAAACAAACAAAATAGACTATTTTATTAGAAAAAAAATAATTAATAAAACATAGATTCAGCCATAGCTCTTGCTAACATTTCATCTTCATTCATAGAATTTAACTCAAAATAATTAATTTGTCTTAATTTCATAATATTTTGAAATTCATGATTTTTTAAATGTTTTGTCATATTTCTCACTAAAAGTAATTTTCCACAAATTTGACAATTATCACTTCTACTTCCACACATATTTTCATGATCATCAATTAATGTATATGACATACTTTCTCCACAATATTGACATTCTATTCTTTCTGATTCTTCTTTTTTTTTTAATTCTTCTTTTTCTTCTTCTTCTTTTTTTTTTAACATATGTTTTTTTATATGTTCTTCAAATTCTGCTTTTGATATTCCTTTGTTACATTCAATACAATATTTTATATTCTCTATACAATATCTTTCATGAAGTAATAATTTCATGTTATCTAATTCTATTTTACAATTTGAACATGTTTTTTTTTCTTCTTTTAAATGATTTTTTATATGTTCTTCAAATTCTTCTTTTGGAATTCCTTCTTTACATTCATTACAATATTTTATATTTTCTAAACAATATCTTTCATGAATTAACATTTTGGACTCTTCTAATTCTTTATGACAATTCAAACACTTTTTCATTTTTCTTTACATTTAACTATTTTTTTTATTTATATATTTTATTTACAAAATAGAAGTTAACTTTTTTTGCAAAATATTCTGACTTATTATAATTTTCATTAAAATTCTTTTGAAAAAAATAGGAAAATCATAATTTTTTCATTTATCTTTAAAGTAAAATTATTTAATAAAAATTTGATACTTTGTTTGTTGTAAAAAAGATAAATTATTTTTTTTTTGAGCTATTTAAATAAACTTTCATTCCCTTTTTTTAGCTGTTATTCTTTATTTATTTTATTATTTTCTTTTATTATTTAATTAAGTATTTTCTTTTTTTATTTATTTAAATTTAAAAATGGAAAATGAAAATAAAGACGAAGAATATTCTCCTATTACTGAAGATGATTTAAGAGTTGAAGATGTTCCAAAAGAAAAAAAAGAAGAAGAAAAAAAAGAAGATGAAAATAAAAAAAAGGAAAAAACTGCGGAAGAAATATATTGTAATATATTAAATGAATTAAATGAAATAATTCAAATTTTTAAAGATGGAGATAAAGATAAACTTTTATATAACAAATGTGATAATTTTAAAAGTAAATATAAAGAAAATATTTTAAAAACTGCAATTCCAAATAATATTGAAAATGAAATTATTGATAAATTAGAACTTTTATATAATGAAGAAAAAATAAAAGAAAAACCAAATCAATTATTTTTAGAATTATTATTCAATTTATTAGAATTTTTACCTTATTTATATCATCCAAATGAATTTTTAAATGATATTAATTTAAAAACTTTTGATAATCCAGAAGAAGAAAATACAAACTTTTTAGAATTATTTAAATCAATAACTCCAACTGGAAAAAATAAATTAAATTTACTAATAGATAATTTAATATATTACTTATTTACAAATTACGAAGATATAAAAGCAATTTATATAGAATGTAATTTATTAGAAAGTTATCCTTCAAGAAGTGTTTATATATCATTTAAATTTATTGCACTTCAATTATTTATATATAATAAAATGACTATTAATAATATAAATATTAATTTTTTTAATGAATCTTTAACTAATGTTTCTAAATTACTTTTACAAGAAGCAAGTTATTATAATCAAAAATTTAATAATGAATTTTATAATAATGTTTTTGCAGAATTTGATTTTAATGTTGATGATAAAGTAAAGAGAAAATTAAATAATGATGAATTTAAGTTTTTAACAAATAATATTTTCAAATTTCTATATCTCATTATAAAAACTTATTCTAATCATTTAACTTCTTTTGATTTCACTGATAAAGAAAGTAGAAAAATTTTTTGGACTTTTGTTGATAAACAATTAAAAAATGAAGGAATAAATCCAAAAACTGAATTAGAAATAAATATATATACTTTTTATATATTAATATGTTTTTCTCTTGATATTTTATCTTTTATTTATACTAATTTCTTATATTTAAATAAAGAATTTACAAGTAAAAATGAATTTCATTTTGAAACAATTGATCCTTTTTTTATATTTGTAAAAAATAATGATTGGAAAAATCCAATATATCATTTTGAGTTTATAAATTATGTAAAAACATTTTATTTAACTTATGTAAATGACATAATAAAATTTATAGAAATATTTTTATCATTATGTGATATAAAAGTAGATAATAAAGATAAATATGATGAAATATTTAAAAATACATCAAATAATTATTTAATAATAAATCCAGTTAATAGTGTAGGATTAAGTTCATTAATATGGATAATAGATAAAGAAAATAAATTTAAAAAAACATATTTTATATATTCTCCATTTTACATTTTTGATATTCATTTACCATTAATTGCAGCAATGTTAAAATCAGGTCATAGTTTAAAATATTTAGCAATAGAAACATTAATTAATTTCTGTGAATTTTTTAATAATAAACCAATTGTTTCTGATATGAAAAGTTTAACTCATTATTCTTTTGATGATATATTTAATGATGTTTTAGAATTCATTGGAAGTCAAGAACCAGATAATATGAGAAAATATGTTAATTCAAAATTAACTAAAATTATCGATTTGTTAAATAATAATGCTAAATATCAATTTTTTGATTATTTTTGTGAAAATGCTTTAAAAATTTCTGAAGATAATACTATTAATGATGATAAAATTTCTTATTTTATTCAAATTATTAAAAATACTATTAATGATAATTTGAAAGATAATAAAAATTTAACTTTTTGGAATGAAGATTTTATTAAGAAACTTATTCAAAATTTTGCTTTTAATTATGAAAAAATTTTCATTTTTGAAATTATACAAACTACAAGTCAAGCACTTAATTTTATTGATTTTATCATATTAAAAGATAAAAATAATTTTAATGGTAAATTAGGAGTTTATAAAAAAGATTATTTATATTATATAAGAAAAAATTTAAATGAAATTGCAAGTTTAATTGAAAAATTTGTAAAAAGTACTGAAGAAGAAAAATATAATACTTTAAGATTAAATATAAATGACCAAGATGAAGACACTCATACTAAATTTAAATTAAAAAATAATCAATGTTTAATGTTATTAGAATTAATAAACTCAGTAGATAATTTAGTAACAAAAAGTTTAAAAGAATTAGATTCTCAAGAAAATAAAAAATAAAATTAAAACATATAAATATATAAAAAATATTTAAAAATATATTTAATTATAAAAAAACAAATTTCTTACATTAAACTATATAAAATAATAAAAATAAAAATTAATCATAATCCTTAGGAATTCTTTTATCAAAATTAAGAACAGGAGAAGCACCAATATCACAATCATCTAAAACAATATCATTATCTTCTTCTTCTTTCTTTTCGATTTTTTTTTGTTTTTTCTTTTTATGTTGATGTCTTCTTTTTAAATCCATTAATCCAGAATCAGCAGGAGAAGACATATCCGTAATTCCAGACATTACTTTTAATGTTTCAACTAATTTTCTTAAATCATGATCTTTTGCATATTCTTCTAAATCTACTCTTAAATCTGGCTCTTTTGTTATTATACATTCTTTCATTGTTTTTCTCTCTTCATCTGTTATTAATCCTTCTTTCTTACATTGAGTTATTAGTGAAAGAATTTCACTATAAGAATATTTATAATCCATTTTTTTTATATTTATTTTTCAATAATCATATTTTTTTTTATTTCAAAATAGTTTTAATTTTTTTTTTTATATATGATAATTAAAAATATTTGAAAATTCGGAATTAAAAAAAATTTAAAAGAAATTAAATTTCTTTTATTTAATTATAATTTAATTTAAATCATCATTTAATATAAAAATCATAATTTAAAATACTAATAATAAAAAAGAAAAAACATATACAAAAAATAATCACATTTAAAATTTACTTTTTAATAAGACAATTGAAAGATTTATAAGAATGATTCATGTTATTATTAATATTTTTATTTAAACCAAATTGTCCACTTGATAATCTTATAGTAAAATAACCGTTATTGTTGTTTAAACTTTGATTATGAATAGAATTTCCAGAATTGTTGGTATTTAAAACATTTCTATAAATCAAAAAATTATTTACAGAACATTTTGAATTCATAAAAAGTGTATTAACATCTCTTTGAGATAAATTTAAATTGTTTGTGGGTTTATTATAAGAATAAAAATTATTTGATATATTTCTTTTTTCTTTTTTATTATTTACTGGAGTAAAAGTTTGTATTTTTTTTATTGGAGACATATTTCCTTTTTTTAAAGAATTTTCTTTTAAAATTGAACTTGGAAAACTAAATTCTTGATTTATTTTTTTTGTATAATTATTTCTTTTTTTTTGAATATTACTTAAGTTTTTTTTATAAGTATAATTATATTGAAAAGTATTATTTGTTTTAATTGGACTTTTACTTTCTGAAAATATATTTGATGTTGTATTTACTTTTGTCATTTTTAAATTTTTTATTGCATATTTATTTTCCTTTTTTATACTATCTGAACAATTATTTATAAATAAATTTGAATTACTTATATCATTGAAATTTATATTTATATTTGATTTTGAATTCATTTTATCATTTGATTCTATTTTAGATGTTAATTCATTTATTTTTTTTTGCATTATTTTTTTTGATATTTCATATTCAGAAATTAATCTTTTTTCTTCTTCTTCTTTTATTTTTATTATTTCTTCTAATTTATTTAATTCTTTTTTTAAATTTGAATTTTCTGTTCTTAAAATTATTATTTCATTATCTTTTCTATCTGTAAATATAAATTCACCATTTTCAACAATAACATTTGCTGTTTTTTTTAATTTTTCATATTCATTATTTTTCTTTTCTAAAATTTTAAATTTATTTTCCATTAAATCTTTTTGCATCTTATATAATAAATTCATTTTTGTTATATTTCTCAATTGAGATTCATATTTTTGTAATTGAGGTTCATATATTTTTAATGCTAAACTATTCAAATTATTTATATAATATGTTATTAATTTTTGGAATATGAAAACTAAATCTTCTAATTTTTTTAATTCTATATTTTTATATTTTTCTATTATATTCTGAATTTCCTTTTTAAATCCATCAAATATTTTATTTGATTCATCAATAAAATTATTTAATGAAAAATTCTGTTCTGTAAATTGAAAAAAATCATAAATTCCATCAGAATAATTTTTATCTCTTATCATTAATAAAATAAATAATAAAAATATAAATACGTAAAAAAAGTAAACTTTAATTAATAAATAAAAAGATATAATAAAAAAAAAACTTAAAAAAAATATAAAAAAAAAAACTTTAAACATCATTTAGATTTAATTATTAGTTAAGTAACTTATTTATTTGTAAAGATAATTTTAATATTAAATTATTGAAATGAAAGGAAAATAAATTCTATAAAACTTATAATTAAAAATCACAAATCTAAAAAAAATTCGAATATAAATCTTTTATAAATTTAATAATAGATAAAATTACAAACTTAATTTAATTTTAATTTAAAACACACCTTAAAAAAAAAATAAATAAAACAAAATTAAAAAAACTCAATCAATTTCAGGTAAATTATTTTTATGTTCTCCATTTTTAACCTCTTCATTATTAGAAGTAATATTATAATCACTTTTATTTTTAAGAGTACTTTTTTTATTAAATCTATCTAAATCATATTTAGCCCAAACTTTAGTTTCCATAATACGAAATAAATCTTTATAATTTTCTTTATGATCAACTCTTTTTACATTATATTTTTCCATTTTTTCTTTAAAATCATTAATATTTTCTTTCAGAGAATTAATTTGATTTTGATATTCAATAAATTCAGCATTAATACCAGTTTTAATTTTTTTTTGAATATTTTGAATCATAAGTTTTTGTTGCTCTTCTTTTCTTAATAAAATTTGGCACATTTTATTCATTCTATTTATTCTACTTGAATCAGAATTAATTAAATCTTTTAAAGTAATTGGTTGTGGATTTTTACTTTCATTTAAGTATCTTATCAATCCCATTTTATTTGAATTTATTCTTGCACAATCTAAAACATCATCAAAATTTTCTAATTCTGTTTTTGCATGATAAATACTTCTAAATTTATTTTCATCTATTCTACTTAATTTATCTTTCATTTTCCTATCTTTTATTATATTTAATTTCATTTTTGTTATTGTTTTATTTGGAATTATATCTCTGAAAGAATAATATCTTTGATTTAAAAAACCTGAAGTTTCACTTTCCATTATTTTTGAATTATTTGTTAATGAAGGAAGTTGAAAATTTGAATCAATAATATTAGATGATGTATAATTATCTTCATAATTATTTGCAAAACTTTTTGGAAATGATATTTTTGTTGTTGTTAATTTTAATTCTTTTGCTTTTTTTAATTCATTTGGAGATAAATTTTCGATATCAAAATCAAATTGAGATAAATTTCTTCTTGATTTTCTTGTCTCATTTAATGAAGAATATGTATTTGAATATAAATTTCTATTTCGAGAATCCATACTATTTGTTCTTCTATTATATGATGTTAAATTTTTTTTCCCTATTGATTGAGATGATAAAGGATTATATTTATTCATTTCATCTAATTCATCTACTACTTCTATTCCATATTTTGTTACTATTACTCTCATTTTTTATAATTTTTTTTTTTTTTTTAAAAATTTTTATTCTTTTTAATTAATTCTATTGAGTTTAAATTTAAAATATGGATAATATTAATTCTGAGAATAAAACTTGTGAAGATAATATTAATTCAAAGAATAATCATTTTAATATAGATAAGAATTTAAATACTATTGATAATGCAAATTTAATTAATAAAGAAAAAAAAAAGGATTTTGAAAAAAAAATAAATAGTAATAATATTCATGGAAAAGTAATTTTGAGGAATTTAATTGAAAAAAATAATAAGTTTAAAGACTTATATTTAATGGTATATCCAATGAATAAGAAAAAAGAACCTAAAAATAGTAATGAGAATTTTAATTTGAATTTAGGAATTGATTTATTTAGACTTAAACTAACAAAAACAAATAATTTTTTAAAAAATAGGAAAGTAATAAAAATTTTTAAAGAAATGAAAATTACAGATGAAGAAAAATATAAATTTGACTATAATAATATATCAAAATCAAAAGGTTATTTAACAAAATCTGAAGAAAAAATATTAAATACTAAGTATTTATTTAAAAAAAATTTTTCTAATTATCATTCTCCGATTGAAAATTATAATAATAATTATTATAAAAGAAAAGAAAAAAATATTCCTGTTCAAAAAAATTTAACTAATTATACAAATGATGATAAATTTTATTATAATAATAATAATTTAAATTTGACTGAAAAAAGAAATTTAAAAAGTAATTTAAGTAATTTTGAAATTGATAGTTGGATAAAAAAAGAAAAAAAAAATCAAAATTTAAATTTTTATGATAAAAGAAAATTAGAAATAAAGAAATTAATTTCTTATTCTAAAAATTTATTTCCAAAAAATAACTCGAACAATACTTTAAGTAATAATAATTTAAATTATTTTTCAAAAAATTTAACAAATAAAAAATTAGAATCTTCATTAACAAAAAATTCATCAAGTAAAAAATTTTTCAATTAAATAATTATTTAACTTCTTCATAATTTACAGAATCTATATTAAAATAATTTTAATATTTTATTCATTGTTTTTTAAAAAATTAAAATATTATTTAATTCATTATTAAACCAATATATATATATATAACATATTTAATTTCAAATTTTATGTAATTTACCAAATTATTTCTTTTTATTCCAATTAAATTTACAATAACAAAACCCAAAATATAAATAATTTACAAATTAATTTTCAAAGAAAAATTCAATTTCTAAAATTTATATAACAAATTTATTTCCTTCTTCTTTGACTTTTTTTCTTTTTTTTATTTCTTCTATCATAATCATCATCATCGTAATCATCATCGTTATCATCATCATCATTATCATCATCATCATTATCATCATCATCATTATCTTCTTCTTCTTCTTCATCAGATTCATCTTTGAATCTAGAACTTTTTGAATTTTTACTATATTTACTAATTTTCATTTCATTTTTTCTTACTGTATGACTAGTTTCTTGGTCTGGAATACAATAATCAGGAATAGGTTTTCTTTCTATTTTTTCACCAGTTAATTTTTCATATTGTTTAATTCTATCTTCTCTTTCATTTCTAATATCAACTCTTTCTAATTTAATTTCCATTATTTTGGATTCTAATTTTTCTTTCGCTGAGGAACATCCCATTAATAAAAAAAAGAATAAAATTATTAAAAAAAAAAAAATGTCAAAATCATCATATAAAATAATATATGCAACTCAAAGTGGAAATGCTCAACAATTCGCAGAAGATTTAGGAAAAGAATGTAAATTAAAAGGAAAAGAATTTGAAATAAAAGAAATCGATAACATTACATCAATAGAAGAATTTAATAATAGTAATTTATTAGTATTTATTGTTTCTACTTTTGGTGATGGAGAACCTACTGATGATGCTGTTGATTTTACTGATATGATTAAACAAAATTCTTTCTGGGAAAAATTCACTAATGAAAATTGCTTATTTACTGTTTTTGGTTTAGGTAATTCTGCTTTTCCTAAATTTAATGCTCAAGCTAAATTATTTCATAAAATTTTCTCTCAACATATGACTCAATTATGTGAACTTGGATTAGGTGATGATGGAAAAAATCTTAGTGGTGATTTTACTAAGTGGAAAAATAATATTTTCTTTCCTGCTTTAGAGGAAATTGTTTAAAAATAAATTTTTTTTTTTTTATTAAGAATCTATTAGGTATAATATATTTTTTTTTATTTACATTTTTATTTATTATTTTTTTTGAATAAGTAAAAAAATTTTTTTTTCTTTTCATTTTTTTTCTGTAGTGTTTTCTCTTTTATTTTCATTTATATTTAAATCTAAATCATGATTTTTTCTCATATATTTTCCCATTTCTATTTTTATTTTATTTTCTAATTCTATATTATCATAATTTTCATTAGTTTCATAATAACTAATATCTTTACTGTTATTACTTACAATATCATCATCAATATTATTTTTTTCTTGTTTAATTAATTCATTCTTTACAATAGAACTTACATTAAAATAATTCATAGGTTTTCTTTCTGTGCTAATATTTGATTTTTGATCAAAATGATTTAATCTATTTGTTTTTATTCCAATTGTATTTTCACTTCTTAAACTCATATTTTTATTATCTATCATAATACTGGTTTGAGGAATATTTATTTTTTTTATTTTTTTTATTTCTTTAATTTCTTTAATTTCTTCTTCTGATTTTCTACACCATAAATATAAAAATAATATAATTAGACCTATTATTATTATCATTCCAATTAATATAAATAATACTAGTTTTAAAGTACTATCAATTACCATTTTATTCAAATATTAATTATGAATTTAATTATATTAATTTATTTATTTATACAAATATTATATAAATATTTCATAAATATTATTATTTTTTTCTTTTCTTTTTTTATTCCTTGAATTATGTTTAAATTTATTTAAAGAAAAATAAAAAAAATTCAAAAAATAATTGAGTCAACTCATAAAATTAAAAAAAAATAAAATTCCAAAAAAAAGTTAACTCAATTAATTTTTTATGATCCTTTTTAAAAATCAGAAATTTATCTTTTGGAAATATTTATTCCAATTAAATTCAAATGATATTGTTTTATTATATTCTTCATTATATTCATTATTTAATATTTTCTTTATAAAACATGTTTTTCCTACTTCACAATCTCCAAGAATTAATAATTGAAATATTACTATGAACTTCATTATCCAAATTTAAAATTCCTGAAAAATACAATCTCCATATATTAGTTCATTACATATTATTATATTGAAATTTAAAAAAAATAATTATATATCTAAAATTTTAATATATTAAAAAGAATAAACAATATATGAAAAAAATTTATTATAGTCCTTCTATTAGAGTTAAAAGATCAATTACTCCTTCAAATCAAATGAAATATTATACAAAAAATTTAAATGAAAGTGAAAAAAATTGTAATAAAACTATTCAACAATATATTAATAAAAAATTATATGAAATTCAAAAAGATAATTCAATTTCTACAAAAAATTCATCAATTAATCATACTATAAATATAAAAAATAAATCATTTAATAATAGAAATGATTTTTTAAAAAAAACTTTTTCAGTTATTCAAAGGAAAAATATAACAAGTGAAGATATTAAAAAACTAAAAATAGAAAATATAAAATTAGAAAAGGAATTAAATAGTGTAAAAAATGAATATATGTTATTAAAAAATAAATTAGAATTTCTAGAAAAAAAAGCAAATATAAATATTTTTCAATTTAAAACAAAATCTATTTTTTTAAATGGAAAACCTTCCTTTTTATTAATGAATAATTCGAATAAAAACAGTTATATATATAATTATAATGATTCAATTAATTCTTTATCTTCAAGTGAAGATGATATAAAAAGAAATCAAATAAAAAATAAATAATAATATTTAATTTTTTTATTAGGAATTATTCATAAAATATATATTTAATTAAATTTATTAATTACTTGTAATAGACTATCATATTTTTTTTCTAAAAATTCTTCAGTTTCATTTATTCCTTTAAATATATCAGTTCTTAATTTATTTAATGAATTTTCTAAATTTTCTGTTTTACTTTTTAATATATCTATATCTTCATTAGTATAATCAAATAATTTTTTCATTGAAGAATTTTGTTCATTACAATAATTTTGAATAAATTTAATAAATTTATCATGTTCATTAAAAATATGATTTTCAAAATGTTCAATTTCTTTATTATAATTATCTATTTTATTTTTATTATTTTCTATTATTTCTTTATTATTTTTTATTATATTATTATTCATTTCTTTTAATTCATTGTCTATTTCATTTTTCATTAATTCATAATTATTTATTTGATTTCTAAATAAATCATCATAATTTCTTATTTTAGAACTTAATTCTAATAATATATTATCCATTTTTTTAACAAAATTTTCATATGAATTATCTTTTTGAATATTATTATCTTTCATTTTATTTATTTCTGAAATAGTTTGAATTCTAAAAGTTTTTAATTGTTCATTTTCATTATTTAAAGTTTCAATTTCTTTTTCTAAATTATTAAAATCATTTGAAAATTTTGATATAATTTCTTCTAATTTTTTAGAATTATATTCATTATTTACATTAATTGAATTTAATTCATTTTTATATTGAATAAATTCATTATTAATCATTTGTTGAATTTTATCAAATTTTTCTTCAACATTATTATTATTATTATTTTTTTTTAAATTACTTTGAGAATTATTTTTATTATTATTATTTATTAATTCAATTAAATCTGAATTTTTTTTCCTAAAATTTTCATTGAAATCACTTCTAAATTTTTCAATATTTTTATTTATAACTTCATCAAAATTTTCATAATATCCTTTTAATGCTTTTAATTGACCTGAAAAAGCTTCATGAGTATTTAAAGTATGCTTTTCTAAATTTTGCCTTTGAGATATTTCATTATTTAACATTTGAATTAAATTTTCATTTGATGCTTCTAATTGACTTATTTTCTTTAATATTTTTTGAATATCTAAACCCATTTCTGTTATTCTTGTTGATAATATATTTGAATTCATTTTTTTAAATTTTAAAAATAAATAAAATTAAAGATAATTATAAATTCAATATAATAAAATTATGACAAAGAAAAATATAAATTAACAGAATTAAATAATCAAATAAAAAAATAAAATAAAAAAATTATAAGTAATATATAGTTTTCTATTGAGATTTAAAAAATTAAATATTTATTTCTTCGGTTTTTTTTTTTTTAAATTTATTTTTTTAAATACATTTTTATTAAAATTAATAATAGAAAAGCTTTTAGATAATTTTTCTGTTTTTTTTTTATTTAATTTCTTTAATAAATAATCTTCTCTTTCAAAAGGAATTCTAAATGAATCACTTCTTTTATCTTGAAGTTCTTTAATACCTTTGCTTTCAATATTAATTTTATATAAAATAACTTCTGGAAAACTATAATCAACAACACCTTTAATAAAATTAATTTTATTTTTAACATAATTAACTTTTCCAATTACATTATTTTCTCTTTCTGTTGCATCAAATAAGTTTTCATTTACTAATTTTTTATTTGTTATTCTTTTTGAATATAATTTTTGATATTGTTCTATATTTTCAGAATATATTAAATTTAACCTATTATTCATTAATTTTTCCCTATTTTTAAATCTTTCTACAAATATTTTTCCATATAAATAATCTTCAAATCCTTTTTTTAAAAGAAGATTATTTTTAAAATTTAAATTATGTGATTTCTTGTTTTTTTGTAATTTTATATATTTAATTTTATTTTTTAAATATTTTGTACTTGGATTATTCCTTATAAACATTTGGTTTTTGTTCTTTGAAATTGAATTTTCATTTATTGATTTTGAATCAATTATACTTGAATTTAAGCTTTTATAATTATTATAATTTTCATAAACACTTTGAAATAACTTTTTCTTAATTTTTATTTTTTTTTTATTTTCATCTACATTATTTAAAAGATCTTTACTCACATTACAATTATTACCTAAACTTTCTTTTAAATTTAAAATCGTTTGATTTAAACTTTTTTCAGAAAAAAAAGAAGAATCATAAAATTTTGGATTTTTAAAATAAAATAAATTCATAATTATTAATAATATAATAAATTCTATTTAAAATTAATATACTTTATTTGAAATAATGGAAGCTCAATTTAAAGAATTAATATTAGAAATATTTAAAAATCTAAAAAATGAAAAAGCAAAAAATCAAATATCTGAAAAATTAAATAAAATAATTGAAAATAATAAAAACAAAGAGAATATAGATAATAAAATAACAGAATTTGTAAAAGAACTTCGAATTCAATATCAATTATATTTAAATAAATATTTATCAAATAACTTAAATCACATAGAATTAGGTCTTTCTTTTACAGATTTTATATTATGGTTATGTAATAATCAATATATTCCTTTTTCATCATTATTAACAATTTTAGAAGATGTAATAGAAACAATTCCAATTGATGGAATAGAAAAAATTTTTGAAGTTTTATCTATTTTTTTAAAAGAAATAAATTTAAATCAAATTGAAGAAAGAAAATTATCTTTATTAAAAATTACAAATATTGTTTTAAAAAGATTATCATCAAGTCTTGATTCTAAATTTAGAGGAAAAGTACAATTATTATTATCAGAAATATTTAAATTATCAGAAAAATCAGGAGTTAATTTAAAAGGATTATATAGTAATAATTCTTCTTTAGTAATTCAAACAAATGAAATTAATAAAGATAATAAAAATGAAATAAATATTCCTTTTTATAAACAATTTTGGATTTTACAAAGATTTCTAACAAATCCACTTTATGTAAGAATAGAATTTTTTTAAAAATTTTTAAAGCTTTTCAGTAAAGAAGCAAATTCTTTTCAATTTTTAGATAATTCAGATGATATATCAAAATATACTGATGAATTAGAAAGTTTAGATGATAAAAATTCAATTTCAAATGATAAAGAAAAAAGTAATTTGGATAAATTTAATATTTTTCTTTCTAATGTAAGTTATCTTATTTCATTCTTTGAAAATAATCCTATTGATCTTTCTATTAATTTAAAAGGTGATAAAATTAATATTCAATCATATCCTAAATTTTTAACAAATCCTCAATTATTCAATAGACAATTAAATGATAGTTCTTTTAGAAGAATTATTTTACTTCAAATTATCATTGTTTATAATTCTTTTTTAAGACCTATTTCTACAATACAAAAAAAATTCTTTGTTTTTAATAATCAAACTATTGAAATTATTAAAAAAGATATTAATAGATGTGTTCAAATTTTATCAAAGGCTAAAAATAAAAATTTAAATATTATGGAAGATGAAATCACTTGGGAAAATTGGAAAGAAAAAAATTGTCCTCCATTTGAAAAAGAACCAGATGAAAATTTAATAAATATAATAAACAATAATAAGAATAATAATAATAATAATAATAATAATAATAATAAAGAAAATAATGAAAATGAAAAAGAAGAAAATAAAAAAATAAAAAATATTCCAAAATTAATTATTGAAAATTCGAATATGAATGCATTTAATTTTGATGAAAAATTTAAAACAAATTTAAAAGATATAAAAAATATAAAAGTAAATTTTAAAATTGATAATCTTAATTCAGAAGTTCCATTTATAGGAACTTATTTAAATGCTGTTTTAGATGATGCTGATATAGAAAATGAATTATTAGAAAATGAAAAAATAATAAATAGAGATTCTTCTTTTTCATGGAAATTTCTTAGATTATTAAGTCAGAATGATATATGTAAATTAAATGTTGATGGTAGAAATAAAGTTTTATTAATTTGTGAAAATTTATATAATCAATATAAAAGTAAAGATGATAATACTAGATTTGTCTTTAAACCTCAAATTCCAAATGTAAAAATTTTACCCAAAGAAACTATTAGTTTATCTGAAGGACAAAAACAAGTTATTTCTATTCCTCAAAATAAAGATAAAGAAAAAGATAATAAAGAAAAGGATAAAAGTGAAGAAAAAAATGAAAATAAAAATAATAATGAAGAAAAAGAGAAAGAGAAAGAAAAAGATAATAATATAAATATTAAAGAGAAGGAAAATAATAAAGAGAAAGATAAAGAAATTCCAAAAGAAAAAGATAATATAAAAGAAAAAGAATCTATAAGTCATAATAATAATCATAATTCAAATCATAATAATAATAATTATAATAGTAATAATTCAAAAGATAAAATTAAAATAAATGATAATAGAAGAGATAGAGATTATCAAGAAACAAAATATTTAAATAAGAAACATTCAAATGATAGAAATATTCCTATTCCAAATAATAAAAAACATAAATAAATATAAAAACAATATATAATAAATATAATTTATTTATTTAAAAATAATAAAAAAATAAAAATTATTTTATTCTTTTATTATTTAAAAAACAATATAAAAAATTAAAATACCAAATTTCTGAAAAATAATTAATTTTTTGGAGAAAACAGATACTAAAAATTATTAAAAAAAGATTCTAAATTATAAAAGAATAAAAAAATGGGAAATTTAAAAATTAAATCATCATTGAAATTAATAGAAGGAGAAAAAGTAAAAATAGAATCATTTCAAAAATTACAAATTTTAGGTACAGGAGGTTTTTCAATAGTATGGAAAGTAAAATCAAAAAGCTTTTCTCAATTATTTGCAATGAAGCAAATATCAAAACAGAAATTAAAAAGTGAAAAATATATAAATTTAATAATAACAGAAAGAAATATATTAAAAGAATTACATAATCCTTTCATATCAAATTTATATTGTACATTTCAAGATGAATATAATTTATATTTTATATTGGATTATTTTAGTGGGGGAGATTTAAGATATTATTTATATAAAGAAAAGAAATTTTCTGAAAATCAAATTAAATTTTTTACTGCTTGTTTAATAGTCAGTTTAGAATATATTCATTCTAAAAAAATAATTCATAGAGACATTAAACCAGAAAATTTATTATTTGATGATAGAGGATATATTTATTTATGTGATTTTGGTATTTCTATTCAAGAAAATTCTAATAATTATATTAGTAAAAATATTGGTTCTAATGGTTATATTGCTCCAGAAGGTAATTATTCTTATTTGTCTGATTTCTATTCTCTTGGTCTTGTTATTTATGAATTAATTTTTAATGAAAAATATAATATTAATTTAAAAGATGGTTTCAAAGATAAATTTAGAGAAAAAAATTTTTCTATGGATTTATATTATTTCCTAGAAGGTTTATTAGAAAAAAATCCTAATGCAAGATTAGGACATGAAAAAGGAGTTTATTCTTTAAAATCTCATCCTTTTTTAAAAGGATTTAATTTTGAAGGATTAAAAAATAAAGAAATTTTTTCTCCTTTTAAACCCCATTTTAATCCAAAAGGATATGTTAAATTAAATGTAAATAAAGAAAAAGGAAGTGAAAGCACTTCAAGTAATTCTTCTTCTTCTAGTATTGATAATTTAAAATATATTGAAGGATTTGATTATATTTGTTATAATAAAATTAATAATGATAATAACTTATGTTCTTCTAATTCTTATAAATTTTTTAATGTTTATAATACTCCTTTTAAAGTTAATCATAAGAAAATTAGAAAAAATAATTCTTGTGATGCTTCATATGATTTTTCTAAAACTGATTTAAAAGATAATATAATCTATTCTTTCAAAAAATACAAATTAGGGAAAATTTTTCCTAAAAAATTATTTAAAAATTCTAGTATGTCGAATAATTTATATTATAAAAAAGAAATTATCAGTTGTAGATTACCGGTAATACCTCAAAAATATGATATAAATAATAAAAATGTTAATAAAGATAAATATCTTGATGGTTATCATCATAATACGAATTTATTCAAATTTAAACCAAAAGAAAAAATTAAAAATATTTTAAAATCATAATATCAGCTATTTAATATTTATTTGTAAATTCATTTCTTCAAGAATATTTTATTGTTATTACTTATTCTAATATATTTTATATTAAATTATATTATTAGTGGATTTATGAAATTAAAAAACTTTTGAATATTTAAATCATTTAAAAAATATAATTTAATAAACCTAATATTTAAACACTTTAAAAAACTTTAAAAAAATTAAAATACCAAAAAATTAAAAAAATTTTTCAATTTTCTCCATCATTATTATTATCAACTAAAACATCATTTTTATATTCAACTTCTTTAACATTTCCATTCGAATCAGTGAATTTTCCAATACCATTTTTATTTCCATTAATAAAATTTCCTTCCCACTGATTTCCATCATTAAAATAATAAATACCAAAACCATTAATTTTATCATCTTCAAAATCACCTTCATATTTATTTCCATTGTCAAAAATTTTCATTCCTTTACCATTCATTTTTCCATTAATAAAATTACCATTTAAAATTAATTTAAAATCTTTATCATATAATTTCCCATTTAAAGTTTTTAAATCGTTTTTCCAATAACCAATAAAATTATTATTATTATTATTAGAAATAAAACATCCTCTTCCTTCTCTTTCTCCATTATTATTTATTTGACCAATATAAACTCCATCTAAATCTGATTTTTCTATAAAATGTAAATTACTTTCATTTTCTGGATTTAATATATTTAATTCTTCTATTAATTTCATTTGTTCTGGATATTTATTACTTAAATGATCTAATATTATTTTATCTCTATTAAAATCACCTTCTGATTTTTTTATTCCTTCATCTGTTAAATAATTATAATATGAAAAATTTATTTCTTCTTCTTTTACTTCTTTTGAACAATATTCTGTGAAATCAAAATCTGAATTATTAAGATTTGGTAATTCTTGGTTTTTGTATTTTAATGTTTTGAAATATGATTTCATATTAAATTCACATTTTTTATTATTATCAATTTTCATTGATAAAAGAAGACAATAATTATTTGGAAGAAGAATAAATTCAAATTGTTTTATTTTTGAATAAGGATATAAAAGATACATATTATTCATATTATTTTGAAAAATCCATTTTTGATAACAATAATTAAAAGGATTTATTATTACTTTTAAACCAAATCCACTATAATTATAATAATTATCTTCCATCATATAAATTTCATCTTCTTTAATAAATTCACCTTGATATTGTAATATTGCATTATATATCATTTGTTTAATTAAATGGAATTTAATATCTTGAATTTGATGTTTTAATTTAAAATATACATTTGAAGAAACTTTTAAATAATATTCATTTGGAATTACAGAACATTTTTCTTTTAATAAATAAGTCCAAATTATATAATATCCTTCATCTAATTCTCTTGCAAATTCACAATTTTCATTTGAATTAAAACTACCTTCAAAATTCATTAATTTTTTTTCTTCTGGTTCATATTTTGATATACATATATTTGAAGGAGTTAATCTTTCTACATTTTCATATATATTATTTTTTATTATTAATGAAAAAGAAACTTTTGTACTTGAAGGTAAATATAAATTAAATACTTGAGGTGTTCCTATTATTGAATCATCATTATTATTATTTTTTATTTTTATTATTTTTATATTGCAATTAAACATTATGTGCATTATTGTTATTTTTGAAAAATTAGTTTTTAAATTTTCTCATGACATATATATTACTTCTTTTTCTTCTGGATTATAATTTATTATTCTTTTAATATCTTCATTTAATAATTCTGAACTTGGACAATAATCACCTTTATAACTTTGATAATCAAATAAATTTCTTAATTTAATTAATTTTAAACAATCTTCATTTCCATTTTCATTATTTATTCTAATATCAAAAATTTCGATTAACTGATAAGATTTATTTTTAATAATACCATTTTTTTCTCCTTCATCACTAGGATAAACAAAAACTAAATTATTTATTTTATTTATTCTAATAATATTATCTAAGTCTTCATCATCAATATCAAATAAATTTAATCTTTCACAAGAAAAACCAGTAAATAATATTAATATTGAATTAATATCACAATTCAATAAACTTCCGTAACCTCCATTTACTTTAGCATAAGCTTTTTCTAATAATAATAACCAAATTTCTTCATTTTTTGGTTTTGAAAATAATAGTTTATTTTTATTTTTTATAAAAGGAAAATAATCATCAATTAATAAAATTTGATATTCTCCATTATAATGAATATACAATTCATATAAACCATCTTTATTTATTTTTTTAGTTTTAAATATTTTTTCAATTAAATTTGGATATGAAGTTAAAAGAGAAATAGCATGATAAAAATTAGAATAAAGTTTATTTAATTTTTCACTAATATTATCTTTTATATTTATTTGAAATTCAATTTCATTATTTTCATTTATTAAAGGAAAAAGAGTTAAATTTTCAGAAGTAAAAATATCAGAAATTCTTTTCCATTCAATTTCATTTATATTTATTTCATTTGTTAATTCATTTTTAATTCCTTTATTAAATAAAGAATCATTATTCGGAAGAAAAAATTCATCTGTAAATTTATTATTTGATAAATTTGGTTTTTGATTATTATAATATGTATTTACTTTTTCATTATGAAATATTCTTATTACTTTCTCTCTAATTGGCTCTTTTATTTCATATTCTGTTTCATTTTCATTTTCTGTAATTTCATTATTTTGATTTTCATTATTTATATTTTCTGAATTTTCATTTTGAATATTATTTGAATTGAGATTTTGATTATTTTCATCTTCCCCGTTTTCCATTTTTAATTTATTTTTTTATTTTTTATTTTTTTTATAATATAATAATTCTTATGTCTAAAGTTGAAAAAAATAAAAAAAAGAAAAAAGATAAAGATATAAATAATGATAAAGATAAGAATAATGAAGAAGTAAAAAAATTTGAAGATAATAAATTAATTTTATCTAATGAAATTAAATTTGAAGTTGAAAAAGGAAATAAGGTTAATAATAATAATGATAATAATCTCAATAATAATAACAATAATAATAACAACAAAAATAACAACAATAATAATAATGATTTACCGAATGATATTAATTTATTGTTATCTCAAATAAATTTTGAAATGAACTCTTTATCTGAGCAAATTAAATTTCAATTTGAATTAAAAAATCAACCAAACGAAAAAGAAGAAACAATGAACAAAGAACCTGAAACTCCTTTAAATAATTTAAATCCAGAAAATAATAATAATACAATTAAATTTCAAGAAACTGGAATTCAATATGAAAATATAGAAGAAAAATCAAATAATATATCAAAAATAAGTTCTAAAAGAAAAAGTAAATCAGAAATTCAAATAAAAGATGAATCAATTCAAATTGATTTAAAAATACCTTATGAAGCAAATAAATATAATGATTATTTTTCTTCTTTACATAATTCTCAACAATCTAATAATAATAATAATATGAATCCTAATAATTTTAATAAAATGAATCCAAATAATGTTAATAATATAAATCCTAATATTATGAATCATATAAGTCATGATGAGAATAATAATAATTTTCCTCCTGAAAGTCAATATGGTATTATCAAAGCTTATAATAATTTTAATAAATTTAAAAATGCTTCAAGAGTAAAAAAAATGGATGAATTATATAATGTTAAATTTTTAAATAAATATCCTAAAATTTATAAACAACCTCCAAGCTTTAATTATAATAATAAAACTTTTAGAGAAGAATTAAATGATATAAATAATAAGTATTCAAATAAATTAGACTATCAAAATTTAACTAGACATAGAAATGGGGGGATAAATCAAGCAACGAATATTCTATTGGATTAACAATAATTTAATAAAATATGAAATTTTTTATTTTAAATTAAATAAAAATATTTATTTTTAATGAATATAAAATAAAATATAAGAAAAAGAAAATAAGTAATTTCAATTAATATAAGAAATATTTATAAAAACTTTTAAAGACAGAATAAATACTAAAGAGAAAAATATTGCACAAATTATTAGAAAGATTTAACTTTTTTTAAATAAAATTGATCTAACTATAATTCACATATTGAAAATAAAAATAATATTAGTTAAAAAAAATTAAAATAATGAAGTTAATTAATAATTATAATTAATAATATTAGTAATAATAAAGATAATAAAAATTAATAATAATGAGGGAAAAGGCTTAATTGTAATATTAAAAAAAGTTAAAATAATTAAAAAAAATATTACCTTAATTAAAAAAAGATTATAAAAAAAGTAAAAATCCTTATATTCCAAAAAAAAATAAAAAATAAAATGGGAGCATGTGATTCATCAAAAAGGCCAAATGAGAAAACTATAAAAAACAATCAATTTAATTCAAGCAATATATTTTCAAATCCAGAAACTCCAGAATTACCAAAATTAAAAAGAAGACCAAGATTATATTCACAATGTGTGAATTATCCTCGTCTAAATTTAAATATCAATAACAATGAGAATAGTGGAAATGAAAATATAGATAATACCTTAATAACAGATAAAAAAAATACATCTTTAGCTTATCAAAGAAGACAATCAATGAAATATTGTAATGAATTTAAGCAAAATAATCAAATTCATAATAATAATAGATTATTAATTCATCTTGCCAATTCTTTAAACAGAAATATAATAGATAATAATAATTTTTATTCAAATTATAGACCAGAATTTGTTATTGATTGGAGAATAGTTAAAAATGAAAATACAAATTTATATATGTGGAAAAATTTTGGTAAAATACCTTTAACCTCAGATTTAATTAATTCAATAAAAAATTTATCTTTTGAAGAAATATCAAAATGTGATTTATTATATAAGAAAAGAGTATATTTTTTTAATTACATAAAAGATTATATAATGAATGAAAATAATAATATAACTAATAAAAATCAAAATCCAATATTAGTAATAAATAGAAATAATATATTGGAAGAATCATTTAATCAATTTATGACAACAAAAGATTTAAATTTAAAAGAACCAATTCAAATTCATTTTATTGATGAAATTGCACATGATGCAGGAGGAGTTTTTAGAGAATGGTATTCTTGTTTATATAAACAAATTTTTTCAGAAAAAAATAAATTTTTCATTGAAAATAATAATAATTCTTACATTAAAGGAACTTATTTAATTTATCCTAAATATAATAATATGAATTTAGATTATTATGATTTTTTCGGTAAATTAAGTGCTAAAGCTTTAATTGATCATGTTAATATTTCTCAAAATTTAAATAGAACTGTTGTTAAATATTTACTTGGTGAAAATGTTAATTTATTTGATATGCAATTTTATGATATTGATATTTATAATTCTTTAAAAGAAATTAATGATAATGATAATATTAATGATAATGAAATATTAAGAGATATAAAATTTGTTTGGAACATAAAAGATGAAAATGGTAATTTAAAAGAAATTGAATTAGTTGAAAATGGTAGAAATATAAATTTAAATAATGAAAATAAACATTTATTTATTGAGAAAGTGATTTATTATGAAACATTATATAATTATGAAGATCAAATAGAAAGAATAAAAAAAGGATTTTTTAGTTTAATAGGGAATAAAATATGTAAAATATTTCAGCCAGAAGAATTTGCTTATGAACTTTCAGGTCAAATTGAAATAGATTTAGAAGATTGGAAAAATAATACAATTTATAAAGGTCATTATAATAAAGATAATAAAACAATCAAAATTTTTTGGGAAATTTTATCTGAATTATCACAAAATGAATTATTTAATTTTTTCCATTTTTGTACTAGTTCAATTCATGTTCCAATTGATGGTTTTAATTCTTTAAAAGGTGTAAATAATAAAATACAAAAATTTACTATTGAACCTAAATTAACTTTAGTTTTAGATGAAAGTAATAATTCTAATTTTAAATTAATTGAAGCTAAAACTTGCTTTAATAGAATTTTATTACCTGAATATTCTTCTAAAGAAGATATGAAAAAAGCTATTGATATTATTTTAGGCAATGATACTTCATTTTTTGGGTTAGAGTAAATTTTTAAAGGAATTTTTAAAATATAAATTTTATCAATTTTTATTTATGTATTATATTTTCTTTTTGTTTTGAAAAAAAAATCAGTGTAAAAAACTAAAATTAGATTTTATTATAAATATAATTAAATAAATATATATTTTATAAAATTAAGTGAAAAATAAATTCGAAAAAAATAAAAAAATATCTTAAAATCCTTTTTTAATTAAAATAAAAAGTAAAAATATAAATAATTAGAAAAGGAAATTTAAAAAGAAATGTTTATTTTAAAGATTAATCTCTATGATTTAAAGAAGAAAGTTTAATGTTACTTTTAAAAATAATTAAACTTAAATATTAATATTTTTTCTTTATCATATAAGATTAAATAATTACAAATTTAATTTTTAAATATGGAGGAATTTTCAAATTTTAGAAATGAAAAAATGAATCATAAAATAGGTAATTAAATAAAAATAATTAATATTAGAAATAATAGATATTAAAGATAGAATAATAAAAGAAAGTTTAAATTTAAGAAAGAAAAGTCTAAATTCTTTAATTGCATCAAAGAGAAAAATTACCTTTCAAAATTTCACTGAAAAGAATATAGAATATATATTAAATAACTCAAATATTAAAATCCCAAATCAATTTATTATTAATTATGATCAATTTAAAATAAATGTAATTTATTTCATATAAAAAATTTATTTTTTAGTTTAACATTGAATTATTAAAAGATTATTTTTACTCAACTAATGAAGAATTAAATAAATATGCATTATTAATTTTAAGGAAATTTATTTGTGAAAAAAATGAAAATATAAATATTGTTTGTAAACAAATAGATGAAAATTTAATAAATAAAATAATATCATATCTTCTATATATTAAAGATAAAAAAATATTATTTGAAACAATTTGGATTCTAATAAATATAGCATATGAAAAAGAAGGAGAAGAAAAAATAGGAAAAGACAAAAATAATTTACAATATATATTAAACTTCACAACAAATGCATTAAATGATAAAATAATGTTATTTCATATATTATGGTTAATTAGTAATTTAACTCCTGATAATTTAATGGTTAAATTATTTTTTTTTAAAAACCATATATTTGATTTATTTCAAATAATTTCTGATAAATATGAATTTGAAGAAGAAATAAATAAAATATTAATTAAAGTAATTAATAATAATTGTAGACCAACCAATTTTGATGGTTATGAAAAAGAATATATTAAAATTATTCCTTTTTTATTTAAGCAAATTAATTTATTTGATGAATTTAAAAGTATAAATATGTGTTTATATTTATTATATAAATTCTCAGATACTAGAAATATTAATATTTTAGATTCTTTACTTAAAAATAAAGTTCATTTAAAGATTATTGAAATTTATTATGATATAAAAAATAGTTTTTATAATGATGAAGAAAAAATACAATTAAAATTATATATTTTAAAAATAATAGGAAATATTACTTCCGGAGAAGATGATAATAGTTATATATTAATGAAAGATAATATTATTAAATTCATTCAATTTTTATTATTAGATAATGATGATTTAATTGTTAAACATACTCTTTGGATTATAAGAAATTTAATTTTAAGTTTACCTGGAAATCTTTCACAATTTTTTCAAAATAATATTATTAATCAAATTATAGATATTGGAATTAATATTTATGATATTTTTTCTAATAATTTTCAAGGAAATGAAAATTTATTAATTGCTTTCAAACATTTAATTTACATTATTTATTTTATTATTAATGATCATATTGATGAATACTGTTTTAAAATTCTTAATTATAAATCTTCAATTTGTTTAATGTTTTTAATTTTTGGTTTAAATCTTTTTCAAAATGATTTAACAATAATTAAAATGATTTTTGATTGTTTACATTTAATAATTTTATTTGATGAAAAACACAATTTAAATTTTTTTAATTTAATGTTATCTTTTAATTTAGAATCTAATTTAGAAATATTAATAAATTGTAATGATGATTTAATTTCAGAAGAAGCAGAATTTTTTCATAATAAAATAATAAATGGATAAAAAACAATAAATTAGATTTAATTATCATTCAATTAAAAAATATAAATAATATTATTAATTGTTTTTCTTTAAAATTTCATAAATTTATATTATAAATATAGAAAATTATATTTTTTTTCATTATATTTATTGACAATAATTTCCTCCAAAAAAATCTCCAAATTTTTTCCAAAAACTTTTTTCTGGAGTATGTAAAACAATTTTTTTTTTAGGTTTAGCACGAACAGCTTTAAAAAATTCTTTTTGAGAATTAGAAACATAATTTTCACTTTTATAATCTTGACTTAAATAATTACTATCAATTAAATTAAAATTATTTTTATTTTTATCTTTATAAGAAAATTGACTATATTGATCATAATTATTATTATTATTATCTTTACTAAAAAAATTTCTTTCTTTTTCAAAATTTTCATAAGAATCATTATAATAATCAATATCATAATTATTATGTAATATATCTAAATAATCTTTATTTGAATTTGTGTCATTTGTTGTTTTAATTGGAGTATAAGAATCTAAAGGAATATCATTATGGAAACTTTCTTCAATATTATTATTTTTATATTTTTGTTTTGTATTTTTTGTAAATTCTCTAAATC
>JAEEGK010004392.1_pt1 | contig 34658 bp, 30 predicted proteins | sample 8958771 | NCBI WGS metagenome assembly JAEEGK01 (sample SAMN16246547, study PRJNA631951) | gut metagenome | biome: gut microbiome; feature: rumen; material: SC-attached | host: Bos | place: Iran: Karaj | collected 2018-10 | reverse complement strand
CTACCACGTTGACTACGCTAAAGAAGTCGTGAACATGGGCGACAACCCCAACAACACCGCCGGACACCCACGCGTGGCGGTCATTCCGTCAGGAGGAGACTCGTACCCCACGGCACTCACACATGCCGAGGACAAACCGGCAACAGCGGACAAGCCTTACTCTTATGACGACTGGAAGGCCATGCATGCTGCCACGCCTTTCCCCGGAACCACAGACGTCAAGACACTGACCGACGAACAGGCCCTGCCGAACTTCTGTTTCTACACTGGCAACCCTACCACCAAGAACCCCGTCGACCATAGCCTCTTCAACATCAAGGAAGAGAATGGAGTCATCACGTTTGACTACGATGAAGACAGCGCCACTGGCATAGGAAGCCCCACCCCTGCCCTCTCCCAAGAAGAGGAAGCATGGTACACGCTGGACGGTCGCAGGCTGAGCGACGAGCCGAAACAGAAGGGCATTTTCATCCATCAAGGCAAGAAAGTGGTTAAGTAAAACCCTGCTACACACCTATCACGAACATGCGCAAGCTCATATTATCCATCCTCGCGATGCTGTCGCTCATGGTATCAACGGCCTGTGGCCAGGCCGGCAAGGACCGCCTGACCGCCAAAACACTCCAAAAGGCTACCCGCATCCAATATTACACGGACAACGGTACCGTTGCCCCCGACCATCACTTCGGCGTGACAGTCACAGTGAGCAGAGACTCGGTTTGTCTGACCGTGACCAAGGGTTACAAGCAACAGGTCATTTACAGCCAGACTGCACCGCTGACACCAGCGCACTATGAGCAGTTCATCAAGCAGTTGGCAGAGTTGTCCATTCATAACACCAGCACCAAAGCCGCACCGACCAGTGGCGGGGGAGCAGAGAGCATTGAGGTGGCTGACGACAATGGTGTGCTGTTTCAGGGGAACGTCAACAAGGCAATGGCCTACGAGGGAAACCTCAGTATGACCATCAACGACGTGATGCCCAACGAGATGGCCCAGGTATTCAGGCACCCCAACGACCTGGAGTAGCAGACTATTTCTTCACCATCTTACGGACCTTGCTGTCCCCGTTCCTGTAGTTCTCTTTCACAAGATACAAGCCTGGGGGTAAAGCTTCCATGCCTACGTTGTTCCCGCCTTCAGCAAAAAGCACCTGCCGACCGGAAGCGTTGAAAACGGTCACGTTCATGACCTCGCCGTCAACATGAACGACAACGGACGTAGGATCGAAGGCCGCCACCGTAAAATGATGTGGCTCCAGTTGGGCAAACACCGGCTGCGTATAACGATGGCCTGACTCGTCGGCGCCGAAAACATAGTAATTGACTGACGAGCCGCCCTGATAGCCCTTGATATAACCCACATATTCGTCGGCGTTGCCAGTTGCCGTCATGTGAGCCGTCTGGTATTCGCCACCGTCAATGCTGTAATATACCAACAGGGAATCCTGTTTCAATTCCTTCCCGCTGTAGGCAACAAAACGGCTGGTGACGGCTATGGAATCCTGCCACGCCTGTTCACCATGGACCACGTCACGGTGGTCAACGAAAAGCATTTCGAAGTCCATCACACCACGCGTGCGACAGTGGAGTGCATCAGTGTTTTCCCAGCCCTGCATACCACTCTTCACGCCAACGATGGTATAGCCAGGCATCGCCTTCCGATAAACCTCCAGCGCAGCTTCGTTGCAGGACGAATCCGCCCCCAGCGGAACATACACCTTTTTGTTGAGAATCAGCGAGTTGGTATATGGTGCCACGGTAAGTCCGCCTGGTTCCTGAACCCGATAAACCTCGTAAGGATAGCCCCAACAGCAGTTGGTGTTAGCGAAATAGTCGGCCACCTTCTCGTATGCGGCATACCGTGAGTTGCTCCGTGGCAGCTGAGCTATCAATATCTTATCAGGAGCAAGGAATTTTGCCCAGCAATCCACATGTGCAATGTAGTCACCCTGTGGGTCTATGGTCACATGATAAGGGTCGATTCCGAGATACTCACGCATCTTTTTGCGCACGTTATCCTCGTCGTTGTCGTTCTCCTGAAACACAAGGTCGTCGCTCACGCCGTTTCCCCGGCCGTCCTGCATCATGTTTCCTCCCGTGTGCAACAACTTCATGCAGTACATCGGAATGTCCCAGAACGCGGCAAAGACACCTGGAACCTGGTCGTCGTTATATCGCGGACGATTATAGATATTATCTACAATGGCCGGTTTTCTATCCTCGAAGATATACCACGGTCCGTAGTCGCGAATCCAGTAGGAATCTGTCTGGGCAATGACAAACGTCACATGGTCCATGTTGACACCTGCGCTTCTGAAAGTGGATCGGGCTATGCTTTGGTTGGAACTCGACACGACACAATACACGTGGCTGTCGTTGGCCAGTTGCTTCACAAGACTGGTAGGAATACCCAGGGGGAAGCGAATCATCACGCCTTGCATGGGCTCGAACTCGGCCACAAAACGCGGAGTTCCCTTTGGTGGAGCAGTCTCCGTAAAGCCAGCAGCCGTTACCGGAGCCTTCATTTCCGCCTCAGAGAGATAATGCCACCTCACCCATTTCGGAGTTGTGTGTTCCTGGGCGATGACATTCACGCAGAAGCATAGCATGGTAACAAGTGAATAAAGTACTTTTTTCATTGTGTTCATATTTTGCCTTCAAAATTACTCATTTTCCACGAACGACATCACTTTTCTCAAACTTTTTTGTGTTTTAAACCCATATCGTCAAAGGAAAGAAGAAAAATGCCCCTGAGCCAGAAGGCACAGGGGCGAAATCGCTGTATAGATTAATGTATTACTCTCTGGGCTCAAGGATTATCAGCATGACAAGACCTTCTTTATTACCCTTGGTGATGACATACTGAGTATTCGCCGTAATGGCAATGGGCTCCAACTGATAATACTTTCCTGTAGTATTCTCCGTACCGGAAACTGTTGTTGCCGTTCCATTGATTTTGACATCACGACCGTTCTTTGCTGTACCCATGACGATGGTCATGTTGTAGTTTTTGGTCGGAGTGAAAGTGATGGAACCGTTGCTGTCGAGTTTGACGCCTTTCTTATAATCAGTGCCATTGTAGGTAATATTACCATCATAATAGCTACCGCCGACCGTGAACATGGTAGAGGCTGATCCATTGACGGCAACAGCATTATTAAAGGATGCTAAAAGTGTTCCCTCAGGTGTCTCGGTGCCGCCACCTTGTTCACCACCGCCTTGTTCACCACCGCCTTGCTCGCCGCCGCCTTGCTCGCCGCCGCCAGATGAATTCTCGTCACCGAAGATGCCAACGAGCGTTGTCTGATAACCAAGCACAAGACTTTGTAATCCAGAAGAGATTTCATAGTCTGTATCATCAGCTTCATCATTAAACTCCCATTGCAAATCGCCATGGTTCAGGCGTCCGGCACCATAGTAACCCATCACGATAGCAGGAACATTGCCTACGGCATCTGCTGTATAATCATATATCAGCGACGGATTGGTATCGAAATTATTGTACGTATTATTCCCACTGAAAGATTTGATGGAAGCCGGCACTTGTTCAGACTTGTCAGCAACCTCATAACAGTCGAAATGAACGTTTGTGTCAACACCCAGACTGCTGGCTGTCACCATCTTGCCCTTTGTCAGCATAGAGGTTGCTCCATAAGGCCAATAAGATGACGTACTGCCGGTTATGTAGTTGTCGAAAGACTTGATCATGCCACCTTCTTCGCCGCTGAACGTGCCATAACTGCCAGGATTATAGTTGCTCGAGCCTGCATATACGTCATTTCCCTGCAAAGAAATCATCATGGGGAACTTTGCGTTACGGAAATAGTTACGTTCCACAAACACACTCGAACCCGTTGTTGCGCCTACACCATACTTGGATATTCCATCATAATAATTATTATAGACATGAACCGTCATCGTGCGTACTCGGGGATGGCGTGAGTCTGAATGGTCGTACCAGTTGTGATGGAAAGTCATCCAGTTTTCACCCGACTCGCTCTTCATGCCGCAAAGGGAGCTCTTGCCGCTATCCCAGAAATGAATGTATGCAAAGGTGCAATACTTTGAGTCATCCTTCATATCAAGCGAACCGTCACCCTTCTTCTGGTCTGCATCACTGCCGGGTTTTCCGTAGAAAATGTCCACGTGGTGAATCCATGCACGCTGCGTACCCTTCAGCTGGACACCATCATCATTAAAGTTCATCAGACCAATGTTGCGCATCTCCACACTTGTACCATTATAGAATGTGATGCCAAAGCCGTTGAAGGCAGCATCTTCACCAATACCTTCAATGGTCACGTCCATCAGCGTTTCTGCTTTATTTCCTTTCAATTGCAAGCCATTCTGGTCGCTTTTGAGCTGTCCAGAATTGACATCAGCCAATCTTATTTCACCTACCACGCGGACTGCAATAGGTTTCGTATCATAGCCTTTCTGCTTGGCAAGGAAAATTTCTCCAAGTCCTGTAAAGGTTTCTACTTTTCCCTTATTGTCTGTTACCATATCCAAGGTAACAGTATTAAAGTTATTCTTTGTAACGTAAATCACACGAGCGCCCTGCTTCAGCGTACCATCATTGTTATAGGCACCAATGCCTCCTGAATAGTTGAAGTGAGCGTAGCCTGCGCGGTCGTAGTTCTTGACCACAAGGGCCGTTGCATCGTTGGCGGCATCAGTCATTTCGCCGTCAGCATTGACGGGAACCACCTTCAGCGCATATTCTCCAGCCTTCAGACCTACCATGTCGGCACGTCCGTAGGTGCCATAGTTGCGCACCAGTTGGGCATCAATCTTGGTGTAGTCGGTAAATTGTCCGCCCTTCACATAGACATTATAAGAGGTAGCCCCTTCGAAGAGCTTGAACTTCACGTAGGCAGACTCCAGCCAGCCCTTGGCCTCGCTGATTTCCACCTTGCCGGTAGGATTGGTGTAAGCCCCCTCGTCGCCCTCTTCCATAGGAACACCCTTGGTAAAGCTGATGTCGGTCACCTTGTTGGCGAAGGTGTAGCTGTCGTTGCCCTTGTTGACCTTCACGTTCGTGCCGTCAATGTCGATGCTGGCAAGGTCGGCAGTATTGTAGTAACGCTTAGTCTGGTCGCTCAGGGTCAGCACAGCCTGGCTCTTGATGGAGCTCTGTGCCACCGAGAGGTCGTCACCGGCAGGCTCTTCGGGCTGCGGGTTCTCGCCAGGAGTCGTCACGCTGATGCTATAGACATACATGCCACCGGTAGATTGGATTTCGATTGTACCATTTTCTTTAACTGTACCTACATTGGTCGTTCTCGATGTTGACTCAGCAAAGCCAGAAGTGGCCTCAACATTAGTAGCTGTGATGGTACGCGCTGTTGTACTGCTCGATGACTGACATTCAACAGTCAGCACCTGCCCGGCAGTAACGCCGGAGATCGTCAATTTTGCCAGTTTGTTGTTGAGTGTCAGACAGCCTTTCTTGGCATCAACTCGAATATAGTCCACTGCCGTTGTAGTGAAAGTAAGTCCCTTGGTAAACTGCAACTCTGCACCGTTGGCCGTCAATGGGGCATTGGTAATGACAGCCTGCTGCTTCCAACGGTTATTGCTCGAATCGTACACCCAGTTTTGGGTGTCAGCATTCAAATTCGTCTGGTCTGTTGCACTGACGGTAGAGAAGCTCCACGACTGCTGTGCCTTCACGCTGTTGGTCAAGCCTAACAGCATGGCTACGATGGCGAAAACGTAAGTTAATCTTTTCATTTCCTTTTCCTCCTTTTACTTAACGATTACCTTTTTACCATTTACAATATACACCCCAGCAGGAAGCGTCTGAAGATTGTCGCCCATGTACTGGCCACGCAGGTTGAACACCTTGTTCGAACGCGGGGCATTCACCTCTAACTTGTCAATTGCCGTAGCGGCAAGTTCGAAGGCTATGGACACGGGCGTGGCCATGTCTTGCGTTTCCGTCGAGTTATCACTGTAATGCAGGATAACATCATCACCATTGAAGGTAATCTGCTTGACAGTCTTATTAACCGTAGCACCACCCACCTTCACCGTCTGGTCACCACCGTCAGCCAATGCAACAAGGCTTATCAGCAGGCCAGCCATTACGAGTAAATGTCTTTTCATTTTGTTTGTTTTGATTTGGATTAGTACTTTATTCTGCTGCAAAAGTACACATATTTTTATAATACAAGGTCAAAAACAAACGCTTTCTTGACGTAAACGATTTCAAGATTGTAACTCATACACGCCAAATAATAAAATCCCCCAAAAACAGCATTTTTTTGATTTTTACACTTTAATTCGTAACTTCTTTGACCTTCGGTCGAAGATACTTGCGCTCAACAAACCAAATTAAAACTCGTTTTTATTTGGATTTGTTCTCGCTTTTTCGTATCTTTGCAAAGTCAAAGCAAATGAAGACTATTTGCAAGAAAAAGAGCCTACAAGACTGAAAAGTCAACGGACCTGAAGAAGAGTAGGTTTTCAGCGTTCGGTCAAATAGATTTCGGCGCCCGCTGTAACACATTTCAGCGGGCGCTGAAATAGTTTTCAACGGCCGCTGAATTCCGGCTACCCCGGCAGAAACTCCCTCTTTCCCCGTACCTTTCTCCCTGTTTCCCCGGCAGTTTCTCCCTGAGAGACGGCACCTCACTGTTCGACTGTCGCCAACTGAGTCTTTTTCACCTATCGGGTTGTCTGTCTTGAATCGTCTTCTGGAAGTCCTGTTATCATGGCTTTTCCTACTAAAAACTTGCGCACTTTGCACGTTTTGTGCATAAATGCGCAAGTTTTTATTTAATATATGTTAATAACATACGCACAAATTCGTGAGTTTTGTGCAATACCTATACCTTTGCAGCCGTTTTTAAATAAAATTATAAAATTAGATGGTTGTAAGATTAAAAAAACGTCATTCATAAGCCATTCAGTACTATACAATAGAATATGAAAAAGATTTATTTATCAGTAGTTGTTTTCACGATGACAACGGTGAGCGCCTTGGCTGGCGGCATTCTCACCAACACTAACCAAAGTGTATTATTCCTGAAGAATCCCGCTCGCGATGCCGCCATCGGCATTGACGGCGTGTATTCAAACCCTGCCGGTGTGGTCTTCATGCCAGAGGGTTTCCACCTGTCTATCAACTGGCAGTATGCCCACCAGACACGTACCATCACTTCTACCAACCCGCTCTTTGCACTTGGCAAGAAGAACAACGGACTCAAGACAAAGGTATTTGAAGGCATTGCCGATGCACCATTCATCCCCTCGGTACAGGCAGCCTATAATAAAGGTAAATGGAGCTACCAGTTTAACTTCTCACTGCCTGGCGGCGGCGGTGTCTGTGAATTTGAGAACGGCTTAGGCTCCTTCGAGAATGCCGTCGGCAGCATTGCCTACCTGCTGCAGCAGCGCGGCCTGCCCGTTGAGGGCTACGATGTTGACGCCTACATGCGCGGCCGTCAGTACTTTTTTGGTTTCCAGTTGGGTGCCGCATACAAGATTAACGAGCACTGGTCAGTCTATGGCGGTTTGCGTGCCCTCTACGGCAATGCCTCGTACCGTGCCCGACTGAGCAATATCCAGGTGAAGCTGCGCAACCAGCAGGGTGCCGAACCCTACTACGTGAACTTTGACAGTTTCATCAATGGTACGATTGCCGACATCAACAAAGGATTGGGACAGGCCGAGCTGGCTACTCAAATGGGAGCCATGACGCCTGAAGAGTTTGCCGCTGCCCAGGCACAGGCCGAGGCTGCCCTCATGCCACTGGAGATGCTGCAGAAGTACGGACAGGGTGTGAACCTGATGAGTAACCAGGAGGGATTTGGCGTAGCACCGATTATAGGTGTCGATTACAAAGTGGCCAACTTCAACTTTGCCGTGAAGTACGAGTTTAACACCCAGATGAAGATGAAGAACCACTCCACGCTGGAGAAGCCGCTGGTCATTGGAGGCGACTATGCCAATTTCCCCGGCATCAGCAACATCAACAAATACCAGAACGACACCGACGTGGATGAGGATGCTCCCGCGCTGCTCACCATTGGAGCACAGTGGAGCGTGATACCAGAGTTACGGCTCAACCTGGGTTACCACCACTACTACGACAAGAACGCCCATTGGTACAACGACTCGCAGAAACTGCTCGACAGTGGCAGCAACGAATACCTGGGAGGTGTCGAGTGGGATGTGACCGACAGGGTGAACATCTCATGCGGTGGACAGATTACGCGCTACGGACTGACCGATGCCTACATGAACGACCTCTCGTTTGTGGTGAACAGCTACAGTGCCGGTTTCGGTATCAGCTATAAGGCGACTGACAAGATTACCCTGTCGGCAGCCTACTTCCAAACAAACTATGAAGATTACAATAAGGTGACGCAAGCCAACCCCCAGACGGGCGAGACGGTTACCGGTGACGTGTTCACACGCACCAACCGAGTACTGGGCCTGGGTGTGCAGGTGGACTTCTAAGCAGCCACAATTCAAAGTGTTCGGGATATGTTACATTTCGCATGTAACATATCCCAAATTTTTTGTTACGTCAGCCAATGGCGATTATCTGTGTTTGTTGTAACTTTGCAGCCAAAAATTACACTAACCATGACTTATAACGAAATTGGAAAGACTGGCATGCGCGTGGCGAATCTCGCCTTTGGAGCCTCATCGTTAGGTGGCGTGTTCCATAGCATCCGCGAGGAAGAGGGCATCCGTGCCGTTCATACTGCCGTGGATAACGGCATCAACTTCATCGACGTGTCACCCTACTATGGTCATCTGAAGGCTGAGACCGTATTGGGCAAGGCGCTCAAGGACATCCCCCGCGACAAATATTACCTCTCGACCAAGGTGGGACGCTACGGCAAGGACGGCGTGAACACGTGGGACTACAGCGGACAACGCGCCATAGAAAGCGTCTATGAGAGCATGGAACGTCTGAACGTCGATTACATAGACCTGATTAACGTCCACGACATTGAGTTCCAGGCTTCCATGGAGGGCGGCCTGCAGAAGGTGGTCGATGAGACACTGCCAGCCCTCGCCAGTTTGAAAGAGAAAGGTGTCGTTAGGCACGTTGGCATTACGGACCTGCAGCCCGAGAACCTCAAATGGGTGGTGGAACACAGCGAGGCAGGCATGGTGGAGAGTATTCTGAACTTCTGCCACTACAGTCTGAACGACACGCTGCTGGCCGACTACCTCGGGTTTTTCGAGCAGCACGGTGTCGGTGTCATCAATGCCTCGCCGCTGTCCATGGGTCTTCTTTCACAGCGCGGCACCCCCGACTGGCATCCGGCCTCCAAGGACTTGAAAGATGCCTGCGCCAAGGCCGCCGAATTCTGTCAGCAACAGGGCTACCCCATCGAGAAACTGGCCATTCAGTTCTCAACAAGCATGAACCCACGCATTGCCACGACACTCTTCAGCAGTGCCAATCCCGACAACGTCCTAAAGAACATCAACTACGTGAACGAGCCCATGGACGTGGAACTGGTGAAGGAGGTGCAGCAAATCATTGGCGACCAAATGTTTGTGAGGTGGAAGAACAGCTAACGAACTAAAAACAAGAACCAAAAACCAAAGACCATGAGCTATCCACTCATAGACGCACACAGTCACTTGTGGCTTCGGCAGGACACGATGATAGACGGAAAGGTCATCCGTTCGCTGAAAAACGGGCGCTCCATCTTTCTGGACGAAGAAGTTCAGATGTTGCCGCCATTCATGACGGACGGTGTCAACTCTGCCGAGGTATTCCTCTCGAACATGGACTACGCGCAAGTAGCTGCTGCCGTCGTCGTCCAGGAACTCATTGACGGCTGTCAGAACGACTATCTGGCCCAGGTGCAGCGCCAGTACCCCGACCGGTTTTTCTGCATGGGAATGGCATGGAACATGGAAGAGGCCCAGACCGTCGTTCAGGCAGGACTGAAGGGAATTGCCTACCCCGGACACCGCATGACCAGACCGCTGACCGACCTCATGCCAATATTCAAACTGATGGAAGCACAGGGCATGGTGCTCTCCATGTGTCTGGCCGACAACGAGGCACAGCTGTCACAGATGGAAGAAGTCATCACCGAGTGTCCCAGCCTGCGTATCGCCATCGGCCATTTCGGCATGGCTAATCCTCCCGTCACCCCGCCATGGGAAGACCGACGTTGGCGAAACGAGATACGCCTGGCCCTCCACGAAAACGTACGCATCGAGACGGGTGGCATCACCTGGCTCTACAATTCAGAGTTCTACCCTTTCCCCTCGGCCGTTCGCACCATCCGTGAGGCAGCAGAGCTCGTGGGTATGAACAAACTCATGTGGGGCAGCGACTACCCACGTACCATCACGGCCATCACCTACCGCATGGCGTATGACTTCATCGTAAAGAGTACGGAACTATCTGATGCCGACAAACGTCTACTGCTGGGCGAGAATGCCCGCACCTTCTATGGCTTCCAGAATCTGGCGGAGCTACCGTATATTAAAAATATGAGTGAATAAGATATGAATAAGCCAAAGTTAATTGAGAAGAAATACCTTGTGACATTTATCCTTGTCACATCGCTGTTTGCCCTCTGGGGCTTTGCCAACGACTTCACCAATCCCATGGTGGCAGCCTTCAGGACGGTCATGGAACTGTCCAACTTCAAGGCTTCCATGATACAGTTTGCCTTCTACGGAGGCTATGCAACCATGGCCATCCCTGCTGCATTGTTCATTCGCAAATACAGCTACAAGGGAGGCATTCTTGTCGGACTAGCCCTCTATGCTGCGGGTGCCATTCTTTCCATGCCCGCTGCTTCCATGCAAAGCTTCACGTTCTTCTGCCTCTCGCTTTACATTCTGACCTTCGGACTGGCATTCTTGGAAACCACCGCCAATCCTTTTATCCTCTCACTGGGAGACAAGGAAACGAGTACGCGTCGTCTGAACATGGCACAGGCGTTCAATCCCGTCGGTTCGCTGACGGGTATGGCTGTAGCATCGTTCCTGGTGCTGCCGAACCTGCTGTCTGACGAGCGCGACGTGATGGGACAGCTGACCTTCGCAGCCAAGAGCATAGCCCAGAAAGCAGATATCCGTGTACACGACTTGGCTGCTATACGCACCCCATACATTGTCATCGGCCTAGTGGTGCTGGCCGTCCTGATTATCTTCGCATTCAAGAAGATGCCAGAAGGAATCAGGCAGGAAGAAACAGGAACTGAAGAAAAGAGGTCGGTCGGACAGACGCTCCACAACCTTTGGCAGAACCACAACTACCGCTACGGCGTGATGTCGCAGTTCTTCTATGTCGGTGCACAGATCATGTGCTGGACCTTTATCATCCAGTATGCCGAGCGCTTAGGCATCAGCTGGGCTAAGGCACAGGCATTCAACATCGTGGCCATGTCGCTCAACTTGGCGGGACGTTTCCTGGGTACTTACCTGATGAAATTCTTTAGCTCACGGCTCATGCTTACGCTCTTTGCCGTTGGTGCCTCGACATTTACCATCGGAGCCATTTGTCTGGACGGCATGGCGGGCCTCTATTCGCTGGTACTCATCAGCCTGTTCATGTCCATCATGTTCCCCAGCATCTACGGCATAGCCCTTGAAAACGTCGATACCCCCGACACCACGTTGGGCGCAGCATTCCTCGTCATGGCGATTGTCGGCGGTGCCGTGCTGCCGCCTTTGCAGGGACTCATCATCGACCAGCAGACTGTCATGGGCTTCCCCGCTGTCAACATATCGTTCATTCTCCCCCTCTTCTGTTTTCTCATCATCTTGGTCTATGGATGGAGGAGCTATCATCTAAGTCCCCAAAGTTAGGGGTCTGAGCAAACATAGATTGTATTTAAATAGTAATATATAGTATAACATTAAACAGGTGGTCGTTCAGACCCCTATCCCCCTAACTTAGGGGGCTAAAAACAATGAAAGCAATACAAATCAGCGAGCCATCCGTCATGAAAGTCATCGAGATGGCTGAGCCCCAGATGGGCGACGACGAAGTACTTCTGAAGATGGAGTACGTAGGTTTTTGCGGAAGCGACCTTAACACCTTCCGCGGAGGCAACCCCATGGTGAAGATGCCCGTAGTACCAGGTCATGAGGTTGGTGCCACGATTGTCAGCATCGGCAAGAAAGTACCTGAGGGATTGAAACCGGGAATGACCGTAACCATCAATCCCTACACTAATTGCGGCAAGTGTGCCTCATGCCGTAACGGCCGTGTCAATGCTTGTCAGCATAACGAGACACTCGGCGTACAGCGTTGGGGTGCCATGTGTGAATATATCACGCTGCCATGGGAAAAGGTCATTCCGGCAGGGCTGCTCACACCACGGACATGCGCCCTGATAGAACCCATGAGCGTAGGTTTTCATGCCGTGAGTCGCGCGCAAGTCACTGATACTGACGTAGTACTGGTCATAGGCTGTGGCATGGTGGGCATGGGTGCCGTGGTACGTTCTGCCCAGCGAGGTGCTACTGTCATTGCTGCCGACATTGACGACGAGAAACTGGCATTGGCACGCGAAATGGGCGCATCCTACACCATCAACACCCTTACTGAGGATGTTCACGCCCGCATATTGGAGATGACTTCCGGTTTTGGTTCCGACGTAGTCATTGAAGCCGTCGGCAGCACGCCAACCTATCAAATGGCTGTTGACGAGGTTGCCTTCACCGGACGTGTCATCTGCATTGGCTATGCCAAGACAGAGGTATCCTTCCAAACCAAGTATTTCGTTCAGAAAGAGTTAGACATCCGTGGCTCGCGCAACGCACAACCCAGCGACTTCCGCGCTGTCATCCACTACCTGGAGCGTGGAACCTGTCCCGTTGACCACCTCATTAGCCGTGAGGTAGAACCGGAAACGGCATTGGAAGCCATGCAGCAATGGGACAAGGAACCAGGCAAGGTGTTCCGCATTCTGGTGAAGTGGTAAGCTGGCGTTGATTTAAATAAGGAAAAACACCACAAGCCGCCCGACTATCCGTAAGGTTCATCGGGCGGTTTTATTGTTACATGCTATATGCAAGGGAGATGAGTCCGGATTACCGGAACTCGAAGAGACTGGTAAAGCCCGTCATGGCAAACACCTGACGCAGGTTATCGTTCAGTCCGGAGATAATGACACGGATGCCCTTGGGCTTGGAAGCCTTCAGCAGTCCGAGGAACAGGCGAAGACCAGACGAGGAGATGTACTGCAGTTGAGTGCAGTCAAGTACTATGACAGGACAAGTAGTATTATGCAACGGTTGCATGTCTAACTCCGTCTGCGCAGCAGCAGACGTGTCAAGACGACCTTCTAACTGAGCGATCTGTTCACCATCGCGTTCAAAAATAGTTGTTTTCATCATTCTTTGCGTTATATTTTTCGGCAAAGGTAAGGAAAAGTTTAGAGTTTAGAGTTTAAAGTATAAAGATTTTGCTATCACTTAACCTTTTTTATTTTTTTATTTTTTTATTTTTTTATTTTTTGTGTTACTTTTGTCGCGATTTACTAAGATGACTGATATTGTACTTTCCAGTTTCCTCAGCCTCTTTGCATTGTTCGGCAAGGAGGAGAATGTGGATGAAACACGGGCAAGAGCATTGCTTGTGGACTACTTGCGGCACCATTTCGGCATCAGAAACCTGGAGTCTTACATGGCACTTTACAGTGACATGCAGATTGCCTACGAGATGAGCGACAACCTGGATTCAAAAGAGGTTGTATCGGCTATCTGCGACAATCTGCATGGTAAAATCAGTGCCAAAGACGAGGCCATGCTGCTGTTGCGTATCATGGAATTCTGCAAAGCCGGAGAGGAAAAACAGCACGCTGCTCTTATTCCGATGTTCAAGATGATGGCAGAAAAGCTGGGAGTAGGCGAGCAACAGCTGACCGACTTCAACGACTTCGTGAATGGCTGCCCGACAGAACATGTGAAACTGCTAAGGCCCGAAGGATTCGACGGTGTACTGAAAACGCTGAGAATCAAAGACACCCTGGTGTTCACTTACGAGGGGACAGACCGTGTGCTACTCAATGACGTGCCCGTGTTGCCTGGAGCCTATCAGGTATTCCTGCAAAGTAGTGTACTGAAGGGCAAGACAGGCCGACCACTGTATTATTCGACAATAACAGACACCACTCACCGTTCGACCATCACCACCCACCATGTGGATTTCTGTGGCCGCGACATCAACTTCCGCTTCCCCAACAGCGACAACGGCATGCATAACCTCAGCTTCAACCTGCATAGCGGGGAACTGGTGGCCATCATGGGTGGTTCCGGAACGGGAAAGACCACCCTGCTCTCATTGCTGAACGGCAGTCTGACACCACAGGAAGGAATCATTACCATTAATGGACACGACATTCAGGAGCAGGAAGCGAAGAACCTCATAGGCTTTGTACCTCAAGACGACCTGTTAATTGAAGAACTGACAGTATTCCAGAACCTGTACTACACAGCACGGCTTTGCTTTGCCAGCCTTTCTGAAGAGGAAACCTGCCAACGCGTACTGAAAACGCTGAAGGACCTGGGACTGGAAGCAGCCAAGGACTTGAAGGTGGGATCGCCCATCAACAAATATATTTCCGGTGGTCAGCGAAAGCGACTGAACATCGCGTTGGAACTCATCAGGGAACCGGCAGTACTCTTCCTGGACGAACCGACGTCCGGTCTTTCTTCGGCCGATACGGAGAAGGTGGTGAACCTACTGAAGGAGCAGACCTATAAGGGAAAGCTCGTAGTAGTGAATATCCACCAGCCGTCAAGCGATGTCTATAAGTTGTTTGACCGGCTATGGTTGCTGGACAAGGGCGGTTATCCCGTGTTCGACGGCAATCCCATTGACGCCATCACCTATTTCAAGGAAGCTGCCTGCTATGCCGATGCTGAGACGAGTGCCTGTCCTACGTGTGGCAACGTGAACCCGGAGATTGTGCTGAACATCATTGACGACAAGGAAATCAGCAACAGCGGAGAGACATCGGACAACCGGAAAATGACACCGCAAGAGTGGCATGAGCGTTATCTGGAGAAACGTCCGGAAATGGCTGAACCCAAGAAGAGCGACGTTCCACCTTCAGACCAGAAAAAACCCGGACGCATCAGTCAGTTCTGGATATTCCTACAACGAAACCTGAAGACAAAGATTACCAACGTGCAGTACCTGTGTATTGCCTTGCTGGAAGCGCCTTTACTGGCAGTAATTTGCGGTCTGCTGACACGTTATGCACCGCCAGAGGGATACAGCGTCATGGACAACAAGAATCTGGTAAGCTACTTCTTCATGGCCGTCATCGTGGCAACATTCATCGGCATGAGCGGCAGTGCGGAGGAAATCATCAAAGACCGTGCCCTGCTGAAACGTGAAAAGTTCCTACAACTGTCATACGGCAGTTACATCTGGTCGAAGATTGTCCTCATGGGAGCTGTCTCGCTGCTGCAGACGTTCCTGTTCATCGTGACGGGCAATGCCATCATGGGGCTCCATGGGTTGTTTGGGACATGGTGGCTGATCCTCTTTGCCACAGCATGGCTGGCCAACCTGACGGGACTGCTGCTTTCACAGTGTCTTAACTCCATTGTGGCTATCTACATCAGTATTCCATTACTGCTGATACCGCAGATTCTACTTTGCGGACTCGTGGTAAGCTTCTCAGACCTAACACCTAAGAGTACCACCGGCAATGTTCCGTTCATCGGCGATCTGATTCCCTCACGATGGAGCTACGAGGCCCTGGCCGTGACCGTCTATACAGACAATGACCACGAGCGTCCTTTCTTTGCCATGGACAAGGAACGGCAGGAAACACAGTTCTATAACATAGGATTTCTGTATGAGTTGCAGTCGCAACTGGAAACAATGAACGATGAAGCACGCCGTGGCAAGGATATTGACCCTAAACACCTGCGCATTATCCGTACGAATCTGCCTGTAATAACGAATTATTGCGGAATGGAGCCATATCAGGGTGACTTCACTTACCAGTCGCTCTATGACTACATGAAAAAAGCCGAAAGCATCCTGTCAGAACGAGGCAACAGCATCACCCTCAAGAAGGATGCCATGATCAAGAACATGATCAACAAACAAGGCAGGGAAGCACTGCAGGAACTGAAGAAGGACCACTACAACAGCCGTCTGGAGGAGTTTGTGACAGGTGCCGATAACCGACGGATGCTGGACATTGTAGATGACCACATCGTGCCGAGATCAGGAATTATTTACCTGACTCCACACAACAAATTCGGACGGGCTCCGTTTTATAGCAGTGAAAAAATACTTGGCACATGGCACATCAAGACGCTTTGGTTCAATATAGGAGTCATTGCCCTGATGAGCATCATAGCCATTATCCTGCTCCTGACAGACTGTCCTGGAAGGTATTTAAGGAAAGAATAACAACGATAACGAGAATAAATAACATATTTACAACAACTAAAAACAAAAAGACATGAAAAAATTAACAATTTTCGCTGTAGCAATTGCAGCAATCGCGTTCACCGCATGTGGAGGAAAAAAGGGTGGACAGACTACTGAGGTGGCAGACTCCGTAAAGTCTTTTGAGCAGGCTCAAGTAGAGGAGAAAATCAAGGTTGAACTTGATAGTCTGGCTGCTGAAGTCGGCAAGATGAAGTCTCTTCCCATTGTTCAGACCGATGACAACGGCATCAAGCTGACCGACCAGGAGAAGCAGGTAAAACCCGACTACCTGATTGACCCCGCTGCTGCTGAGAAGGCCACCACACTGGCTGAGAAATACCGCATGATCAGTGCACTGAGCGTTGACAAGAGCATCGCCGCCATGTACGACATGCCGACGGAGGCATACGAAGCTGCCGTTAATAAGCTCGTTGCTGACATCAACGACCCGTCGTTCAAAGAGATTGACGACGCATCGACTATCTTCGAGACTGGACAGAAGCTCTACGATGCCATGGACAAGAACGGCCGCATCAACTACTTCTGGCAGTTGGTAGGTGCCTCGCTCGTTGAGGAAATCTATGTACTCACACAGAACACCGAAAAGTTCATCACCGCTTTCGACGACGACTCAGCATCTAACATCACCTATCGTATCATCCTCCTTTCAGACGCTGTCAATCGCCTGGCTAGCTACGACTCCGAGTTTGAGCCCATCGCCAATGCCATTAAGGCTCTGGAGCCGTTGAACGCTACTACTGTTGCAGAGTTGAAGACTCAGCTGGCCCAGACAAAGGAGAAGATTGCCGAGGCTCGTGCTTCTCTCATCAAGTAATCTGAGTGGAAGGAACATCCTTGCTTTGACAATCTGTCAAACTGGATCAACGTCGTAATAAATCTGTAACGACGCATATCGCTTATCCGCGAGTATCTGTGACTGCGCAAGCAACAGGTACTCGCGGACTTTTTTAATGTCAATGCCATTCTCCAACTTGAGAACCATCTTTCGGATATTCTGCTGCCGTACCATCGCTACAGCAGGCTTGTCAGGCCCAAGGACGCGCGTTCCGAACCATTGGCGCAGCTGAGATGCCAACGTGATGGCAGCCTGTTCTACCATACGGTTATCCTTGTGTTTCAGGTAGATGTCTATCAAGCGACAGAACGGCGGATAAAGGAAGTCACGGCGCTCTGCAAGCAACTCCTGGTAAAAGGCTTTCGTGTCGTTACATACTACCTGATGGATGAGCGGCAAGTCTGGTTGCTTGGTCTGAAGAATGACCAATCCACGTTTCCCCTTTCGTCCCGCACGTCCGCTAACCTGAGCCATCATCATAAATGCATGTTCGTAGGCACGGAAGTCAGGATAGTTCAGCATGGTATCAGCATTGAGGATGCCTACCACAGAAACGCGGTCAAAATCCAGTCCCTTACTGACCATCTGTGTACCGATGAGAATGTTCGTTCGTCCCTCGGAAAAATCATTGATAATACGTTCGTAGGCATGACGGGAGCGCGTGGTGTCAAGATCCATACGTGCCACGCGGGCCTGAGGAAACAACTCAAGGACGGACTCTTCAATCTTTTCCGTACCATAGCCTCGTGTGAGGAATTCCTCAGAACCGCAACTGGGACACTCCGTAGGAATCTGATAGGTAGCACCACAATAGTGACAAGTCAGCATCTGCTGTGAACGGTGCAGCGTCAGACTGACGTCACACTGAGAGCAACGGGGCACCCAACCACATTGTTTACACTCTATCATAGGTGCGAAACCACGACGATTCTGGAACAGGATGGCCTGTTCGCCACGTTCCAAAGCCTCACGCACATGCATTAACAAAACAGGAGAGAACGGTCCTCGCATTTCTTTGCGGTGCTGTAAGGTCTTGACATCAGCAACGATTATTTCCGGCAGTTCTATTCCCTGATAGCGTTCCGTCAGCGTCACCAGTCCGTACTTGCCCCGCTGTGCATTGAAGTAGCTTTCCACAGAGGGTGTGGCAGTACCAAGAAGGACCCTGGCTCCACGGATGCCTATGGAGGAGGATTCTTGGGCAGTTGAAGTCCGTTCGGCCCCTGCAGGAGGAGTGGCCATCACAATAGCTACATCCCGAGCATGGTAGCGGGGCATCGGGTCCTGTTGCTTATAGCTGGTTTCATGTTCCTCATCAACAATCACCAGACCTAAACGCTGGAAGGGAAGAAATACAGAGGAGCGGACACCCAAAACAACATCATAAGGATTTGCCGACAGTTGCTTCTGCCATATTTCCACTCTTTCGGCATCGCTATACTTGGAATGGTAGATGCCCAAACGGTTTCCAAACACCCTGCGCAGACGATTTACCATCTGCACAGTCAGGGCTATCTCCGGCAACAAGTAGAGTACCTGTTCCTTGCGTTCGAGCGCCTGTTGGATGAGATGTATATAGATTTCTGTCTTACCGCTCGAAGTAACGCCATGCAACAGTACCACCCGTTTTTTCAGGAACTGGAACTGGATCTGGTTGAAAGCGTCTTGCTGAGATGTATTAAGTTGTTTTATCAACTCAAGATGGGGTTCACCGCCATGGTTCAGCCGCCCCACCTCCCGTTCGTAGCTCAGCAGCATTCCCTTCTGCACCAGCGCATTGATGGCAGCCAATGTGGAATGGCTGCGATTGAGCAGTTCGTCGCGCGTCACTTCCTCGTCACCCATTTGTAACAGACACCGGAACACCTCCTGCTGTCGTAGTGAACGGCTAAGCATACCAAGGGCTATGTGCTGTCCCTGCTCGCTACGGAACTGGGGAGCCACGCAGACAAAGAGCTCCATACGCGGTTTGTAGCCCTCCTCTGCTTTCATGCCGCTGGGCAGGGCAGCCTTCATCACTTCACCAATGGGCGACATGTAGTAGTCGGCTATCCATTTCCACAGTCTTAACTGCGCAGAGAGCACTATTGGGGCGGCGTCAAGAACCTCGTTAACTGGTTTCACCCCGTAGCCATGCGGTGCTATGTCGTGGATCTTGGCTACGATGCCCAGATAAGTTTTCGAGCGACCAAAAGGCACCTGTACGCGAACACCCACCTGCACTTTCTCCTGCAATGCGGCTGGCACAGCATAGGTGAACACCCCTTGCAGGGGCACTGGCAATATGACGTCAACGTAGTTCATGCAGCCACAAAGGTACAAAAAAAAATAAAGCAAGCGAAACACTTGCTTTATTTTTTATGGATAATAAGAATTCTTTAGAGTGGAATCTTATAACCAATCGTCAGCATGATGACACTATTCTTGCACTTACCGTTATCGAAGACTTTGGTCAAGCCAAGGTTATAACGTGCATCAATTACAAAGTCGCTGAATTCGTAAGACAAACCAAGGGGAATGGTGAAGTCAAATTTCTTGAATCCCTCACTATCGCTGTTTTCAACATCTCCAAGAGTAGTTTTATTCTTTGTCTTCTGAGAAACCAGGAATCCCGGCTGGACACCGGCCTTAATGGCCAATCCTGGTGCTACATAGTAGTTTGCCATGATGGGCACATTGATGTATGTCATGGATATTGACGGTTCTTTCACACCCAATGGACCAAAAGGTCCCCAATCAATCAAACCTTTTTCTTCTGTCTTGACACCCTGCATGGAAGCCAATACACCAGCAGTAACAGCGAACTGATCTGTTGTCTGGTAGCCAAATTCAGCACCACCCACGAAACCAACTCTCATCTTAGACTCTCTAACCTTTGTCAGTGTGCTAAGCGTTCCACCAACCATCGGCTTAATGAAAGCAGTACCAGCGGGGCTCTGAGCCATAGCAGTAGTTGCGCTGAGCACAACAGCTGCAATTGCCAAAAATACTTTCTTCATAACTTCCACTTTTTAATTAATAGTTGTTTGTTCTATCTAAATAGATGGTAATTGCCAAACAAGTTAATGACGCTGACGGCGCACGGAGACACGCGGTTGGGACGATGAAGTAGTGGTCGTAGATTCCGTACTGCGTGACACGCGCTGCTGGCGTTTACGCGTCTTCTTTTTCTTCTCCTTGGCAGGTTTCACAGTCGCAGTACCCACCTCTGTGGAGTCGGTCGCCGTAGTATCCTTTTTCAGTGAAGAGCTAAAGATGCCTTTCTCGAAGTCAGTCAGTTCCTGTTCTATACGCGCCTGCTCCTTGGCCATCAGCGAATCGGTTGGACAATACTGTGCCAACGTACGTCCAAGCATGTTATTGGTCTTGTAGATCTTACCATTATACATGTTCAGCGTGAAAAAGTCGCTCATGGACATGGTGGCAGCATTGTTCAGGCTACTGGTCATCACTGTCTGACGGCTGAGGAAAGGTTCCAAGTCACTGTAGCGTACCCAGAAGAGAGGGTATTTGGCTGCCTCACCGCCAAAATCATCCTCACGCATCATGACAGGACAAAGGGCCAGGACCTTCCGGCGGAAAGTAGAATTGGACTGGTCGTAATAAGCACACTCCTTGAGGTAGTACAGACGCACTTCCGACGAAGGAATATCGCTGTTATCTACACGAATCTTTCCGTCATTCTCTTCATAGAAGATATGATGGTCAGACAAGAGTGTCTTGAAGTTGACACGTGAAGAGTCGGTAAACACCTCATTGCCGTCCAGCCGGTATTCGTATGCGGGCACATAGCCATTCTGCACCAGTTTGAACATGTAGGTAAACAGGTTCATGTCGTGCCCTACAGGTTCAACAGGATAGTAAAGTCCGCCATTGGCGTCCTGCGTCAGGTCTATCTCGCGATAGATATCGCGGCGCCACACCACATCCTCCGGCATGTCAATAGCCGTAGGAAACATCATACGGGCACGCTGAGTCAGCTGGCCTTGACGCGTCTGCTGTGTAGCAGTCGTTGCATTGGCAGGTTTCTTTCGTCGATTAGCAGGCTGACCAAGCACTTCGCTGACTGACAAATGACAAATGACAAATGATAAAGCTATTACCATCATCATCCGGTTTCCTAATATTCTATTCATGACTCTCTTCATATTTATTTTGCTCATTGTTCATTATTCTTTAGCTTACTGTCCCTTGGCGAAGACGTGGCTTTCTACTACTTCACGATGACCTCCATGGACGAGGGTAGCGTACGCTGGATGCCGTCAGGTCCAACTGCCGTCACACGGGAGATGTAGAACCGCTTGCTGCGCGACAGTTTGCGGAACGTATCCTTCTGACGGGCGGAGAAGCGTGAGCCGTCGCTCTGCATCGGCACGGCATTACCCATGTTGTCGAAGAATACGGTCTCAAACGACTGCACCTTAAAGGCAATGTCAAGAATACCGTCATCAATGGCTGCTCCAATACCCTCTGCACCCATCAACTGCGCCTTCGACAGTCCGCCGCCACGGAATCGTGACTTGCTGCCATCAGCATCGGCTGTGGTAATATAGGCCGTTGGATCAGGAAGTTTACGCACATGGAACGTGAACTGTCCCATCTGCTGGGCTCGTCCCGTATTCGTAGAGGTGACGGTGATGGTCACATCCTTTCCTACAGCCGACGGACGGGCGATGTAGTGTCCGGCACTGACAGGGGTAAGCACACCTCCTGAGATGGAGGCTTGCACCTTCGACAAGGGAACACCAGGCACGCTGACGCTGATGGGGTTGTTATAACCGGCGTAAAGCACATTCATCAGGTCGGCAGAGACGGTTGCACTCGGATCGACCACGGTGTATTTCTGTTGGAAGTCACGGCGTATGCGGTCGCCATTACTGTTCATGACCTCCAGATAGCCAGCCAACGTGAAGTCGCCGGTTCGTCCACAGACAGTTTCATAGAGTCCATCCTTCAGATTCAACTCACGCCCACCTACGTATATTGCAGGTGTCTGTGTCGTATCAACCGCAGCCATGACAATGCGTGCCGAGAACTTATCGCCACGTACAATGGTCTGTGAACTGGGGATGACGAAAGCGTTCAGCGCATTGACACGCACATCCTTCAAATCGACGTTGCTCACCAGCGTGTGCAACACCTCACCCTCAGCATAGCGCACGTCGCTCTGCAACTTGGTCAGCAGCGTGACAGCGGCAGCTACGGGCATATTCTCAAACATATACTGCTGCCAGTTCTTACCCATGGTCAGGGCATTCTTAGGAAGCTTGGTAGAGAGATTCCCCGCAATAATCTTACGCTGGGTAGAATCTTCTATCATGGTCAGAATATGCTCGCGATAGGAATCTATGGCACGTTTCAGGTCTTCGCCTTTCCCTCCACTGGGGGAGAGCATCACCTGCGTCGCCGCTTCCAAATCCTCTTTGTTGCGGAGGTTGTGCACATCGGCGTCTTTTCCGTCAGCTTCCTGGGCTATGGCCAGTTTCAGACTCTCAGCCATGGTGTAGAGTGAGTCACTCATGCGCTTGACCTCCTGTGCCTTCTCGAACCACGCCTTTACCTTTGCAGGATTTTTTTTCATCTGCTCCTCGAAGTCGGAGTAGATGGCATTGTTCTGCAGCGCGGAATTGTCGGTCGTACGATGCAGGCTCTCTTCCACGAGTGAGAAGCCGTTGAGCACCTCGGTCGAGACGTTCAGCGCAAGCATGGCCATGAGGACGACATACATCAGGTTGATCATCTTCTGGCGCGGGTTCAGGGGTCGCTTTTTGATTGCCATTAACTTGATTTACAATTTGACAATTTATTACTATTTAAAGAGCAGCCTTGACTGACATGGCCTCTATCATGCGGGTATAGATGGCATTCAGTTCAGTAATCTGTTGTGCCAGACGCTTTGTCTGCTCATTGATCTCATCGATGGTGCCAATCTGCGAGCTGGCACTCTTCAGTTGCATCTCATAAACCTTGCAGATACCGGTCAGCGTGCGGTTCAGGTTCTCCATCTCCTCGGAATCGGTGGTCAGGCGCTTGCTCTGTTCCGAAACACGCTCCAAGACTTCCGTCAGGTTCTTCAGTCCCTCGACATAAGCATTGGTTGCCTCTGTCATGTCAGGTGTCAGCGGCGGGATAGAAGCCGGAGCAGCAGTTGCAGAAGCCTCGGAGATGCCTGTATGCTCAGAAATCTCTTGGATTGCAGCACGTTCTGAGGGTTCGGAGTGTCCATGACTACCGCCACCGATAACACTACCGCCACCGATAACGCCTCCGCCAATGACGATAGTCTGTCCACCACCGCCGGCTGTTGCGCCACCATTGGCGGCACCCTCGCCAACAGATCCGCCTCCGCCACCGACAACGATGCTACCACCACCGATAACACCGCCACCGCTAACGGCAGCTACAGCAGGTGCAGCACCTGACTGACCGGCGACTTCAACGTTCTCAGGCAGGTCGTCTGCTGCAATATGCGTGGGAAGCTCCATGCCGTCGGCCGTCTTGTCAAACGGACGGTCAAAGGCTGAAAGGAAGAATACCACCACCTCGGTTCCCATACCCAAGTAAAGCATGAGATTGGCTCCCGGCAGGTGGGTCAGTTTAAACAAAGTACCAAGAATAACGACTGCCGCACCCCAACTATAGGCATAGTTGAGGAACGTCTGTCCGGGTACACTGTCCATCCACTTCTGCAAGCGATAGACGATATTGATCTTACTGTATTTCGTCATCTTTATCTACAGATTTCAGTTTACTTTCTCTTGCTCTTTTTTACCTTTATCTTTTCACTGGTCGTATTAGCCAGGCTTCGTACACAGCGGAATCCAATATAGGAACGGGGTTGGTTCTGGTACTCATAGGTACGCCATGCCGAGCGGATATAGCTGGCTGGGTCTTTCCATGAACCGCCACGCACACTCTTTTTCTTCAGCCGATAGGGGTCTTCCTTTGCCGCATTATAACTCAACTGCGGATTGATGTCGTTCATCGATGTCACGCCGGCCTCGGTATAGACGGTGGAAGTCCATTCTGCTACGTTGCCTGCCATGTCATAGAGCCCGTTAGAGTTTGCCTGATAGATACCCGTCTTGCTGGTAATCAGGTTACCATCCTGGGTGTAGTCACCCGTTGCAGGCTTGAAGTTGGCAAAGAAGCAGCCATTACCGCTGGCTACGTCTTCATTTTCCCAGGGAAACTCGTTCTGGTCCTTGCCACGGGCTGCATACTCCCACTCGGCCTCTGTCGGCAGACGATAGCGCTGCACGAAACGGGCCTGAGGACCTAAGCCGCGCAACAGGAACTCCGTGCGCCAGGCACAAAAGGCATTAGCCTGTTCCCACGACACACCGACGACAGGATAGTCATTGTAGGCAGCATTCGTAAAGTAATAACGCATGTAGGTCTCGTTCTCGGCATTGGGAAAATCGTTGACCCAACAGGTTGTGTCTGGATAGACATTGACAATATAGGTATTCAGGAAGTCCCACTCGCCAGTGTATTGGCGGTTGATGGTCTCACGGACAATCTTTCCCTCGTCGTCAATATAGGCTGTATCCTTCGATATCCAGATTTCCTCGTTCGGATTGGGCACGATGTCGGTATTCAGGATACGTTCCTCTGGGTTCGGGCGATACTTGCGCTTGGCAGCCTCCACATAGTCGTATATCTCATAGCGATAGTTCAGCTGACGCCAATCCAGCAGTTTCTCGCCAGTAACGGGATGTGTGGTATATAGACTCTCGAAAGCACGCTGTTCGTCTTCGTTCGGCTTACGTGGCAATGGTTTTTTCCAGTTTAGATGGGGTTTCACCGGTTCACCGTACTTGTCCTCCTCAATCTTGTAGGTCTCGTCACCACCATATGCCGGGTCGGCAAGGCGTTCACGCAAGATGGAATCACGAACGTAGTTGACAAATTGGCGATACTGGGAATTTGTTACCTCCGTCTCGTCCATCCAGAATCCTTCCACTGAGATGTCACGCAAGGGAGTCTGGCGACCCCATAAGGAGTCCTGCTCGTCAATTCCCATTTTCAGGTGACCACGTCTGATCAGCGTCATGCCATAGGGTGTAGGCTCTGCAAACGCACGGCCACTGACTCCCGTCACCTCTCCACCATTAGCCATCATTGAGCGTCCACCGAAACAACCCGTCAGCAGACAAACTGCCATCATGCACAAAACAGAATGCACGATGCGCAATTGGCTGCGCTTAATCTTTACTATTCTATCTTCTTTTTTCATATACTGATTTTTATCTTTCCATCTTACTTCTCGTGCGAAAACCATGTTATTAATAGTCACAGCAGTCGGACGCTCTGGTGCCTGTTACGGCCTTTCTTGCCGAAGTCCAGATCCATCTGGTAGCCTACGCAGAGCTCGTGTGATCCATTCCTGAGACTGATGCCATTGGTATAAAACTCGTAGCTGTAGCCAAGACTCACACCATGGAAATTGCCCCCCAGCAGCACCGTCACCGAATTGGTTGGGCTGTACGATGCTCCGGCATAGAACATACGCTTCTCGTACATATACTTTACACGTGCCCCAACATCAACACGCCACGCAGTACCGTCGGTACGTGCCAACATGGAGGGGTGTATTGTAAAGAACGGATTTCGAAGGCGAATATTGTATCCGCCTGTCAAATAATACGTACGGTCAATCTGTAACTCGCTTTTTTCACCCAGTTCCACCAGTGGCGCATTAAGATGCATCACGGACACGCCGGCATACCAGTCGCTACGTGCAAAATACAATCCTGCACCCAGGTCGAGGCCCGTTCCCGTCTGTTCACCAGTGGAAAAAGCAGGGTCATCAGGATTATCCAAGTCCAACTTGGAACCGTCCATGTTCTCACTCAGCGCGCCAGCATGAATACCCAAACTGATAACACCGCCCCACAGCGGGCGCTTCACCGAATACTGCAAAGCAATACGCTTATGCGAGAACACACCTATCTGGTCGTTCATGAACAAAGCTCCCACCCCATGGAACGTACCAAGGGCATAGAACGGCATGTCGGCCGATGCAAGCATGGTCTTGGGAGCATTCTCAAACCCCGCCATCGTCATGGCGTATGCACCCACAAAGTTCACCTTCTGCACCTTACCCGCTGCGGCAGGGTTAAACGAGGTTTCCATCGCCCAGTAGTGACTGAACGATGGATCGTATTGCGCTGCGCTTTTAATCGAGCATAGTAATACCAGCAATATGACAGCAAATGGCCTTTGCATCGTATTAATAACGCTCCAAAAGCCGTTTTATTGCAACGAACCACATTAAACCATAGGTTAACCGCGTGAAAACGCCACTTTTAGGTGCGGTAAACGCCGTTTTCAGCTGGTGAAAACGGCGTTTACACCATGTGAAAACGGCATTTTCAAGGGGTCAAAACGGCGCTTCCATTTAGTAAGGGAGTTTATTAAGAGTAGAAAGACAAGTGTACACGAACCAAAGAACTGTTTATCAGAATGTTATGCAACGCGAAGAAAAGCTGACACCGTTACTTCGCTTTTTTGTAATTGAAATATACGGGCGAAAATCTTTGGTTTTTCATTTTTAAATCGTACCTTTGCCACAGGATTTCTCATTCGAGTAATTTCCTGCCCAAATTGTGGATTATCATATCATCATTACATAAAATGAAAAGTTTACTATTATCATTCTTGATGGTTTGCTCGTTGACGGCGACGGCCCAGGAAAGCGCAGACCCAAACATGGGACGCGCAGAAACAATGTTTGGCTTCCTGCTACAGAACCAAGCAGACAGTCTCTATGAGAATCTGTCGGCACAGGTCAAACCGATGGTCCAGAAGCAACAGTTCGACGGCATTCTTGGCAAGGTAGAGTCGCAAGCAGGCAAATACCAGAAGCATAGCAACTGGGAAGTGCAGCAGGTGATGGGGCAGGACTGCTACGTTTCTATGGTACAGTTTGAAAAGACAGAACTGGGAGCGCTCGTCATCTTCGATGCAGAAGGCAAGATGCTTGGCATACAGTTGGTGCCAGCCGCTGCGGTAAAAAAAGAGTAGCCCCTGCTGAAGCATCTCCGTCGGCCGAAGAGGACGTAGTACGCTCTGCAGAGGCAGCAGGGGCTTTTCATGAGATTGCCGATACCATCATCACAGGCGATATACGTCTGCCGGCAACTATCGTAATGCCTAATAACAACAAGGATATTCCTTTAGTTGTTATGGTACATGGCTCTGGTGCACTCGACCGCGACGAGACGATCTTTGGCAACAAGCCTTTTCGTGAAATTGCCGAAGGCTTAGCAAAAAAGGGTATCGCCACACTACGTTACGACAAGCGCACTTTCGTCTATCGACAGCCCATCACTACCATGGACGATGAAACGATTCTCGATGCGTTGTCAGCCATCCGCGTTGCCCATCGATACAGCGACTGCGTTTTCCTGCTTGGCCACAGTCTTGGTGCCATGCTTGCTCCTCTGATTGCCGAACGTGCTGAAGGCGAGTTAGCAGGAGTGATGATGATGGCGGCTCCTGCCAGGGACTTGGAAGAGGTAGTACGCGAGCAATTCGACTATCTTCTTCCTTCAGGTGCCAGTCCTGCTTATAAAGAACAGCAGATTGAAAACCTTCGCCAACAATCACCCCATTATCTGCAGCCGCAGGGACAGACAACCTCGGCCTTGCGACAGTCGCTCCCGATGCTCATCCTGCAAGGTGAACGCGACTATCAGGTGACAATGCGCGACTTCCGCCTTTGGCAAAAGGTGTTAGAGGGGAAAACTAATGTCAGCTATCATAGTTATCCCAGGCTGAATCACCTGTTCATGGAAGGCGAAGGCAAATCTACTCCAATGGAGTATCAAATAGCGGGCCACGTGGCAGCGTATGCTATTGATGACTTATCAGCGTTTATCCGCCAAGCTATAAAGAAAGAATAGTTGGCTAAGAAACATGGCGCTCATAAAAAGACAGCGAGACGAATAAATCGTAGTTATCTGTAGAATTGTTTCTGTGCATCAGAGGTTCCATTGAAGTAGTAATCCTGACGAACGTTAAGCCCACGGCTGGGGCGCGATATACGTTGTCCGTTGATACGATAGTAGTTGGTACGCACGGTCGTTCTTGCTGACTGATTGTTTCCTGGCGTGCTGATGGTGGTATTGACTTCAGTCGTAGTTGTCGGCGTGAGGTACATATCAGACAAGACAGGATAACCCTTGGCTTCCATCAGCGAGTCCCAATTGGCTGACAGTTCGATGCTGACAGTAGAAAAACCGCCACCGGGCATGGTCTGCACCTTATTGCGAGAAGCATCGCCCGTGATGAGGAAAGCCGTTGCTCCCTTCTCCATCGTGGAGATGGTCGTCATAGTTTCGGCCTCCGTATCGTACCAGACTGGAGTGGAAGTATCTCTACCCTCTTCTGACCTTTTAATATAGCTCAAATATTGGCTGAAATTGTGCTCCCCGCCATCTTTACGGCCTCCAGCATTGGCATAGTAGTTAGCAAATGCCCGCTCATAGACAGGACGACGCGAGTTGTCGATGAGTGCATCTTCAAGCTGGTCAATGGTAGGATAGCCATCCTTCAAGATGTTGGCCACGGGTTCGGTCATTAGCACGACACGATTGGTAAACTGTTTACCGCTGCCCAACGCAAACTGGCAGCGCTCGCTGATGTCCCAAGCCATAAGTTGCATCACCCGCTCAGGGTCGATGGTAGATGGTGCCATGTTGTTGCCCCACATCAGAGCCGACGCCAGCGTCACGGTATTGTCATTGATAGCATAATCATTCTGCTCGTTCCACGTCTGCCAGCCCACGCGATGGCATGCCTCTTCGTCCTCAACCAGACACCACGGTTGCAAGTAGCCGAAGGTGCCCATGCGGTTCTGCCCCACGTAATAGCCTGCAAGGTTCTGCAGGGCCAAAGCCATAAAGCGGCTCAGTTCGGCATTGGCCTCGGCATTAATCTCTCCTTGTCCGCTGCTGATGCCCAGTTGCCGACAAATTGGACCGTTGAGCCATGAGTAGGGAACCCATGCGTGGGTGCTTTGTAGCGTACGACGGAAGTCACCACCGCCCATCGCTTTTGTCATGGCAATCAATATCGGCATATACTCAGGTTTGCAACCTGCCATGCAAGCATTCACGGCTACGTGCCAAGTGGTGGTGGCGCGGTTGGCACCGGGCAGCACGGCAATGGTCTCGTTCCATGTATAGTCTGTATATTCCAAATAAGACAGCACCTTTTCATAGGTTGGCGGGAAGAACGGTGTGCCGTCGCTCCAGCCCATCGTCTTGAAATGTGCGTAAATCTCGTCGAGCGTGCCGTGGAACACGTCGTCGGTGATGCCCTGCACGGCAGATGCCGACGGATATTCATCCTGTGTGATAGGAGTGGTGAGGGCTGTCACAATCTGCGGCCATGTCACTTCCCGGGTGTTATTGACGAGTTGCTCTTCGGTGTGTGAAGCAAAAGCACCGGGATAAACAGCCACGCGCAGCACAGGTACCCCGCAGTTACGGGCAGTATAGCGGGCCTCCTCGTCGAAACCAGGAGCGGTGACAATAACAGAGGGGATTCCTAGTTTCTCGGCCACGATACATGAACCTGTCTCCTTCGGTGTGCAAATACCGCAACCGCCATTGCCCGCAATGACGGCATCGACATTCAAGTCGATGAGCTGCTGGCGGAACAACTCAGTCGATTGCCGCGTGATACCCGGTGCGGGATATGGGCCGGCGATGGGCAGATCGTCGTACATAATCACCTTGGCTGAAGGATAATGTTCCTTGATAAGCCTTTTCAGTTCGGGGTGGGTGATGTTATACATAAAGTCCTCGCCAACGATGGCAATGGTCTTGCCTTCGAGCGTTGTCAGCCGCGGCGCCATCACAATGGGTTCTACGGTGGAGAATCCTACCGGACTCACCACATTGTACTTGACCGAACCTGTCGCATCAGGGTCGCAAGAGTCGTCACATTGGAAACGGTCGCCCTGAGCGAAAGTAAATACTGAGAAGTGAAGAACTGAGAATAAGACTGAAAGCCTAAGATACTTTTTCATATAGCAATCTATGTTCATTTTCTTTTAAGATACGGCAGAATGCGGAAGGTTAAAAAACAAACAAAAATAATCCATGATTTAACTTTTGCAGTTCGCTGCTGTCTTATTATTGTATGGAAATAGAATTGGAACAGGTACAATTGCACTCCATGCTGCTCGACCCAGCGCGGCGCGATGAGGGTTTCCGCAGGCTCATGGCGAAGTATGGCGAAAGAATGTACTGGCACATCCGCCGCATTGTAGTAGGTCATGACGATGCTGAGGATGTGCTGCAGGAAACGTGTATCAAGATTCTATCTGCCATTGACAGCCTTAAGGCCAGCGACAAACTGATGGTCTGGATATACAGCATCGCCACGCGTGAGTCGCTACGGCATCTGCGCCGACAGACACAGTTTTTCCAAAGCATCGATACCCTCGGTCCAGTACTGGCAGGTAAGTTGGAGGCAGAGAATCCGATAGACGGACAAACCATAGAGATGATTTTCCAAAAAGCTCTCATCACCCTGCCCACCCAGCAACGCATAGCATTCAACATGCGCTATTACGACAATATGAGCTACGAAGAAATTGCCGCTGTCACCGGCAAAAACGTCGGAACGCTAAAGACCAACTACCATTATGCATCAGAGAAAATCAGAAAACTCGTAACAAACGATAGTATATGAAGAACGGAAAAAACATCATTCGCATGCCCTACCACGAGACTGACGACTATATAGGTCAGCTCGTCAGCAAGGCCACCGAGCAGGCCATTCGACATAAGAACCCAGCGAGACGCTTTGCCAACAACAGGATGGCTGTGGCTGCAGCCATCGTGCTGCTCCTGACAGTCAGCGGCATTACATATTACAGATATGTCTACGACGAAAAACCATTGACAGCCCAAAGCCAGTCAAGCCCAGTTGATGAATTCCTAAACAACCTTACCGAAGAGGAAGTGATGATGCTGTCCTACTATGAGGTGGAAGAAATAACCGAAAATGAATATTAAAACCGATATACTGATGAGACAATTCGTAATAACTTTACTGCTGATGCTGGCTGTCTCAGCATCGGCACAAGACGCTGTCAAAATAAATGAACGTTACTTTCAGGCAAAAGTCAACGAACTGGCCCTGCGTCTGGAAATGACTGAAAGTCAGAAAAAAAAGTTTGTCAACATCTATCGCCGCTATAGTGAGGAAATGAGGGCGGCAGTTGGTGTCAAACAGCGACCGACACAGCCTCTTACCGACGAGGAACGCCTGGAAATGACAAGACGCAAAATGCAGCGGCAACAACAGGCACAGGCCATCCGCCTGCGCTACGTCGATGAGTTCTCCACCGTCCTTTCAGCCAGTCAAGTAAGCCGTTTTTTTGAAGTGGAGAACGACATCCAGAAAAAGTTGTTACAGCGGCGCCAACGTGCATATCATTAATTCAGAATACAAAAACATTGCAACAGAAATAAGCAGCATGGAAAATCTTAACAATTTATCCATGCTGCTTATTTTCAATCAGTTATACAAAACTGACACGTAATTAAATGTTCAATACTCATCCTCGTTGAAAAGAAAATCTTCTTTCGTGGGATAGTCAGGCCAAATGTCCTCAATGCTCTCATAGACATCTCCTTCATCTTCTATTTCCTGTAAATTTTCCAATACTTCCAGCGGTGCGCCAGAACGGATGGCATAGTCTATTAATTCGTCTTTCGTGGCTGGCCAAGGTGCATCTTCAAGTTTAGATGCTAATTCAAGTGTCCAATACATAGTCTTAAAATTTTAGTCGTTTGTGAAATTTGGCGCAAAAGTAGTAAATAATTTCTTATTTACAAGCATTCTGCCATAATATTTCACTACGACCAGCGTTAAAATTTATTTTTTTTGCCAAAGCAAAGAGATAATCGCTTAATCGGTTGACATATTGCTGCACATCGGCATCTACCTTGCTTATTTCCGACAAGGCCACAATACGTCTTTCAGCACGACGGCAGACAGTACGGCATACGTGTGCCTGAGCAGCAGCAACCGTTCCACCAGAAAGGATGAATCCTTGTGCCTCCGGCAGTTCTCCCATCAGTTGGTCAATCCGCTGCTCCAGCTGTTCCACCTCGCCTTCAGGCAAATGAGCCGATGGATATAGCTTTGTCTGACTTTGGTCTGTGGCTAAATGAGTACATACATTGAAAAGTGTATTCTGAATCCGGATTACAGTAACGTATTCTGCATTCTCTTCGCCCATCAGCGATGCAAGCAGGCCCAACTGCGCACTCAGTTCGTCAACAGTCCCATAGGCTTCTATCCGGGCATCATTCTTACTTACTCTAACGCCACCAACAAGACTCGTCTGTCCTTTGTCCCCATGTCGAGTATATACTTTTGTAATCTTTACCATGTTAGTTTTTAGATTTTCTATATTAAAAATTCACCACATAATTTTGTTTGTATCGCTTTTTATTGAAAAAAACAATACCACAATAGTACAAGTCAAACGTCACTCCAGTGCGATGGTCCTGCTTTACCTGATTCCAAAATGCCTTAGAGTCTTTATCACGTTTTATACCCTCTATAACTAAAACGGAACGAGCATTCACATGCTGTACCAACTGTTCATAAAAGGCGGGGAAATCACCAGATAGTGTCATTCTGCACAACTCCACTGTAGAAACAGAAGTCAAAGGAGCACAACCTGACAAAGCTGTATTCCACATTGCCTTTTGGCAACCTGTTTGCATATAGCGTTGGTAGGCATCTGTTCCTGGCTCATAGTCCGTCATCGCGTCCGGTTGCAGCCAGTTAGCTATACGGAAATACAATCTGCAGAGTTTGCGTGTTTTCTTGTCTATTCCCCTCACGCTCTTCGCCAATTCCCCATACGCATAGTAGGGCCAATGTTCGTTGATGACATAACGTATAAACCGATAGTCATAAGGAGATTGGACGCCAAAGCCACGACTATGGTGCATCCTCCTTATCCATACTATCAAACGTTTCAACTTATACATCAGTCGCTACCACCAGGCCTGTATTTCAGCATTGTTTTGTGCTTTGAGGTGGATAGGCATTAGAACTTGTAGCGTAAACCGCCAAGGATGATACCCTGTTCACCAGTACCCAGTTCTACGAAGCCTCGAAAAGCACCACCGAATTCAGCTCCTACGAGCGAGGCTTGCCAATTGAATACTGTTGTAGTCTTATTATTCTTAGTTCCAGATTCAGAAAAAATCGTAATACCAACAGCCGCCTTTGAGTACATACTGAAATGAGTTCTGTTCAACCAGTTATATTTAATGGCGGGCATAATGGTGTAGTACCTTGATTTTGCGTCACCCTCATCATCCCACTTACATCCTGCAATAGCAGCAACAGCACCGACGCCGAAGTTCTCTACCGGACGATAGAAATATTCCATACTGATTGGCCCCCAGTAGCTAAGCTGTTTACCCGTAAACATACCTTTTCCGATTGAAGAAACTATGTCAGTATTGGAGCCACCACCATAGGCGATACTGATTTCATTCTTCCAATCGCTTTGAGCATTCACAGTGGCAATTGCCATCAGAGAAGCAAACACAGATAAAAATAACTTTTTCATTATAAATAAATTTTGTATTCTAATTAAGCATATATTATATTACTGGCTGCAAAGATACATAATAATATCTTATAATCAAAGGATTTCACCATAATAAAACAAAAGAAGCCCTGCTATCATGATGATAACAGGGCTTCGCTCTAAAAAGAAGGCGGCTTCCTACTCTCCCGCATTGCATTGCAGTACCATCGGCGCAAGCAGGCTTAACTTCTCTGTTCGGAATGGGAAGAGGTGGGACCCTGCCGCAATAACCACCTGATATTTCTCTAATGCATAATTCTTAATGCTCAATGCTTAATGCATATTGCTTAATACTCATGCACCGTATAGGTGACAATCTCCACAAGCAAGCTGCATGATGTCCGATAATTCATTCCATCTGTCCAACACCTGAAAATATGAATCATGCGAAAGCGTTCGGGCAATTAGTAGTGCTCGGCTTTGACGTCACCGTCTTTACACCTGCACCCTATCAACGTCGTAGTCTTCAACGACCCTCAATGGAGTTCTCATCTTGCGGATGGCTTCGCACTTAGATGCTTTCAGCGCTTATCCAAACCAGACGCGGATACCCGGCGGTGCACCTGGCGGCACAACCGGCATACCGGAGGTCTGTCAACCACGGTCCTCTCGTACTAGTGGCCGATCCACGCAAGACTCCTGCGCCCACGATAGATAGAGACCGAACTGTCTCACGACGTTCTGAACCCAGCTCGCGTGCCACTTTAATGGGCGAACAGCCCAACCCTTGGGACCTTCTCCAGCCCCAGGATG
>JAEEGK010004389.1_pt1 | contig 34663 bp, 31 predicted proteins | sample 8958771 | NCBI WGS metagenome assembly JAEEGK01 (sample SAMN16246547, study PRJNA631951) | gut metagenome | biome: gut microbiome; feature: rumen; material: SC-attached | host: Bos | place: Iran: Karaj | collected 2018-10 | reverse complement strand
CGTGGAGTCCTTGCTGTACACGTTGGATGGCGTCCAGCGCATGAGTGAGAGCTTCATAGTGACGTGCATTGGTCACTATCACATCTGCCCCTGAGATTTCAGGAATATTTGCGGCATGAAACAACAACCTTTCCAAAGCGTTGATGTTGGGGTCGAACTTGGCAGAGAGTTCGATAAATTGATAATTGATAATTGAGAATTGTAAATTCAAGCTGCGCTGTGCGCCTACATCATGGATGGCAGCTTGTGATTTCACAAAAGTAAAGTCGGCATCACTTGGCTTATCTGATTTATTTCGCACGATGATGAGTTTCTTTCCCTCACAGCGTTGCGACATGTCTTGTAACTCTTCTTCGGTAGGAGGAGTGTCTATTATCCAAAGCACAATTTGAGCCTCCTCCAGTTTCTGATAAGCACGCTGAATACCTATCTGCTCAATGGCATCTGTGGTGGAGCGCAGTCCTGCAGTATCTATGAATCTAAAGGTGATGCCTTCTAAAACGATAGTGTCTTCTATGACGTCACGCGTAGTGCCATGAATATCACTCACGATAGCACGCTCTTCGTGCAACAAGCGATTGAGTAGGGTACTTTTACCCACATTGGTCTTTCCCACGATGGCGACAGGTACACCATGTTTCAGCACATTTCCTAGACGGAAAGAATTCTTAAGGCGGGTGATAACCTCCTCAATATGGTCTGCTAGGCGGAACAATTCACTTCGATCAGCAAACTCGATATCTTCATGGTCGCTGAAGTCGAGTTCCAGTTCGATAAGTGAGGTAAAATGGAGTAACTGATCACGGAGTGCAACCAGTTCCTTACTGAATCCGCCACGCATCTGACTGATAGCCAAACGATGAGAAGCCGCAGAATTGGAAGCAATAAGATCGGCTACAGCTTCTGCCTGACTCAGGTCCATCTTGCCATTGAGATATGCCCGTTGGGTATATTCTCCAGGTTGTGCCAATCGACAACCTTCTTTAATAAGCAGTTGCAACATACGCTGCAAGATATACGAAGATCCATGGCAAGCTATTTCCGTGCTGTCTTCGCCCGTATAGGAATGGGGTGCACGGAAAAGACTGACCAACACCTCGTCGATGATTTCTTCTCCATCAAGAATCTGTCCGTAGGTAAGGCTATATGGCTTAGTATCTTCCAGCTTTTTGCCTGCTTTTGCTGGACGAAAGATGCTACTGGTGACAGAGATGGCATCTGGTCCGCTCACACGTATCAGTCCAATAGCTCCCCCAGAAGCAGTGGAAATGGCGCAGATGGTATCTTGGGTCATGTTCATACGTAAAGTAGGTTAGCCAGAAACTCAGTCACTTGTTCCAGATAGAGACGGTCTGTTTCATCGAAAGCTGCCAACTCCTTGCTATCTACATCGAGCACAGCCTTTACCTCTCCCTCCTTAATCAGAGGAACTACGATCTCAGAGCGGGAAAGAGAACTGCAAGCTATATGTCCAGGGAATTGATCCACATCTGGCACCACTTGTGTCTGCTTCTCTTTCCAGGCCGTGCCACACACGCCTTTGCCAAACTTGATGATGGAGCATGCCACAGAACCTTGAAAAGGCCCTAAGATTAAGCGATCACCCTTCACCAGATAGAAACCCACCCAGAAAAAGTCGAACACCTGATGCAGAGCTGCTGCCGCATTGGCCAAGATACTCACTTCCTCCGTCTCTCCTGTAAGCAAGGCACGAAACTGTGGCAGAAACTCCTTATAAATTCCTGCCTTATCCTGACTCTCGATGTAGAAGTTCGCTTCACTCATAGTCTGTCGAGCACAGTTGTTATTAGGGTATCTATCGTATTCTTGTAGCCCGTATTCACTTCTTTAATCAGACGGTTGGCCACAATCATGCATACCGTAGTAGCCTTGTGCCCCATCAGTCGACTAAGTCCGCTGAGGGCGCTACTTTCCATTTCGTAATTGGTGATGTGCATACCTTGATACTCGAACTGTCTGATTTTCTCGTTTTGCTGTGGGTCTGCCAAAGGGAGACGTAATTTTCGCCCTTGTGGACCATAAAAACCATTTCCTGCAATGGTGATGCCACGCACCATGTCATCTGCCGCAATGCGTTCCAGCAACTCTGCATGACAGTCGATGACATAAGGAGCAGGCGCACACTGATTGCCTGTCCATCCCATATGCTTTAGGAACGCCTGTTCCATTTTGATGTCGCACACCTCGTTCCGTCCTTGATAGAAATTCAGCACTCCATCAAAGCCGATGGATTTGGCTGCACAGACGAAGGCGCCCACAGGAGTATAAGACTGCAAGCCACCACTGGTGCCAATGCGCACTATCTCTAACGAGCGCAATACGTCTTTCTCCTCGCGTGTCTGAAAATCAATGTTGGCCAGGGCATCAATCTCGTTCATCACAATGTCGATGTTGTCGCATCCGATGCCCGTACTGATGCACGTGATGCGTTTGCCTTCATACCAGCCTGTGATGGTATGGAACTCTCGGCTCTGTACATCACACTCTATGTCCGTGAAGTGCGAGGCTACCAGTCCCACACGCTCAGGATCACCCACAAGAATAATCTTGTCAGCCAACCATTCAGGCTTGACGTGCAGGTGAAATACCGAGCCATCTTGGTTGATGATCAGTTCCGAAGGAGGAAAGTATTTTTTCATAGTGCAGTCGTTTTTATTTATTCGTATGCTGAGCCCCACCTGCTGGTTTGGCAATCGCATCGCGCATGCCCGTATCAGCCTCGATGTTCTTCATGCGATAGTAGTCCATAATGCCCAGATTTCCATTACGGAAGGCTTCCGCCATTGCCTTAGGCACCTCAGCTTCTGCCTCGATTACCTTAGCACGAGCTTCTTGAGCCTTCGCCTTCATCTCCTGCTCTTGAGCCACAGCCATTGCACGACGTTCCTCAGCCTTTGCCTGAGCGATGTTCTTATCGGCATTTGCCTGATCCATTTGCAAGGTAGCGCCGATGTTCTTACCTATATCAATATCAGCGATATCAATAGAGAGAATCTCGAAAGCAGTTCCTGCATCCAGACCCTTGCTCAATACCAACTTAGAGATGGAATCAGGGTTCTCCAACACCGATTTGTGGTTGGTAGCAGAGCCAATGGAAGATACAATACCTTCACCTACACGAGCCAATACGGTGTCTTCGCCAGCACCACCCACCAATTGACGAATATTGGCACGTACGGTCACACGGGCCTTGGCTATCATCTGGATACCATCCTTGGCCACAGCTGAAACAGGAGGCGTGTCGATCACTTTCGGATTAACAGACATCTGTACGGCTTCGAACACATCTCGACCAGCCAAGTCGATAGCTGTAGCCATTTGGAAAGGCAGATCGATGTTGGCCTTCGATGCAGATACCAGTGCATGTACCACACGCTCTACGTGTCCGCCTGCAAGATAGTGCGCTTCCAGTTCATCGCGTGTGATGTTCTTCAGTCCAGCCTTATGCGCCTCGATGAGGGCAGGTACTATCACATAAGGGGGTACGTTACGGATGCGCATCAAGAAAAGCTGCACCAGAGAGATGTTCACGCCTGATACCTTGGCCGAAAGCCAAAGGAAGAACGGCACATAGTGAAAGAATATAGCCAGAAATATGATGGCGGCTACAATGATAAACGCGGTAAAGAAAATAGGGTCGTTCATATTATTTAGTCTTTTAGTATTGTATTTTTATAATTTTTCTACTAGAATGTTGCCATCGTTGATGCGCACCACCTTGATGGGCGTCTTGGGATTCAGGAAACCGTCGCATGACTTCACTTCTACCAGGTCACCATTGATCTCAGCCTGTCCGAAAAGTGCCAGACGTGTCACAGCCACGCCTTGATCGCCCACTTTTACACGATGCTCTGCTTCGCGATCCACCTTCCCTTCGATGTCTTTTTTCAGAGCCACCTTGTCCAGTGTTTTCGAGCGCATGAACCACACCACAGCTGCGATGCCTGCTATGGCAGACACGGCTAAAGTGAGGAAACCTGCAGCGGCACCTATGTAGGTAAAGGCATGATACACTGCATAGATAAAGCAGGCTCCTGAGATAAAGGCTGCTAGACTGGTGCCAGGAATCAGGAACAGCTCTATCAGCAACAAGACCACTCCTGCTATGACTAATAAAATGATAATCAATAAATCCATAGGCTATTGTTTTAAGGTTGATTGTTCTTCTCTACGTACCCAGTTGGCTGCACTGCGTACCTCTTGCTGCAACTGTCGTACCCGTTGTTCCAGATCCAGAATGCCAGGTGTCAACTGAGTTTTCACACTGCCGCTTCCCTCTGCATATTGGTCGCGCATCTGCGTCAGACGCATGTCGAGTTCCGCCAGGCTCTGAGCCAGTTGCTGGTACTGTGCGAAGGCAGTCTTCGCAGCATCCGACTTAAAGTCACTTGCCACATAGTAGGTATGCGTATCGTCTATCACGAACTCAAAGTCCTTCTTGATGTTCAGTTGCGCTATCTTATTGCTTACCTCCTCCAGACGTTGTTTTGCTGCATTCACAGCACTCTCGTCCGTCCAGGTATTCTGGATACAACGTAACTGACTGAGGCCTATCAGTTCATCAAGATCCGTGTTCTCATAGTTGTATACCTCTTTTGTTTCGTTAGGTATGAAGACATAGATGCATACCTTTCCTTCAGGCTGATAGCGGTCGGATGCAAACCATCCTAGATTACTGAACTCATCGATCACGAACATATAGTCGTTGTAAGGCGAGTTGAAAGGCATACCCACATTGTCGGGCTGCAGATATGTACCGTTGGTACTGTTGTAGCGTGTCACGAAGATATCATAACCACCCATCGACTCCTCGCCATCGGCCGCATAGTAAATGGTGCTTCCATCGGGCATCACATATGGATAATTGGCATTCTGACCTTTGTTGATTTCATCGCTGAGAGGAGTACGCTCACTGGTTCCATCGAGCAGTCGCACAGCTCGGTAGATACTCAGCAGTGAGTCTGGCTTATCTGTATAATAAGCAATATTACCTAATTCATTGTAATACACGATGCCTCCCTCCAGACTCGCTTTAGGCGAGAACGCATTGTCTGCAGAGAGCGTTCCAGATTCCGGACTCAATTTGTAGTAATTCAGAAACGCAGGCTTATCCACCACCATACTGTCCACTACTACCACCCGTTCCACACCACGCAGTTGGCGCAATCCGTTCCTACTGCGTAGCAATAGCTCGTCTGCCTCTGCCGTATCACGCTTGCGCTTCACCAAGTCACTGCGATAAGCCTCCAAGGTTTCTACAGCATCTTCGAATCGGAAAACCTCGTTGTAGGCCATACCTAGATATAGTTGCCCGCTTGGTGTACGACGCTTCACAGCCTGTTCCAAGTACTTCACTGCCTGCTGCGCATCGCCTGTCTTCAGACAGCACACCCCATACCACAGGTTCAGATTCCCGTTGCTGGGCTGCTGCTTCACCAGTTTTTCCAGGGCAGGCTTCGCTTCAGCAAATTTCCCTTCATCATAAAGGGCCTTTGCCTGCGCCTGTGTTTGGCCGTGCAACGTTAGTGTGCAGAGAGTCAGTAATATGGTCCATAAATATCTTGTCATAACTCTTATTCCTTTCATCTTAAAAGTCAAAGTTACGACAATATTTTCTAATTATCCCAATAAAGGGCGAAAATTTTAAATAATCTTATCTTTTCTTTTTGAAAAGTGTCATCACTTCATAAACACGAAGTACACTGCCAAAACAAGACAGATGAAAGCAGCGAAATGGTTCCAATGGAGGGATTCTCCGCGGAACAAAACAGTGGTGAAGATACCGAAAACCACCAGCGTGATACATTCTTGAATGACTTTGAGCTGCACTAAAGAGAAGGGACCTCCATTCTCTTGGAAACCTAGACGATTTGCTGGCACTTGGAAACAGTACTCAAAGAAGGCGATGCCCCATGACAACAAAATTATGCCGATAAGGGGCCAACTCGTGGTGATCTTCATCTCCTGCAACTTCAAGTGTCCGTACCAGGCAAAGGTCATGAAGATGTTGGATATAATTAGCAACAGAATCGTATAGATAGATTTCATTTTCTTAATCTAAATGTATAATGTTCAATACTTAATGTTCAATAAACTCTTTCATTCCTTCAGAAACGTAGGTTTGGTATTCTCCCTTCTCATCGGCATAGATCAGGTAAGCCTCAATATCGGGGTGCGACTGGATGAACTTCTCTGCCTCATCGAGTCCTATGACCATGAAAGAGGTAGCGTAAGCATCGGCACTCATACAGTCGCGTGCAACAACAGTGGCAGAGAGGATGCTGTGCTGTACGGGATAGCCTGTACGTGGTTCTATGGTATGCGCATATTTCTTACCATCGCGATAGTAGTAGTTGCGATAATTGCCTGAAGTGGCGATGCCAACTTCCGAGATGCTGAGCACCGTCTGTAAGTCCTGATTCACAGAGAGCGAGTCATCCGTAGGCTTGTTGATGCCTATGCGCCAAAGCTCTCCGTTGGGATTCTTCCCATGCACATCCACCTCGCCGCCAATGTCAACCATATAGTTCTGAATCCCTTTCCTGTCGAGCAACTGTGCCACTACATCCACTGCATAGCCCTTGGCGATGGCACTGCAATCCAATGTGATGCGTGGGTCTTGTTTCATAATCTTTCCTTCTGCACTTAGACTGACCTTCTGATAGCCAATGAGTTGCAATAGACTATCTACTTGGAGAGAGTCGGGGTAGATGCCCTGCTTGAAGCCGAAGCCCCAGGCATTGACCAACGGTGCCACCGTAATGTCGAACGCACCACCAGTTTCCTCAGAGATTTCCATTGCACGCTGGAAGCAGCGTAGGAAGAAAGAGTCGGGCACAATGTCAAGGTTCTGATTGATACGCGAGATGGTAGAGGTGTCGTTGAACATCGACAGAGAACCATCGAACTGATGCAGTGCTTCGTCAATCTCCGTCTTCAGACTGCCATCATACTGGTAAGTCACATTATAGATAGTGCCGAAAATCAGTCCGCTTTCCTTCTGAAAAGGCGTGGGCCTGTTGTGCCTAAGCAATATCAGCACCGTACCAACTACCAGTAGCGCAATCCAGATATAATTCGCTTTTTTCATGAGTCTTTAGAGTCCGTAATATAAGTGTTGAATCAATATCTTGCAACCAATGGCGATGAGGATGATGCCCCCCAAGAGTTCAGGGCGTAACTTCCGTGTGATGCTGTGCCCAAACGAGACACCCAGCCATGCACCCATCAACGACAAGATAAAAGAAACCAGTCCGATGATGAAGAGCGGGTAGGTGAGTGTTGCCAGTCTATGATAGCCCGTAAAGGCAAAGGAGATGCCTACAGCCAACGCATCGATGCTGGTCGCCACTGCCAGCGTGAGAGCCACAACTAGCCTGTGTGGGTCGAAATGCCGTTCTTCTTCCTTGCTGAAAGCCTCTCGGATCATGCTCACGCCAATGAACAGAAGCATGGCAAAAGCAATCCAATGGTCGAGCTGCTGAATTAAGTCGCTCACGTGGACGAACAGACTCCAGCTGATGAGGGGCATAAGGGCCTGGAACAATCCGAAGAAGAAAGCCAGTATCAGAATGGGCCTCCACTCCATGCGCTTCAAGATGATGCCGCTGGCAATGGAAACGGTGAAGCAATCCATAGCCAATCCAACAGCCAGTAACCAGAGGTCTAATTCGCTCATTTCTTCTTGAAAGGCAATAAATAAATCAGATGGTAGGTGACCCCTATGGTGTTGTTTCCATATTTCCCATAGCCAGGAACGTAGTAGGGATTGCCAAACTCGCCAGTGGAGGCAGAGAGCTTATAGCGGAAGCGCAGTGACCATCCCATGTGGATGGATCTCCACACCTTGGCACGGATACCAGCAGTAAACTCTAACCAATGCATGGTAGATTTCATACCCGTGTGGCTGAAAGGCAGTTGCTCTTCCCAAACCTTGTCCTCAATATTGGCACGCCAAGAGAATCCTCCCTCATAAGGGTCAATGATGTCATAAGTCATGCTGGTGAATCCATAACGCAGACCCACCAGTACCTGGTTGCCATGTGCTTTTTTATAGAGGAAGTTATAATCGATACCTAGACGGGTATATGGGGCACTGGCTTTGTAGATAATATCCTTGTTGGTATCTACCATGTCACTCTTGCCATACCCCAGTTCGAGGGTAGGGAAGAAGCGTCCTTTCAGGTTAATCGTTCCTTGAGCCTCGAAGCCATAATAGTCGCTTCCTAGCACTTTCTTAAGTGGCTGAATTAAGTCCACGCCCACAGAGATACCGCTAAAAAGCGGATATTCTATCTCGGCAGGTGTGCGCTCGCGTTCTTTCTTCTGCTTACGCTGTGCCTCTTGGGCTTTTTCCGACCAGATACGTTCTCCCCCTCGTGGATCGTTCAGCGTGCCTTGTCCTCGTAATGGCAAGGCGGAGCAAAGAACCAGCAGCAGGCTAATAATATAGGGCAAGATTCTTTGTTCCATAAACACCTAATTTAGCGTCTTTTATAACGATAGAGTCCAACAGATGCCTCGTATGTGTGCAACCTGTAAGCTCTTGTTTCATCTGATACCCGCAATCCATGTTCATGAAATAGGGTGTATTATGATGTGACAAAGTGACCGTATCTTTATAGTCCTCTGAGTAGTGGAGCACAAAGATGGTGGTTTCCTCTGCATAGCGCAGGGGCAGTGAGACCGTTGACACGTGAATGTCCTTGTTGATAATCACTGAGTCTGTGCCAAAAGCTGTCACGGTGAGCGTATCGAAGGCAATACCTACCAAGGAATCACGCACATAGCCATCGGGTAGGGTGTCCTTGACGTAAGTGAAGAAGCCCGCATTCATCATAGGACGGTTGGCATCTGTGCAGTCTGCTTCCTCTGTGCAAGCCATACCTACAGACATCGCCATGCAGCAAACCAATCCTAACCCTATCCACCTCAACAACTGTCTCATATCTCTTTCTCTATTTGATACTTATTGCGTTCAGAGGAGTTGCGTGAGATGAGCTCACCCAAGAATCCTGCCACAAAGAGTTGCACACCGATGATCATAGCTGTGAGAGCCAGATAGAAGTAAGGTGAGTCGGTTACTAACGAATGAGGGATGTGGTTGAACAAGTAGTAAAGTTTGTTGGCACCCACGATCACCACCGCGATGAAGCCCAAGAGGAAAGTCAGTGACCCTAGAGCTCCAAAGAAATGCATTGGCTCTACGCCAAACGTGTTGAGGAACCACAATGAGAGCAAATCCAGGTAACCGTTGATGAAGCGATTCAAGCCGAACTTCGTCTTGCCATACTTGCGCGCCTGATGCTGCACCACCTTTTCGCCTATCTTGTTGAATCCTGCGTTCTTGGCCAGATAAGGGATGTAGCGATGCATCTCCCCATACACCTCAATGGTTTTCACCACATCCTTGCGATATGCCTTTAGTCCGCAGTTGAAGTCGTGCAGATTGCGTATGCCACTGACTTTGCGTGCCGTAGCGTTGAAAAGTTTCGTTGGCAAGGTCTTAGACAGCGGGTCGTAGCGTTTTTTCTTCCATCCACTGACTAAATCATACCCATCTTCCACAATCATCCGTCGCAGTTCAGGAATCTCGTCCGGACTATCTTGAAGGTCGGCATCCATCGTGATTACCACCTCGCCTTGGGCTTCTTTGAAACCACAGAAGAGGGCAGGGGACTTGCCGTAATTGCGACGGAACTTGATGCCACGCACTTCAGGGTGCAGTGCCTTTAAACCCTCGATCACCTCCCAGGAATTATCCGTGCTGCCATCGTTCACGAAGATCACTTCATAGCTATAGCCATTCTGCTGCATCACACGAGCAATCCAGTCATACAGTTCAGGCAGTGACTCTGCCTCGTTATAGAGCGGAACGATTACCGAGATGTCCATCATTGCTTTACCTCCTCTTGATTAGGCACATTCTTCCGTACCATCAGTGCTGTGATAATGGCCCACACCATGCCGAAGAAGATATTGTTCGACAGTTGTTGCACCACCAGCTCTATCGAGCTCATACTTGCCAGTTGGTTCAAGCCCTCGCGCATCTGATTGATATAAGTCTCCGTACCCGGAATCTGCTCAGCCTTCAGTTCGTTGAGCATCCCGTTGTAAGTATTTAGAATGTATCCGTTGTCCATGTATTCCAAGTAAACGTAATGCGCCACGGCTGTGAGCAGAGAAGCATAGATAAACATGCTGGTGGTGAAAAGCCACGCATGTCCCAAACCAATGCCTCCGCCCAACACGCGGTCGCGATACAACTTGGTGTAATAATAAGCCATGAACGGCACGCAGAGGGTCAGTCCGAAGAACAGCAGCATCAGGAAAGTGTGGGTCAGTCCCATAGGAACGAGGCAAAACTTAGCTATCCAGAATACCCCCATGTAGGTGCCCAGCAACATGGCGAATTGATTTAAATATCCTCTTGTTTCATTCATGGCGACAAAGATAGTAATTATTGAACATTGAACATTGAACATTGAACATAATTTTTACTATTATGATAAAAAAGAAGTCGGCAAAAGTTGTATCTTCAAGAATTTTCCTTACCTTTGCACCCGCAAAAGCAAAATGGGTAAGTCCTATACGGCCAGCTCCCTGTGAATCCTCCAGGGCTTGATCGCAGCAAAGGTAGCAGGTTGTAGCGGCGCGATATAGCAAGCTTACCCACCCGCCTCTTTAGCTCAGTTGGCCAGAGCACGTGATTTGTAATCTCGGGGTCGTTGGTTCGAATCCGACAAGAGGCTCAAAACGAAATCTTCAGATGGAATTGAGAACTTGTTCTCAGATGACATCTGAAGATTTTGTTTTGATAGCCTGCCCACGGCAGGCTCAAGGATGGGCGTTAGCCAATCCGACAAGAGGCTTAAAATTTTCAACATGCTAACAATATTTCTTGCGCACACGCACAAATGTCCATAGGTGTGGACATTATTGTTTCTAGTTAGAGAAATTTTTTTTCCTAACTAGGAAAATAAAATTTCTCTTCTATGTCTCGATTTTACACCTCACACTTCACAGACAGGCAATAAGTTTTTGTAAATTATAAGGAAATTGCTGTGAAGTGTTGCATTTCACTCTTCACCACTCTTCACACTATCTTGCTTCTAAAGTTGTTTTTGTGAAGTGTTGTGAAGTGTTGTTGAGCACACTTCACGCTCGTAAGCATCAAATATTCAGTATGTTAAATGCCATTTGTGAAGTGTGACGGGTAAAAAAGAGACATGAGCATTGAAATGCTTCATTATTATAAATAGTAATGCTGGACATTTCTGCAGAAATACCCAGCATTACTGAAAAGAGTTTTTGCTTTTAGTAAATTACAGTTCCAGTAAGTCTTTAAGGAAAGCATTCAGCTCATCGTCCAGGCCTTTAAGTAGCTCGTCGTTCACCAGCAATGTGTCATCATCTACCAGCAACAGCTCTGCTACCGTTTCCTTATGTTCATCTACTTGTACAAAGGAGAAGGGCTTAAGGATGTGCAAGTTGTCGAGAGCTCCTTGTGCCTTGAGCTCTCCCAGAATGGCAGTGAGAAGCTTCTGCACCTCTTCGTCGAAATCATCACTTTCATAAGACACCCATTCGTTAATCTTGGTATGCGCCAACTCGCGGTCGTCATCGTCATAGATGACCAACATGGCTGTAATCTGGTTGGGCTGAAGATAGATGTCAGTCACTGCGTCCATGTCGCTCTCTGCCTTGAAATGTGTCAAGGCTTTCAAAAGGGCATCACGGATGATTTTCTTAGAAGCATCACTGAGTTTCATATTCTCTCTCCTTTCTTTATGACTTTTACTCTTTGAATCTGTTCAACTGTGCATCGAGAATGGCAATGTTACTATGCCGTTTCTGCAAATCCTTGTAGTATTGTTGTGCAAGGAACTGGTTGGTGGAGTTGCCTTGCGACTTTTCAAGGGCGGTATTTATCCATTGATAGGCTTTTTCCATATCGTCCATCATCTCGTAAGCCAAGGCAAGGTTGTAGGCAGCATAGAACTGTTTCTTCTTGTTCTTGGTACCTGCATAGGCTTGTTCCCAAAGTTCGGCGGCCTTGTCCCATTCGTTTTCACGGGCATAAACCACACCATCACGTACCTTCAGGTTACCGTTTGTGAAGAAGAAGCGGTTGGCACTCTCCCAATGTGGAAGCAGGTTTTTCACGGGGAGGGCGCCTGCATAGTCGGAGGCTTGCTTTAACATCTCCTCCTGACTGATGAGGTGATTCTTCACATAAGTAAGAGAGTTGCCTACTTCGTCCCAATAGATGCTGTCGGTCATATTGATAGTGGCCACTTGGGTTTCGCGACCAGGCAAGTAGATATTGAGGATGGGACGAACTGCCACGTTGGCTGTGCCAATGTATAAGCCAAAGTCGGGAGAATAGAGATAGTCGCGCACCTCACGCAGCTGCAGGGATTCCAAAGACAGCAGCACATCGACGTCAAGGTAGTTGATCAGATAGTTGACTTCATCCATAGAGAGTCCGCCTGCTTGAAGTTGTGTGTCGTTGGCACGAAGGACGGAGTCGCATATCACTACTTGTTCGAAGTATTCCTCATCGGCAATGGCATGTGCTAAAGACTCCATGGCATAGGATGTTAACCCGTTGTAGTAGGTGGTTTTATGTGACAAACCATTCGATTCAACATCTGGTGTATCTGTAAATGACCTGGACAGACGATTTGGCAGATTCTCAGGCACATTGTTCACTATGCCCACCTTCTTCAACTCATCCGGGAAACTGACTTTGGCAGGTTCCATGTAGTCGATGGTAAGCTGCTCGATGCTTTGGCATCCAGATAGCAGTAACAGGGCTACTGCCAGATATTGAACATGGAACATTGAACATTGAGCATTACGGCTACGCAATGTTCCAAACTTCTCAATAATATGTTTTGTCCATTCCATAATCTTTATTTTAATGTTAATGTTCAATGTTTAATGTTTAATGTTCAATGTTACGCAATCCCCTTGCCGTGACAGTTCTTGTACTTCTTGCCACTGCCGCAAGGACATGGGTCGTTACGACCAATCTTCTTAGGAGCCACGAATGGCTGGTTCTTTGGCTGCTGGCGCGTATCCTGACGGGCAGCTGCATCTTGGGCAGGATCGTTGAGATCTTCTTTCTGCTCACGATATTTGCTCATGTCTTGCTTCTGTTCAGGGGCAGCAGCTCGTACCTGATTTGGCTGTTGCTCCTGTAGAGGAATCTGGGCACGCATCAAGATAGCCACTGTCTCGCTGTTGATCTGCTCCACCATCTGATCGAAGAGGGTGACAGACTCCAGCTTGTATATGAGCAATGGGTCTTTCTGCTCGTAGCTGGCGTTCTGTACAGAATGGCGCAACTCATCGAGCTCGCGAAGGTTCTCCTTCCAGGCTTCATCGATCACGTGCAGCAGGATGGACTTTTCGAAACCCTTCACAACCGACTTACATTCAGTCTCATAGGCTTCCTTCAGATTGACGGAGATGTTATAGACCTTCTTACCATCGGTGATAGGGATGAGTATGTTCTCGTACATCTGTCCCTGATTCTCGTAAACCATCTTGATGACAGGGTTGGCCACCTCTGCCAAGTGTTCTGTTCTGCGCTTGAACATAGCCATCGCAGCATCAAATACCTGCTCGGTGAGTGCCTGTTTGCCCTTATCCAGAAACTCTTGCTCAGTGAAAGGAGGCTCCATAGCCAGTGTCTGCAGAATGTCCATCTTGCAGTTCTCATAGTCGGGCGCACCAACGGCCTTTTCGCAACGCTCCCAAATCATGTTCACAATGTCCATACCGATGCGCTCACCGATCAAAGCATGGCGACGCTTGGTGTAGATCACTGTACGTTGCTTGTTCATCACGTCATCGTATTCCAACAGGTGCTTACGAATACCGAAGTTGTTTTCCTCCACCTTCTTCTGGGCGCGCTCGATGCTCTGTGAGATCATTTTGTGCTCCAACATGTCGCCTTCCTTGTAGCCCAACTTGTCCATCACGCTGGCAATGCGGTCAGAAGAGAACAGACGCATCAGGTCGTCTTCCAAAGAAACGAAGAAAACGGATGAACCTGGATCACCTTGACGACCAGAACGTCCACGTAACTGACGGTCCACACGACGGGATTCATGGCGTTCAGTACCCACGATGGCCAAACCACCTGCCTCACGCACTTCTGGCGTCAGCTTAATATCAGTACCACGACCTGCCATGTTGGTGGCAATGGTCACAGCACCCAGCATGCGCTCTTCCTCGTGCATGTTGCCATCTTTATCAGGCACCATGATTTTGCCCAAATGGCTCTGACCTGCCAGTGCCACAACTTCAGCCTCACGTTGGTGCAACTTCGCATTCAACACATTGTGCTGAATCTTACGCATGTCGAGCATACGGCTTAAGGTCTCTGAGATTTCCACGGAAGTAGTACCTACCAAGACTGGACGGCCTGCATTGCGCAGCTTCTCTATCTCAGCAATGACGGCTTTATATTTTTCGCGTTTTGTCTTGTAAACGCGGTCGTTCATATCGTTACGAGCAATTGGACGGTTGGTAGGGATAACCACTACATCCAACTTATAGATATCCCAGAACTCACCTGCTTCTGTTTCTGCCGTACCTGTCATACCTGCCAACTTGTGATACATACGGAAATAGTTCTGCAGGGTAATGGTAGCGAAGGTCTGTGTGGCAGCTTCCACTTTCACGCGCTCCTTGGATTCAACAGCCTGATGCAAGCCATCGCTCCAACGGCGACCTTCCATGATACGACCTGTCTGCTCGTCCACAATCTTCACCTGGTCATTGATCAGTACGTAGTCCACATCCTTAGTAAACATGGTGTAAGCTTTGAGCAACTGCAAAAGGGTGTGTACACGTTCCGATTTAATGGAATAGTCGGTCAGCATCTCGTCTTTCTTCTGCAGGCGTTCTTCATCCGTAAGGTCGGTACGCGCTTCCAGTTGTGAAAGTTCGGTAGCGATATCTGGTAACACAAAGAACGTAGGATCTGAGGTATAACCACTGATTTCATCAAAACCCTTGTCAGTCAAATCCACGCTCTTCAACTTCTCGTCGATCACGAAGTACAGAGGTTCTGTCACCTCATGCATGCGGCGATTGTTCTGCTCCATATAGATTTCCTCGGTCTTGAGCATGCCAGCCTTGATGCCCTGCTCACTGAGGAACTTGATCAGCGGTTGGTTCTTTGGCAACGCCTTGTGGCTACGATAGAGAGAGAGGAAACCTGCCTCCACTTCTTTCTGGTCGTCTGAGTAAACCATACGCTTGGCATCTGCCAGGTATTTGGTAGCCAGTTCTTTCTGCTTGGCTACCAATTTTTCCACCATCGGACGGAACTGCTCAAAGAGCTGCTCCACATCGCCACGAGGAATAGGACCAGAGATAATCAGAGGGGTACGGGCATCATCGATCAGCACAGAGTCCACCTCATCCACGATGGCATAGTTGTGCTGGCGCTGCACCAAATCTTGTGGGCGCATGGCCATATTGTCACGCAGATAGTCGAAACCAAACTCGTTGTTGGTACCGAAGGTGATATCTGCCAGATAAGCCTTGCGACGAGCCTCAGAATTAGGCTGATGCTTATCGATGCAATCCACACTCAGACCATGGAACATATAGAGTGGTCCCATCCATTCAGAGTCACGCTTGGAGAGGTAATCATTCACAGTCACCACATGTACACCATTGCCAGTCAGTGCGTTCAAGAAGACTGGGAGGGTAGCCACCAAGGTTTTACCTTCACCAGTGGCCATTTCTGCAATCTTACCTTTATGAAGTACCACACCACCGAAGAGCTGCACATCATAGTGTACCATATTCCATGTGATTTCACTACCACCAGCCATCCAGTGATTTACATAGATGGCCTTGTCGCCTTCGATGCGCACAAAGTCGTGTGAAGCAGCCAGGTCGCGGTCGAAATCGTTGGCAGTCACTACCGTTTCTTCATTTTCAGTGAAACGACGAGCCGTCTCCTTAACGATGGCGAAAACCTCAGGCAATACTTCGTCCAAGGCCTTCTCATAAATCTCAAGAACCTCCTTCTCTAGTTTGTCTATCTGGTTGAAGATAGCCTCGCGATCTTCCAGTTCCGTTTGCTCGATACTGTCTTTTAGTTCTTGAATCTTGGCTTTTTCAGCCTGTGCAGAGTTCTGCACCTTTGCCTTCAGCTCCTGAGTCTTGGCACGCAAGGCGTCGTTATCCAGTTGCTGTATGGCAGGATATGCTGCTTTAATCTTTTCTACCCATGGAGAAATCTCCTTCATGTCTCGAGAAGATTTATTTCCGAAAATCTTACTTAAAAATTCATTAAATCCCATGTTTATATATATGTTTTATATAGTTTACGATTATTACCCTGCAAAGTTACGCAAAAACGAGTGAAATGTAAAAGGAAAACTTGTTTTTCTTTTCTTTTCAGAAGGAAAGCAACTTCAGTTTTACTAAAGTTGAGATGCCGACTCCTTTGCAAGATATGCTTAAAAATCTAAAGAAAATGCCTCTGAGGCATTGGGAGCACGGATGTGAAGAGCGCCTGCCAAGGTTGGAGCAATGCATTTTGCAGAAACAGGAGTGCGTACAATGGCAGGTTTGATACCTGTGCCCAAAATTATATAAGGTGTTGGCACTTGGGCCTTGTTGACAATTGTATTTTTAGTCGCGTCTTTTTCATCGATAATCGTCCATCCTGGCAGAATATCTAAAAGCAAGTCTCCAGAACGTTCTGCATAGAAACCGTTGCGGGTACGCTCCCAAGAAGTATTTCCTGCGCCAACCAACAATTTGTTGGCAGTGAATACTTGCTGTACACCACTGAATTGTGCCAAAAACTCGGAGGCTTTTTCCTCAATGTCCGAGAGGTTAATCTGCTTTTCTTCGATGAACTTGTGGTTCAGATAGATTTGCTGGTCGTTGTAAGCCTCGATGTATTGTCCTTCGCCATAGGTAGCCATCAGATAGACGTTGAGCAAAGCAGCACAACGATTCAAATAAAACTCACCTGATGGAATGCGGTATCTCTTTGGTTCTAAAGCATCTAAGTCATTATAACCAGTAGAAGAAACGCAGAACAAGATGTTCTGCATACCCACTTTGCGGTCCAACAGGCTGAGTAATTGAGCAATGCTTTGGTCTAAACGCAGATAGGCATCTTGAATCTCTAACGCATGGTCGGTACCTGCCTGATGGTTGTATCCTCCTGCATAGTACGTAAGCGACAGAAAATCAGGGGTAAGGTCATAACCAATCGGATGGTTGTTCAGCAACTCCTCCGTCAGTTTGTTGATCTCATCATTAACAAGGGGCGTGGTGCAATACAAGCGGTATAGATTGACCTTGTCTTCACTAGGAGTGTACTTGAATGCAGCTTCTTGGGTATTAGAGAGATAGACATACTGCCCAGGGGTAAGGGTCGGGGTCCACGACTGATTCTTCAGCGTATAGGCAGGTGAGCGTTGCTCGTTGTACTGACTAAGCCATGCAGGGAATTCGCTATAGTAGGTGGTACTGCACCATTTACCCGTACTTTCGTTCAGCCAGAGGGCACAATCGGCCGCATGACCAGCAGAAAGAATGGCAGCATCCCTAAAAGGCGCAATAGCATAAACCAATGCCTTTCCGCCTGTCTGTATCTTCAACTCATCTGTCACGGTGGTAGTGAGCATCTGCATGGCAGAACTGCTCTCATTGGTGTAATTACCGATGTAGTTGGCATCATCTACACAGCTCTTCACGTTCAGTGTCGATGTATCCAGCCATTTCTCTCCGATGATACCGTGAACAGAAGGGGTAGCTCCAGTATAGACAGAAGCCATCGCAGAAGCGCGGTCAGGCTTGTTGAAATCAAACTGTGTCTGAGTATATATCCTGCCATCACGCATCAAGCGCTTGAAGCCTTGCTCGCCATAGAGTGCTGCGAAATTCTCCAGATAGTCGGAGCGCAGTTGGTCTATAGTAAGAGAGACTACTAATCTGGGCGTTGGTGTCTGCGCTTGCAGTCCACTCAACGTCAGCAGCAGGATGTATGTCAGCAGTCCTTTCTTCATGCTTTGCGATAACTCAAGATAATGTTGCTGATAGATCTTACTAACAAAACTGAGGCCAAAGGTAATACTTCTATTGGGAATTTTTGCGTAATCAGTACCCAAAAGATGATAAAGAGCGTTAAAATCACTGCATTTAACCCCATATAATGACTTCTTTGTAGCTTTTTCACCTTTCTAAGAATCCAAGGAAGACAGAATAAGTGCAGTGGATGGAAGACGAATAGCAGGTAGTTGGGACTCACTGCCGGATGCTCTGAGAATGCCACCATGAAGGCGATGATGCATCCTGCGATACCTGCAGCGGCAAAGAGCACTAAATCCAATCCCCACAGACTTTTCCGCTGCCTGATCCCCCAGATGGTGAGTGCAGCAACTACTATAAATAGTAGCAGAAACAGGCGCATGGGAGTAAAGGGAGTGGGAGAGGGCCAGTCGCTCTCATCCTGTTCTATGATGGTGTGTTCCTCTGTGGTAAGTCGGCTGCTTTTTCCTTGTAAGTCAGTCCTTTGTGCCGTGCCGAAGTATTGTTCCAAGAGGAAAGGAATGAACATGGAAGCCCTTCGGCTGATAGGCTTATCGGCCTCACTGCCAAGCAGTAAGTCGATGCCAAAGCGCGACCAGGCCTTTCGCTTGGTATAGTCGTGTACCAATCCGCGATAAGTGAGGCTCTTCTGTGGTGTATCCATATCTTCCTGATAGATTACCTGTCCGTTGATGGCCCTCTCTATCATGTCACGCGGACGGGTAGAGCAGTTGTCGTAGAAGTAGTTATATCGATACACGCGGTTCTCTGGCTTGTAATTCTCTTCCAGCAGTACGGCAAGCTGCAAACGCTCTGCGGGTGTGAGATTCAGCAGTTGCTCATGCACGAAACGCCCTTGCATTTCATAGTTGTAAACGAAATCGTCGTAATACTGCACCCCCAACTGATAATCCGTTTGTCCCAAAGTGAAGCGCAGCACAAAGTTGGGCGTATTGAAACTGAAGATGCCGTAATTGAACACATAATCCACCCCTGTTGCCTCATTTTTCACGCGGATGGCCGAATGTCCGAAGAGGTTATACACCTCCTGTCCAGGACCGCAAGTCAGCAGGCTCACCGTTAGGCTATCTGTCTGTGCTTTCAGGCTTAGGACAGAGAAGAAAGTAATAAATATGTAAAGAAATCTTTTCATCAAGGTGCAAAGATAAGAAACCCCCGCCATATAATTGCGCAACTGCGAAAATATTTTTTCCTAGTTAGAGAGAAAAATTTTCCTAACTAGCAAGAACGGATATGAAATGTTTTTTAACAAATAAAAGTGCAGTAAATGGGTGCAAAACGGCATTCACATAGTAGAAAAGGGTTCGATTTATGACATTTTGAATAATTTAACGGCAAGAAAGGGAAAAACTTTTTGATAGGTGGCGAAAAAGTTGCATCTTTGCACTCATATTTTATCTAATGAGAAAATGAAGACAAGATTCAGACAAATATTATGGCTACTTTTGCTGGTAATATTTTCTGATGCATTGAGCGCACAGAACAACACCAATTCTCCTTACACCCGTTACGGATATGGAGCGTTGGCTGATCCTATCTCGTCGAACAGCAGGGCGATGGGTGGCATGGGCATCGGACTGAGAGACCGTCTGCACGTGAACATCTCCAATCCTGCCAGCTATACAGCGATGGATTCCCTGACTTTCCTCTTTGATGGAGGAGTGACGTTGCAGAATACAAATTTCAGTGACGGAACGTATAAGCTGAATGCAAAGAATACCAGCGTGAATTACTTTGCCATGCAGTTCAGACTGAATAAGAAAGCTGCCATGAGTTTGGGATTAACCCCATTCTCATTTGTGGGATACAATCTAAGTCAGACTTACGATGATCCTACATCAGCTGACAATTATAGTTCTTTGAATTTCTATGGAGACGGCGGATTGCACCAACTTTATGGCGGTATAGCGATTAATTTTATCAAAAATCTGTCAATTGGTGCAAATTTTTCGTATATTTGGGGCGACATTACACATAGAGCGGTGCAGACATTCCCAAGGAACCCTTCGGCATTGGGAGTGACAAACCTTGAAAATGTGGATGTTCGTAGCTTCAAGTTCGACTTTGGCATGCAATATGTGCATCGTATCAACAGCAGGAATACACTGGTGATCGGTGCTGTATACACACCAAAGCAGAAGTTGAGCAACGATGCTTCCCTGACGACGGCACTTGGCGTGTCGGGGTCTTATACAGAAGTATCGACCGTAAATGATACGATAGTGACTTGCGAGATACCTAATTCTTATGGTTTAGGTTTCTCGTATGTTTACGACCAAAGGTGGACCGTAGGTATGGACGTTCTCTATCAGCAGTGGAGCAAGGTCAAGTTCATGAATGGAAAAGACCTCTTCTGCGATAGGATGAAGGTTTCGGCCGGTGTAGAATACATGCCAGCACTTTACGGAAACAACTTTTTGAAACTTGTGAAATATAGGGCTGGAGCATATTACTCCTTGCCTTATTACAAGTTGGATGGAAAACGAGCTGCCAGGGAATATGGCGCGAGCATCGGCTTCGGATTGCCAGTGCCACGTTCTAATTCCATCATCAATGTTTCTGGACAGTTTGCTCATTTGCAAGGAATAGGCGCTTCCAGACTGGATGAGAATATCTTCCAAGTGACCGTAGGACTGACGTTCAACGAGACTTGGTTCTTCAAACGGAGAATTAACTAATGAGAGTGTATGAACTATACATATTTTGAGAGAAACAATAATAACAATAACTTAAAATTGAATACAATGAAAATGAGAAATCTTTTACTCGGTTTGCTCCTCACTGCAGGGGTGACTGGTGCTTTCGCACAGAGCGATCAGTGCAACACTAACAGTAGCATCGCACGCGCTGCTGCTAATTCTGGCAACTATCAGGACGCTTATGAACCAAACATGACCGTACTGAGAGACTGCCCTACTCTGAGATATTATCATTACACTGACGGTATCAAGATCTTGAAGTCTTTCCTGACTGACAAGAACTCTGCCGACTATGATAAGTATTTCAAGGAGTTGATGGATCTGCGCGATGCTCAGATGAAGTATGCCCCTGAATTTGCTACCAGACAGCGTGGCGTTCCTACTCCTGCTCGTCTGTTGGCTGAGAAGGCTGGTGACTATCTGCAGTTCGCTAAGAACCCAGATATTAAGCAGGCTTACCAGTGGTATAAGGAGTCTGTAGAGGCTGAGAAGACCAACTCTCGCGCAACTGCCATCTTGGCTTATGTGCAGATGTCAAAGGAGCTTGTTAAGGCCGACAAGAACTTTGCTGACACTTTCTTCGCTGATTATTTGGCTGCTACTAAGTTGGCAGAAGAGGCTGCTAACAATGCTGCCGATGATGAGGCTAAGAAGAACTGGGATGCTGTGAAGGAGAACCTCGTAGCTGAGTTCATCAACAGTGGTGTAGCTGACTGCGAGTCTTTGCAGAACATCTATGGTCCACGTGTAGAGGATAACAAGAACAACCGTGAGTTCTTGGTAAACACCATCTCTATTCTGAGTATGATGGGTTGCCGTGAGAGCCAGGTTTACACTGATGCTTCTTTCTACATGTATCAGATCGAGCCAACTGCTGAGGCTGCTGTAGGTGTGGCTTACCGTTATTATAAGAATGGTGACTACGATGAGGCTGTGAAGTATTTTGATGAGGCTATCGGTATGGAAGAAGATGACGCTAAGAAGGCTGAAATGGCTTACGCTGCTGCTGCTGCTTTGCTGAATGGCAAGAAGTTGGCTCAGGCTCGTAACTATTGCAACCGTGCTATCAACTTCAAGAGCGACTTCGGTCAGCCTTACATCCTGATTGCTATGGCTTATGCTCAGAGCCCTAACTGGACTGATGATGGCGCTATGAACCGTCTGACTTACTCTCTCTGCATCGACAAGTTGCAGCGCGCAATCGCTGTTGACCCAAGCTGCGAGGAGCAGGCACGTCAGCTCATCCGTCAGTACTCTGGCTATCTGCCATCTTCTGAAGACCTGTTCATGCAGGGCGTGAAGGCTGGCGAGCGTGTTACTATCGGTGGTTGGATCGGTGAGTCAACAACTGTACGTACAAGATAACTATGATTAAATCGGCTAAAGTCGTTTTAAATAGAGTTTCTAGCATAACCATTGCATTCTGTGCAGTGGTTATGCTTCTTTTATTTACCTCATGCTCCAAGCAGGGCAAAGTATTTGGCGAAGCTGTTACGGAAAGAGATTCGTTGCCTGTGCTTGCCACCTACGATGTTAATACCTTAATCTCTGACTCCGGAATTATCCGCTATAGGATTGAAGCAGCTGAATGGCTGGTTTATGACAGGAAAGATCCTTCTTATTGGGCTTTTGAAAAAGGGGTCTATCTGGAGAAATTCGACCAGGATTTCGTGGTAGATGCAGATATCAAGGCCGACACTGCCTATTATTATGATAAGGATCGATTGTGGGAGCTGAGGGGCGACGTGGCCATTAAAAACCTTAAGGGTGAACGTTTCAACACCGAATTGCTTTTCTGGGATGAAAAAACTCAGAAGGTCTATTCTGACAAGTTTATTCGCATAGAACAAGAAGATAAAATTGTGACTGGTGAGGGCTTTGAGTCTAATCAGCAAATGACCGATTATACCATTTTCAAGCCAGGTGGAGTGTTTTATATTAATGATACAACTGAAATGCAAGCAGACAGTACTGCTGTTGATAGCTTGACAACCGACACGTTAGAAGAAGAATAACTATGACTCAGATCATCATATATCTGCTTATCGCGATGGCTCTTTCCGCCTTTTTCTCGGGTATGGAGATCGCTTTCGTGTCAGTTGACAAGTTACGTTTCGAAATGGAGAAGAAACCTGGAATCATTTCTTCCATCCTTTCCTATTTCTTCCACCACTCCAATAACTTCATTTCCACCATGTTGGTAGGTAACAACATCGTGCTTGTGGTCTATGGTATGCTCATGGCGCAGATTATTGAGACGCATTGGTTGGCTGGGATTCCGATGAATCAATTTGCCTTGTTGCTGATTGAAACGGTTATTTCCACCTTAATTATATTAGTAGTCGGAGAATTTCTGCCCAAGACGTTGTTTAAGATTAACCCAAACCTGATGATGAAGGTCTTTGCAGTTCCACTGTATCTTTTCTATATCATTCTATATCCTATCTCTAAATTCTCTTCAGGACTTTCTTATATATTCCTTCGCTTGTTTGGCATGGATTTAAATAAGGATGTGTCTGACAAAGCTTTCGGACGTGTGGATCTTGACTATTTCGTGACGTCGAGTATAGAAAATGCAGAAAATGAGGATGAACTGGATACCGAGGTGAAGATTTTTCATAATGCGATGGATTTCTCATCTGTGAAAATTAGGGATTGCATCGTACCTCGCACTGAGATTGTGGCTGTTGATGTGACCGACCCTATGAGTAAGTTGATGAATGAGTTCATAGAGTCTGGAATATCCAAAGTGATAGTATACGACGGGAATATTGATAATATCGTGGGATACATCCATTCTTCTGAGATGTTCCGTAATCCTACGGATTGGCATAAGAGCATAAAGAAGATTCCTATTGTGCCAGAAACCATGTCGGCCCATAAACTGATGTCTATCTTCATGCAGGAGAAAAAGTCCATAGCTGTGGTCGTGGATGAATTTGGAGGTACGTCAGGTATTGTGTCTTTGGAAGACCTTGTTGAGGAAATCTTTGGCGACATAGAAGATGAGCATGACAATACTTCCTACATCTGCAAGCAAGTGGGAGAAAACGAATACCTGCTCTCCGGACGTATGGAGATAGAGAAAGTCAATGAGACCTTAGATTTGGATTTACCAGAATCAGATGATTACCTCACTGTGGCCGGATTGATTCTGGATGTTTATCAGAGTTTCCCTAAACTGCATGATGTAGTAACCATAGGCAAATATGAGTTCAAAATGATAAAAATGACAGCCACAAAGATAGAAATCGTACGTTTAAAAGTCAATGAAAATGCAGAATAAGTAAATTTTTCGTAAATTATTAGAGGTTTATTGACATTTTTTGTACCTTTGTGCGCTAATTTTGAGAAATAAGAATAAAACTATAATAGAAAATGGCAGCATTACAATCAATTAGGTCCAAAGGACCCCTGTTGGTGGCCACTATTGGCCTTGGCTTGTTCGCCTTTATTGCAGGTGACGCCTGGAAAGTGATAGCTCCACATCAGACTCAGAATGTGGGGGAAGTAAATGGTGAGTCAATTACAGCGCAAGAATACCAGCAAATGGTAGAGGAGTATACTGATGCAGTGAAATTTGCTCAGGGACTGAATGCGCTTACAGAAGATCAGACTGATGCCGTAAAGGATCAGGTTTGGAATACATTTGTGAACAATAAGTTGTTAGAGAAGGAAGCTAATAAGTTGGGCTTGGTTGTTACCGATGAGGAAGTACAAGACATCATCAATACTGGTACTTATCCTTTGCTGACCAACTCTCCTTTCCGTAACCAGCAGACTGGTCTGTTCGACAAGGATATGCTGAATATGTTCTTGGTGCAATATTCTCAGATGAATGCTCAGACCGATGCTTCTACCAGAAGCTATTATGAGCAGGTTTACAATTACTGGAAGTTCATAGAGAAGAATATGCGTCAGAATCGTCTGGCAGAAAAGTATCAGGCATTGATTGCTAAATCTTTGTTCTCTAATCCTGTAGAGGCACAGGCTGCTTATGATGCCCGTATCAATGAAACTGACATGCTGATGGCCGCTATTCCTTATTCTTCCGTGAGTGATGATGACGTAACCGTTACAGACGCAGACATTCAGGCTGCTTACAATGAGAAGAAAGAGCAGTTCCGCCAGTTGACAGAGACTCGTAACCTGCGCTATATCGATGTACAGGTAGTTGCTAGCGACGAGGACAGAGCCGCTCTTCAAAGAGAGTTGATGGAATATACCGAGCAGTTGGGTGGTGAGGTAGAAGATTATACTTCTTTCATTCGTTCTACTGATTCTGAAGTACCTTATGTGGATTTGTTCTATACGACCAATGCGTTGCCTTCTGACGTTGTGGCACGCTTGGACTCTGTTGCTTTAGGTGAGGCTTACGGTCCTTACTATAATGCTTCTGACAATTCGCTGACTTCTTTCAAGAAATTGGCTGTATCTGCAGAGCCAGATTCTATCCAGTTCCGTCAGATTCAGGTAACTGCCAATACCAAGCAGCGTACTACTGAGTTGGCTGATAGTATCTTCAACGCCCTGAAGGGTGGCGCAGACTTTGCAGAAATCGCCCAGAAGTATGGTCAGACAGGTGAAACCTCTTGGATCAGTTCTGCTAATTATGAAGGTGCACAGATCGACAATGACAACCTGAAGTACATCCAAGCTATCGTTTCTCAACCAAAGAACCAGTTGGTTAATCTGGCTTTGAATCAGGCAAACATTATCTTGGAAGTGACCGACCGCAAGGCTGTAGATACCAAGTATAAGGTTGCTGTTGTAAAGCGCCCAATCGAATTCAGTAAGGATACCTATACCAAGGCATACAACGATTTCAGTCAGTTCGTAGCTACTAACAATACATTGGAAAAGATGGTTGCCAATGCAGAGGATGCTGGGTATCGTCTCTATACCGCTAACGATGTGTACAACTACGATCATAATATCGGTGGTATCAAGGGTACTAGAGAGGCATTGAAATGGGCTTTCGGTGCTAAGGGTGGCGAAGCTTCTGGCCTTTATGAGTGTGGAGAGAGCGATCACTTGATGATGGTGGCTGTGTCTGGTATCATTAAGGAAGGTTATCGTCCATTGGCACTGCTGTCTGATGATCTCCGTCAGGAGGTACTTCGCGACAAGAAGGCTGAGAAGATCATGGCTGATATCAAGGCTGCTGGTGCTACTACAATCGACCAGATTAAGAATATGGCCAATGCTGTGAATGATTCTGTGAAGCACGTTACATTCTCTGCTCCTGCATACATCACTGCACTTCGTTCAACTGAACCTGTAGTTAGTGCGTTTGCAGCTGCTAGTCAGCAAGGTCAGGTAAGTGCTCCTCTGAAAGGTCAGAGCGGTATTATTGTTCTGCAGCCTTATGCATCCAATAAGATCAATGATACTTTCGATGCTGCAACAGAAGAGTCAAGAACAGTGAATACCAACGTCAATGTGGTAGGCTCACAGTTTACAACCGACTTGTATATGAAGGCTAAGGTAACAGACAACCGTTATCTGTACTTCTAAACTATAAGACCAAACGGAAGGGCCGTCCGAAGGCAAAGTCGGACGGCCTTTTTTGTCAAACCTGTTATATTCAGACTAATCATGGAACTTCTGTCGAAAGAACCATTGTTGGGAAAGACGTTGGAGGAACTGCAGGGTATTGTAAAGGTACTCGACATGCCTGCTTTTACTGCCAAGCAGATTGCCTCTTGGCTTTATAGCAAGCGTGTACATTCCATCGATGAAATGACCAACTTGTCCTTGAAGAACCGTCAATTGCTAAGTGCTTCTTATGAGGTAGGTGCTTCAGATCCCGTGGATGCCATGCGTTCTGTAGATGGAACGGTGAAATACCTCTATGGAGCTGGGAAGGAACACTTTGTGGAAACGGTGTATATTCCAGAAGAGGATAGGGCAACCATCTGCGTGTCTTCTCAGGTAGGCTGTAAAATGAATTGTAAGTTCTGTATGACAGGCAAGCAAGGGTTTAAGGCAAATCTCAGTACAGCGCAGATTATTAATCAGATTAATTCCCTGCCCGAGTATGAAACACTTACCAATGTGGTAATGATGGGTATGGGAGAGCCACTCGACAATGTGGATGAGGTTCTGAAAGCCCTGGAAATCATGACTGCCCCTTGGGGATATGCTTGGAGCCCGAAGCGCATCACGCTTTCATCAGTAGGCTTGGCAAAGGGACTTAAGCGATTTTTGGACGAGTCAGAATGCCATTTGGCTATAAGTCTGCATTCGCCTATTCCTCAGCAACGAAGGGAACTGATGCCTGCAGAAAAAGCCTTCTCTATCAGAGAGGTGGTGAAGATATTGCGCGACTATGATTTCAGTAAGCAGCGTCGTCTTTCTTTTGAGTATATCCTTTTCAAGGGAGTCAATGATTCAGAGCTCTATGCCAAGGAATTGTTGAAGTTGCTCCGCGGACTCGATTGTCGCATTAATCTGATACGTTTCCATGCCATCCCAGGCGTTGATCTGGAAGGTACGGCGATGGAAGATATCGTCAAGTTCCGTGATTATCTCACTTCGCACGGATTGTTTTCTACCATCAGGGCTTCTCGTGGAGAAGACATCTTTGCTGCCTGTGGAATGCTCTCCACAGCTAAGCAAGAGGGATTTAACGAAGATTTAACATAGAAACATTTGTGCTTCGTATCAATTCTTTGTAGATTTGTTGCACATTATTAATAATATAAGGAATTATGAAACGATATCTCTATTATTTCAGTATAATGATGCTGATTCTGCTGGCCGTTTCGGCTTGTAGCAGAGGTGGTAGGCCAAGAAGGGGAGGCGTAAGTATTTTGACCCCTACATCCAGTGGTAGTGCCTATGAGATGTTGGTTGTCGTTGATGACGATCTGTGGGAGCGTCCTGCTGGTCGTGCTCTCTTCGACGTACTCGATTCTGACGTGCCAGGTCTTCCTCAGCCAGAGCGCTCATTCCGTATCATGCATACCGCCCCACGTAATTATGATGCTACCATGAAGTTGGTGCGCAATATCGTGGTCGTAGATATCAAGAATACCTATACGCAGGGAAAGTTCAGATATTCCAAGGATATGTATGCCTATCCACAGGCTATTCTGAATATCCAGGCTCCTGACGAGGAAACCTTTGAAGAATTTGTCAAAGCCAACAAGCAAGTCATTCTCGACCTTTTCAACCATGCTGAGATGAACCGTCAGATTGATGTGCTGCGTTATGAACACAGTGATTATATTGCTACACAGGTAAAGAGCATGTTTGACTGTGATGTATGGGTGTCTGGCGAGCTACGTTCCACCAAACAAGGGCAGGATTTCTTCTGGGCAGGAACCAATACGGCCACCAATGACCGTAACTATGTGATTTATTCCTATCCCTATAAAGACACACGTACGTTTACCAAGGAATTCTTCGTCAACAAGCGCGACTCTGTGATGAAGGAAAATATTCCTGGAGCTAAGGAAAACAGTTACATGTCCACTGATTCACTGATGACCAACGTGACTGCTTATAATCTAAATGGGGAATACATTTTCGAGGCTCGTGGTTTGTGGCGCATGAAGGGCGACTTCATGGGTGGTCCATTCGTATCTCAGGCTCGTGTGGATCAAGCCAACCAACGTGTGATAGTAGAAGAGATTTTTGTATATGCACCTGATAAGAACAAACGTAATCTGGTTAAGGGTATGGAAGCTTCGCTTTATACCTTGCGCTTGCCAAACAGTAAGAACGAGACTGGGGAAATTCCTATTGGGATGGAAGATTCTGCTTCAGAATAAGTAAATATTCAACTTTTCATGGAAGATCGTAAAATTAGAGTAGCTATTACTCAAGGAGATATAAATGGTGTGGGTTATGAAGTCATTTTGAAGACTTTCGATAATCCCACGATGTTGGAACTCTGTACCCCTGTGATTTATGGGTCACCCAAGGTGGCAGCCTATCATCGCAAGTCGTTAGAGCTTTCCACCAATTTCACTATCGTCAATTCTGCTGCTGATGCTGTAGAGGATAGACTGAATATTGTCAGTTGTACCGATGATGAAGTCAAGGTCGATTTTGCAAAGGCCGATGCAGAAGCAGGTAAGGCTGCTGCAGATGCTTTGCAGAAGGTTGTGGAGGAGTATCAAGACTATCAGGTGGATGTACTGGTAACAGCTCCTGTGAATCACCAAATCCTTTCTTCAGAACTGTTCCCTTTCAAGACTCAACATGCCTATCTGGAACAAGCCATAGGGGAGGGGTGTCGCTCATTGTCTATCTATGTGAAGGATCACTTCCGCATAGCCTCAGTAACTTCCAATATCCCATTGCGTGACGTACCTGCAGCTCTTACTCAGGACTTGTTGCAAGAACGTTTGGAAGCGTTTGCTGCTTCTCTGATTACAGATTTTGGCATCGATGCTCCACGCATTGCTGTACTTTCCCTTAATCCTCGTAATACGGCAACCAATAGCTTCGGCTCAGAGGAAGAAAACTGCATAATCCCTGTGGTCACTGAGATGTCGCACAACGGTCTGCTTTGCTTCGGACCTTTTGCTGTTGATGAGTTCATGGGGAAGGAGGAGTATATACACTATGATGGTGTATTGGCCATGTATCATGATCAGGCACTGGCAGTCTTCAATACGCTTTCCCAGGAAGAAGGCGTAGTTTATACTGCTGGTCTCCCCTTGGTTCGCACTGCGCCAGTTTATAGCGTCAAGTATGATGTGGTGGGAAAAGGCGTGATGGATGAGAACTCTTTCCGTCAAGCCATATATCTGGCACTGGATATCTTCCGTCAGCGTGAACGTGAACGTGAAGCGCATGCCAATCCTCTGCGTAAACAGTATTATGACAAGCGTGACGACAGCGATAAGCTGAAACAGATGGATACCAATCCTGAGGACGAATTATAAACCAACTATGATTAGGCCTGAAATTATACAACAAGTCAAACTGCATTTCGGCATCATTGGGAACAATGAGGCATTGTTGCATGGTATTGATGCTGCATTGCAAGTAGCCTCTACCGATGCTTCTGTGCTGATTACGGGAGAAAGTGGTGTAGGAAAGGAAAGTTTTCCTAAGATTATCCATGCCTATAGTCCCCGTAAGCACGAAAGCTACATTGCCGTGAACTGCGGAGCCATTCCAGAAGGTACGATTGACTCTGAGCTTTTCGGGCATGTAAAAGGTGCTTTCACGGGTGCCATTGATGAGCGTAAAGGTTATTTTGGTGAGGCGAATGGGGGCACCATATTCCTTGATGAAGTTGGTGAACTCCCTCTTTCTACCCAAGCCCGTCTTCTGCGTGTGTTGGAGAGTGGAGAATACATCAAGGTTGGTTCTTCTAAGGTAGAAAAGACCAATGTACGCATTGTGGCAGCTACCAATCTGAATATGGCACAAGCCATCGCTGATGGCCGTTTCCGTAAGGACCTGTTCTATCGTCTCAGTGTGGTGCCTATCATGCTTCCTCCGCTTCGTGAGCGTGGCAATGATGTGCTGCTGCTCTTCCGCAAGTTTGCTGCCGACTTTGCTGAGAAATACCGTATGCCAGCCATCCGTCTGACAGAAGATGGCAAACAATCGGTGATGGCTTATTCATGGCCTGGAAATATCCGTGAGTTGAAGAATGTGGTTGAGCGCATTTCTATCTTGGAAGAGAATCGCGATGTTGATGCAGAGATGTTGCGCCGCTACCTTAAGGAGCAGTCGCGTGGACCTCAGCTTCCTGTATTGCTTGGGGCAGGGGAGAAGAACTTCGAAAACGAGCGTGAATTCTTGGTTCAGGCACTCCTAGGTATGCGTCAGGAGATACAAGACCTGAAAAAACAACTGGAAGATTTGCAGCAGAAACAACAGTTGCTTATGCAGCAACCCGTGGCCGATCAACCTTCTATGACGTTGATACATCCTTCGCAGTCTATGGGTGTTTCACCACAGATTGCGACATATTATAAGCCTGCTCCTTCTGTAAAAGCGGTGGATGATGACGATGACATTCAAGATACAGAGGTACTGGAAGAAGAGAATCTTTCTCTCTCTGATGCCCTGAAGGAAAAGATAATAAAAGCTCTGGAGAAGCACCACGGAAGGCGTAAGAACGCTGCTGCTGAATTGGGCATATCAGAACGAACCCTATATAGAAAGATCAAAGATTATGGATTGGATAAAGGCAACAATAAAAACGACGCTGCTATGTAGTCTGCTGTTCCTGATGGTTTCTTGCACCGTTTCTGGTTTTGGCTTGGCACCTATCAGTTCCATCGACTATAACCGTGTAAAGACCATCCAGATTGACGACTTTGCCAATCATGCAGAGTACGTCTATGGTCCGCTTGCTACCACTTTCAATGACAAGATGAAAGATCTCTTTATCCAGCAGACTCGTCTTCAGTTGGTCAATACTGGGGGTGATTTGATCATAGATGGAGAAATAACAGGGTACAACCAGTACAATGAGGCGATAGATGCTAGCGGTTATTCATCCAAGGTGAAGTTGACGCTCACGGTAAGTGTGAATTATCAGAATACCACCAATGAGGAGGAAAACTTCTCCAATCGTACCTTTACGGCCTTCCAGACCTATGATTCATCGCGCTTGCTTACTGATGTGCAGGATGAACTGATAACCATCCTTGTGAAGGATATTGCAGAACAGATTTATAACTCTACCGTGGCCAACTGGTAATGATGACGAATACGGACATATTGGAACTGACGAAGCACCCTGAACGCCTCAATACTGAGACGCTTTATGAACTTCGTACCCTTATTCCTCGTTATCCCTATTTCCAGACCTTGCGTCTGCTCTATTTGCAGAACCTCTATCTGCTGCACGATGCTAGCTTTGGGGCAGAACTTCGAAAAGCCATTCCTTATATTACCGATCGGGAACAATTATTCCGTATGATTGAAGGAGAATCCCCTGTGATTGCTCCTCAGCATGTGGTGGAAGCAGAAGTGGAAGAGCCTGTGGAGCCAGTAGAAGACCGTACGCTGGTCTTGATAAACCACTTCCTGCAAACTCTTCCTTCCGATGAGAAGGTAACCCCTTTGCAGCAGTTGGATTATTCTACCGACTATGCGGCTTATATGTTGGCAGAAGAAACGCCCCAGGCATCCCAACCTTCCACATCTTTGGAAGTGTCAGATACGCCTGCAGAAGACGCATCCCCTGCGTCTGTTCCAGAGGATTTGGACGACAGTTATTTCACAGAAACCTTGGCAAAAATCTATATCCGTCAGCAAAGATATGAGAAGGCACTTGAAATAATTAGGAAATTAAATTTGAAATATCCAAAAAAAAGTGCTTACTTTGCAGACCAAATACGGTTCTTAGAGAAACTGATTATTAACGATAAATCAAATAAGTAATAAAATGTATTTGCTTTTAGTAATTTTAATGTTGATTGCATCTATTTTGATGTGTGGCATTGTATTGATTCAAAATTCCAAAGGTGGTGGCCTGGCATCAGGTTTTTCTTCTTCAAACGCCATCATGGGTGTTCGTAAGACCACCGATTTCTTGGAGAAGGCTACTTGGACTTTGGCTGGCACTATGGTAGTGTGCAGCATCCTCTCAGCTTATGCACTGACTTATGGTGGTGGCTCAGGAAATGATGCCATCATGCAGCAGGCTGTAGAGCAGCAGAGCACCAACCCTTATAACATGCCAGTTGGAACCACTGCACCAGCCGAGGCAGCTACTCCTGCCACTCCTGCAGATGCAGCTACTCCAGCCGAGTAATTCAAGGCACTGACATTAGGAGAGAGATAGAGTGGGGCATACCTATGTTTTTCATAGGTATGCCTTACTTTTTTCCTGTGCACTGGAAATATTTTAGGTGTGTTACGCGCAAATGTGGATGGTGGACATGTGATTAATTATACATCCTGTTTTCTTCCGCTAATTGTTTGTCTTTCTGCTAAGAAAAGTGTAATTTTGCTGCAATTTTGTTAGCAGATAATAATAAATAGATAATCATCATTATGGAAAAGACTCTTAGAGACTCGGCAGCCATGCGCTGGACCGCGCTGCTGCTCTTGGCACTCGCCATGTTCTGTGCCTACATTTTCATGGACATTCTCTCACCTATCAAGGACTTGATGCAGGAGACCCGTGGATGGGATTCTACAGCATTCGGTACGATGCAGGGATCGGAGGTGTTCCTTAATGTATTCGTGTTCTTCCTGATCTTCGCAGGCATCATCCTCGATAAGATGGGTGTGCGCTTCACGGCTGTGCTCTCTGGCGCTGTGATGCTGGTGGGCGCCATCATCAAGTGGTATGCCGTGTCGGAAAGCTTCATGGGTACGGGCTTGGAACTGTGGTTCAATACGCATCTTAATTATATCCCTGTGTTTGATGAATTGGGCGTTTCTCCGTTCTATGAGGGGATGCCTGCTTCAGCTAAGTTGGCTGCATGTGGTTTCATGATCTTCGGATGTGGCTGCGAGATGGCAGGTATTACCGTGAGCCGTGGTATCGTGAAATGGTTCAAGGGCCGTGAGATGGCATTGGCCATGGGCTCTGAGATGGCTTTGGCACGTCTGGGTGTGGCTACATGTATGATTTTCTCACCGTTCTTTGCTAAGCTTGGCGGCCATGTGAGTGTGTCTCGTTCTGTGGCCTTTGGCGTGGTGCTGATGTGCATTGCCTTGATAATGACCATCGTCTATTTCTTCATGGATAAGAAGCTGGATGCCCAGACGGGTGAGGCTGAGGAGAAGGATGATCCATTTAAAGTATCTGATATCGGTAAGATTCTCACGGACAGTGGTTTTTGGATTGTGGCGCTGCTCTGTGTGCTCTATTACTCTGCTATCTTCCCATTCCAGAAGTATGCTGTGAACATGCTGCAGTGCAATCTGACGCTGGTAGAGCCTTCTGCTGATTCCTATTGGGCAAGTAGCTCTGTGACCATCGTGCAGTATATCATTATGCTGGTGGTGGCTGCTACCGGCTTTATGAGCAACTTCCAAAAGTCGAAGTTCCGTCAATATCTGCTGTTGGGCATCTCTGTGTTGGCATTGATCACCTACTGCTACATGGGCTATATGCGCCAGTCGGCTGAGAGTATCTTCGCTGTGTTCCCACTGCTGGCCGTGTTGATTACGCCTATTCTTGGTAGCTATGTGGATCATAAGGGCAAGGCTGCTTCTATGTTGGTACTGGGTTCATTGCTGCTCATCGCCTGCCACCTTACCTTCGCTTTCGTGCTGCCTGCCTTCAAGGGCAATGCCGTGGGTGGTGTGGCAATAGCATACGCCACTATTCTGGTGCTGGGTGCTTCATTCTCATTGGTACCAGCCTCTCTATGGCCAAGCGTACCTAAGTTGGTAGATGCCAAGGTAATAGGTTCTGCCTATGCTCTGATCTTCTGGATTCAGAACATTGGCCTCTGGCTGTTCCCATTACTTATCGGTAAGGTGCTGGACAAGACCAACCCAGGTGTGACAGATCCTACACAGTTCGACTATACAGCTCCTTTGGTGATGTTGGCTTGCCTTGGCGTAGCAGCCTTACTGCTTGGCTTACTGCTGAAGGTGGTGGATAAGCGCAAGGGCTTAGGATTGGAGGAACCGAACATTAAATAAAATTGAAAATTGAGAATTAAGGATTGAGAATTACCATCCGGATGGAAACATGGCGTAGCCATAATCCTCAATTCTCAATTCTCAATAAATTTTAGTTATGACAGAAGTAATAAGACGTAAGATAAACGATAAGCCAGTGGCACGTTGGACGGTGCTGGTCATTGTGGCTACGGCCATGATGATGGGCTACTTGCTCAATGACATTATGTCACCGTTGGAAACGCTGCTGGAGATGCCAGTGGAGCAAGGCGGAC
>JAEEGK010004388.1_pt1 | contig 34680 bp, 18 predicted proteins | sample 8958771 | NCBI WGS metagenome assembly JAEEGK01 (sample SAMN16246547, study PRJNA631951) | gut metagenome | biome: gut microbiome; feature: rumen; material: SC-attached | host: Bos | place: Iran: Karaj | collected 2018-10 | reverse complement strand
AGCAGCTTGAGGGCTACTATGTTGGTCCACGCCGCGAAATGGTGACCCCATGGTCGACAAATGCCGTTGAGATTACACAGAATATGGGCCTCAGCGGCATTTCTCGTATAGAGGAGTACTTTGCCGTAAACTCTAAGGATGCTGAGCACGATGAGATGCTGCAGCGTATGTACACTGGTCTTAACCAGGACATCTTTACAATCAACATCAAGCCTGAGCCCATCAAGTATGTGGACAATCTGGAGGAATATAACGAGCAGGAAGGTCTGGCTCTGAGCCCAGAGGAAATCGAGTACCTGCATGGACTGGAGAAGAAGAACGGTCGCCCATTGACCGACTCGGAGATCTTCGGTTTCGCACAGATCAACTCTGAGCACTGCCGCCATAAGATTTTTGGTGGTACATTCATCATCGATGGCAAGGAGATGGAGAGCTCGCTCTTCGCAATGATTAAGAAGACTACACAGGAGAATCCTAACAAGATTCTCTCGGCATATAAGGATAATGTAGCTTTTGCACAGGGTCCTGTGGTTGAGCAGTTTGCTCCAAAGGATCAGAGCACCAGCGACTATTTCCAAGTAAAGGATATCGAGAGTGTTATCTCACTGAAGGCCGAGACACACAACTTCCCCACAACCGTAGAGCCATTCAACGGTGCCGCTACAGGTACTGGTGGTGAGATCCGCGACCGTATGGGTGGTGGCGTAGGTTCATGGCCTATCGCTGGTACAGCTGTTTATATGACAGCTTACCCACGTCTGACCGATGATGATAAGCTGACTCGCGACTGGGAGAGCATTCTGCCTGTTCGTCAGTGGCTGTATCAGACACCAGAGCAGATCCTGATCAAGGCTTCGAATGGTGCTTCTGATTTCGGTAACAAGTTCGGCCAACCACTGATTTGTGGTTCTGTACTCACCTTCGAGCACCAGGAACCTAACGACACTAAGTATGCTTACGATAAGGTAATTATGCTGGCAGGTGGTGTTGGTTACGGTACTAAGCGCGACTGCCTGAAGAAGGAGCCACAGCCAGGCAACAAGGTTGTTGTCGTTGGTGGTGATAACTATCGCATCGGACTGGGTGGTGGTTCTGTATCATCAGTTGATACTGGCCGCTACAGCAATGGTATCGAGTTGAATGCCGTTCAGCGTGCTAACCCTGAGATGCAGAAACGTGCTTACAATCTGGTTCGTGCCCTCTGCGAGGAAGATGTGAACCCCGTTGTTTCTATCCACGACCACGGATCGGCAGGTCACCTGAACTGTCTGTCTGAGCTCGTTGAAGAGTGCGGTGGTGAGATCGATATGACCAAGTTGCCAATCGGCGATAAGACTTTGAGCTCTAAGGAGATAATCGCTAACGAGAGTCAGGAGCGTATGGGCTTGCTTATCGACGAGAAGCATATCGAGCATGAACGTAAGATTGCTGAGCGTGAGCGTGCTCCACTGTATGTAGTAGGTGAGACCACTGGCGATGCCCACTTCTCGTTCAAGCAGGGCGACGGTGTGAAGCCATTCGATCTGGATGTTGCTCAGATGTTTGGTCACTCACCCAAGACTATTATGAAGGATAATACTGTAGAGCGTCACTATGCTGACGTAACTTACAGTCAGGATAAGATTGACGAATACCTGGACCGCGTGCTCCAGCTTGAGGCTGTGGCTTGTAAGGACTGGTTGACAAACAAGGTTGACCGTTCTGTAACAGGTAAGATTGCACGTCAGCAGTGTCAGGGTGAGATTCAGTTGCCATTGAGCGACTGTGGTGTTGTAGCTCTCGACTATCGTGGCGAGAAGGGTATCGCTACAGCCCTTGGACATGCGCCTCAGGCAGGTTTGGCCGATCCTGCTGCTGGTTCTGTACTCTCTGTAGCTGAGGCTCTGACTAACATCGTTTGGGCTCCACTGGCTGAGGGTATGGATTCGCTGAGTCTCTCGGCCAACTGGATGTGGCCTTGCCGCTCTCAGGAGGGTGAGGACGCCCGCCTGTATGCTGGTGTTAAGGCACTGAGCGATTTCTGCTGCGACCTGCACATCAACGTACCAACAGGTAAGGACTCACTGTCACTCTCTCAGCAGTATCCTAATGGCGAGAAGATTATCTCTCCAGGAACAGTAATTGTATCTGCTGGTGGTGAGGTTTCTGACATTAAGAAGGTGGTATCGCCTGTACTGGTAAACGATAAGAACGCATCAATCTATCATATCGACTTCAGCTTCGATGAGCAGCGTCTTGGTGGTTCTGCCTTCGCCCAGAGTCTGGGTAAGGTAGGCGACGATGTTCCTACAGTTAAGAATGCCGAGTACTTTGCTGATGCATTTATGGCTATCCAGGAGATGATTAACCGTGGTTGGATTCTTGCTGGTCACGATATCTCTGCAGGTGGTCTCATCACCACACTGCTCGAGATGTGCTTTGCCAACACAAAGGGCGGTATGCACATCAACCTGCACGACATCTGCAAGGATGGCGATGTAGTGAAGGCTCTGTTTGCAGAGAACCCTGGTGTAGTTATCGAGGTAAGCGATGAGTACAAGCAGGAGTTCAAGGACTTCATGGAGGAGCAGGGTATCGGCTATGCCAAGATTGGTTATCCTGTAGAGGATGCCCGCACCATCGTTGTTAAGGCTGGTGACGAGGAGAAGACTTTCGACATCGATGCACTCCGTGACACATGGTATAAGACATCATATCTGCTCGATCGCAAGCAGAGCTTCAACGGTAAGGCAGCTGAGCGCTTCGCTAATTATAAGAAGCAGCCCATCGAGATGAAGTTCAATAAGGACTTTACTGGTAAGCTTGCTCAGTACGGAATCTCAGCCGATCGACGTCAGGCTTCGGGCATCAAGGCTGCCATAATTCGTGAGAAGGGTACTAACGGTGAGCGCGAGATGGCTTACTGCTTGTATCTGGCAGGTTTCGACGTGAAGGATGTTATGATGACCGACCTTATCAGTGGTCGTGAGACACTTGAGGACATCAACATGATTGTATTCTGCGGTGGATTCTCTAACTCTGACGTACTTGGTTCGGCTAAGGGTTGGGCAGGTGCATTCCTCTTCAATCCTAAGGCTAAGGAGGCTCTGGATAAGTTCTATGCCCGCGAAGACACCCTGTCACTGGGTATCTGTAACGGTTGCCAGTTGATGGTGGAGCTCGGCTTGACAGGTGCTAAGGGCGCTAAGATGCTGCACAACGATTCACATAAGTTTGAGAGCGAGTTTATCTCGTTGAGCATTCCTCAGAACAATAGCGTGATGTTTGGTTCGCTTAGTGGCAATAAGCTCGGCCTGTGGGTAGCTCACGGAGAGGGTAAGTTCTCACTGCCTGAGGCTGAGAGCGCTTACAACGTGATTGCTAAGTACAACTACGCTGGCTATCCCGCTAATCCAAACGGTTCTGACTACAACGTGGCTGGTATCTGCTCTGCAGATGGTCGTCATCTCTGCATGATGCCTCACCTGGAGCGTGCCGTATTCCCATGGCAGAACGCATGGTATCCAGCTGACCGCCGTCAGGACGAGGTGACACCTTGGATTGAGGCGTTCGTTAATGCACGTAAATGGGTTGAAGCTCATAAGTAATGAACATATATTGGGATTCATTTAAGACCTTCTTTAAGATTGGCATATTCACCCTTGGTGGTGGATATGCCATGATACCTTTGATAGAGGAGGAGGTGGTTAACCGAAAGCAGTGGGTGTCCAAAGACGAGATGCTTGATCTGATAGCTATCGCCCAGAGTTGTCCAGGTGTGTTTGCCATCAATATCGCAACCTTTATCGGTTATAAGTTGCGTAAGACTCGTGGCGCTATCTGTACCACACTAGGCACAGCCCTGCCATCATTCCTTATCATTCTGGCTATTGCTATGTTCTTCAGTCAGTTTAAGGATAATAAGGTGGTTGCTGCTATTTTTCGCGGCATACGTCCTGCGGTGGTGGCTTTGATAGCCGTACCAACGTTCCGCCTTGGTCAGCGTGCCCAACTCAACCGTTACACTATCTGGATTCCTATCGCCTGTGCTCTGGCCATCTGGGCTCTAGGTGTCTCACCTATTTATATTATAATCATCGCCGCTATTGGTGGCTATATCTACGGGAAGTTAGGTAATCAGAAATTAAGTAAATAAGCCAAATGATATTTCTCAGTCTATTCATCACATTCTTCGAGATTGGCCTCTTCGGCTTTGGTGGGGGCTATGGCATGCTGTCGCTGATTCAGCACGAGACGGTTGAGGCTCATCATTGGCTCTCAACCTCCGAGTTTACCGATATCGTGGCCATCTCGCAGATGACGCCTGGCCCTATTGGCATTAATTCTGCTACTTATTGCGGCTATACTGCTATCCATAATGCAGGCTATGGTCATCTGATGTCCATTCTTGGTTCGGCCACAGCAACCTTCGCCTTAGTGCTACCGTCGCTGGTTCTGATGATACTTATCAGCAAGATGTTTATGAAGTACATGAACACTCCGCTGGTGCAATCTATATTTACAGGTTTGCGTCCTGCTGTAGTAGGACTGCTTGCCGCTGCCACATTGCTGCTCTGCAACAAGGAGAACTTCTCTACTCCTATGGAGAACCCTTGGCAGTTCTGCATCAGTTGTGCTCTCCTTGCAGCCACCGCCTTTGGTACAGGCTATCTTAAGATCAACCCCATCCGTATGATCTGCTATGCCGGTTTTGCCGGACTACTACTACTTTATTAATTTACAAATGAGATTCTACTTACTACTATTGTTTTCTGTAGTCCAACTCTTGACTATGGAAACTCAAGCTAAAACATGGACACCCGATGAGGTGAAAGATGTAATCAGAAAGGCCAATACCTATTGGCAGACAAATAATTCTGCAGAGGTTCGAGCGTTCTGGGATAATGCAGCCTATCATACAGGCAACATTGAAGTTTATAAACTGTTGCGCGACCAGCAGATGCTTGACTATAGTATCCGTTGGGCAGAACATAACCAATGGAAAGGGGCAACAGAGGCTGACCCTGCCAAATGGAAGTACAAGAACTATGGCGAGGGGCAAGACTATGTCCTCTTTGGCGACTGGCAAATCTGTTTCCAGACCTATATCGACCTTTACAATATAGAGGAGGGTGGAAAGAGAAAAGTGGAAAAAGAATATATGGTGGCACGTGCCAAGGAGGTGATGGGCTATGAGGCTGATTCTAAGGCACACGACTACTGGTGGTGGGCTGATGCACTCTATATGGTGATGCCTGTTATGACGAAGATGTATAAACTAACTGGCGACACTAAGTATCTGAATAAACTGTATGAGAATATCTGCTATTGCGACAGTATTATGCACGACAAGGAAACGGGATTATACTTCCGTGACGGCAAATATGTCTACCCCAACCACAAGACTGCTAGTGGCAAGAAGGATTTTTGGGCGCGTGGCGATGGATGGGTGTTGGCTGGACTAGCTAAGGTGTTACAGGATATGCCAGAGACCTATGTGCATCAGCCGTTCTTTGTGGAGAAATATATCAATCTGGCTCGTGCGGTCCAGAAACTGCAACAGCCTGAAGGTCATTGGACACGTTCGATGATGGATCCGCAGCAGGCTCCTGGTTATGAGACCAGTGGTACAGCATTCTTTTGCTATGGTTTGCTATGGGGCGTAAACCATGGTTATCTCTCCAAGAAGGAGTTTGCGCCTACCATCGAGAAGGCTTGGAACTATCTATCTTCCGTTGCTATGCAGAGTGATGGAAAGATAGGCTATGTTCAGCCCATAGGCGAACGCGCAATCCCAGGACAGACAGTAGATGCTAATTCACAAGCCAATTTTGGTGTCGGTGCATTCCTGTTGGCTGCATGTGAGTATTGCAGATATCTGATGCAGACAGCCACACTGCAGGTTACTAACCCTACCGACAATCAAAGACACGAGATAGTGGAGACAAACTATCAGACTATATGTCAGTTGTTGGGCATTTCTAAGGGAACACCTATCATAGTGTATAATGGATTCGGGCAGCAACAGACTTATCAGATTACCTACGATGATAAGTTGCTGCTTGATGTTTCTGTACAGCCGCATAGCACTGCTACCTTCCATATCAATGTTGGTAAGCCTCAGTCCTTTCGCTATTTTGTCAGGGGTAAGATATATCCAGAGCGTGCTGACGACCTGACGTGGGAGAACGATCGTTGCATCTATCGTATGTATGGCCCAGCCTTGCATCGGTCTGGAGAAAAGGTTTATGGCACGGATGTCTGGGTGAAGAACACGCCCGATTTGGTGGTCGAAGATCGTTATCGCCAACATATGTGGGGTGTAGGAAAGCGCGATTCTCTCTATAGCATCGGTCAGAAGAATGAGGCTGAGGATATATATATGGCTACCTCGTTTCACTACGACCACGACTATGGCCTCGATTGCTATGGTGTAGGTCCTAGTCTGGGGTGTGGCGCGCCAGCTCTGATGCAGGACGGGCAACTCGTGCTTCCTTATTGCTGGAAAACGTGTGAGATACTCGACAATGGCCCTTTGCGTTTTACTGCCCGACTAGACTATAATACGAATAAAGACGGCATTACAGAACATCGGCTAGTGAGTCTTGATAAAGGCTCGCATTTCAATCGCATCACGGTCTTTTACGATGGTATCAAACGTCCCATGGCATTTGCTTCAGGCGTGGTTCTACATAGCGACGATCAATACGTACTTGGGCGAAACTATGTGCTATATGCCGATCCTACTGAGAATCCACAAGTACATCAGTCGCAGATATACGTTGCGACACTCTTTCCTGATGGCGTAGATAAGACCTTGAAACTCAAGGGGGAACTTAGTCATGCGCTGGGTGTCGTCAATAAATATAACGGTTCGCCTTATACCTATTTTACGGGAGCAGCCTGGAGTAAATACGATGTGCAGACAATGGCGCAATGGCAACTCTGCGCCGATGAGTTTATGCAAAACATCAATCATCCATTAACAATCGAACTGCAATGAAAAGAATCCTCATCCTTATAACGACTATCGTACTATTACTGCCCACGCAGGCGGCTAAGAAACAGAAAACGCAACAGTCTGATCGTGAATACTGGACCAGTCTGGCCTACAAGATGGCACAGCCAGTGCTTGAGAATATGGCCAAGGGCGAACTCCAGAAGAATATGAAAACAGAGTTTTCGCCATCGTTCGACAATCGCGACCGTAGTGTGGTTTATATGGAGACTTTTGGACGACTGATGGCTGGCATTGCGCCTTGGCTTACGCTGCCCGATGACGATACTGCAGAGGGACAACAGCGCAAACAACTGCGCCAATGGGCCTTGGCTGCCTATAAGAATTCGGTTGATCCACAATCGCCCGACTACCTTTGCTGGGGTAAGTCTGGACAGAATCTTGTTGATGCTGCCTATATAGCAGAATCGTTCTTGAGAGCCTGGGAAACGTTATGGATGCCGCTCGATGATATCACCAAGCAGCGCTATATCAAGGAGTTCCAGAGTATGCGTAATATTGATCCGCCCTATACCAACTGGTTTCTGTTTTCGTCAACTATCGAGAGTCTTCTGGCTAAGGCTGGTGCTCAGTTCGATGAGTTCCGTGTCAATACTGCTTGCCGTAAGGTCGAGGAGTGGTATGTTGGTGATGGATGGTATGCCGACGGCCCAGTGTTTGCCTTCGATTACTACAGCAGTTATGTGTTCCACGCTATGTATTTAGAGACGCTCCAAGCGATGGTCGACTCGAAATACAATTCACGTCTTGACTATCAGAAGTACCACGCTCGTGCCTTGAAACGTGCTCAGAAGTTTGCCATCATTCTCGAACGTTTTATTTCGCCAGAGGGCACTTTTCCAGTAGTTGGACGTTCTATGCCTTACCGTATGGCTGCCATGCAACCGCTGGCACTGATGGCATGGTATCAGACGTTGCCAAAAGAATTGAGCAACGGTCAGGTACGAGCCGCCCTCACCAAGGTGATGCATCGTATGTTCGATACCCAGCAAAATTTCAATGATGCAGGCTATCTCACTATTGGTTTCTGTGGCTCTCAGCCAGAAACTGCTGATTGGTATACCAATAATGGCTCGCTTTATATGACCTCGTTGGCTTTTATGCCACTTGGACTGCCTGCCGACCATCCATTCTGGACCGATGCCCCACAACCTTGGACACAAGTAAAAGCTTGGGGAGGACAGCCCTTCCCCAAGGATCATCGCTGGGCCGATGACATTCAAACCCGCGATAAGTGGTAAATAGTACGATGATATTAATCTGAAATAAAGGTGGTAATGCTGCGGGGAGGCAATTGTTGCTTTCCTGCAGTTTTTCCCACTGGTTTCAATGTCTCGCCTGAGACATCTGATGTGCGGTACATTTGCCACTCGTATTTCTGTCCATCCGAAATGCTGAGGCTGAAAGGCTGTACACTTTGACTATAGTTGATGACCACCGCTACCCACCTTCCATCGGCATTACGATAGGCAGAACACATTACTCCGTAAGGATCAAATTCTGCAGATGACGATACCACATAGCGGGTAGCACCAGGACGTATAAATCGACTAAAGTTGCCAAGTGCCCACATCAGACGGGAGTCGACGGCATAGCCACTCTTCATGCGATCGGATGTATATACGCGAATCAGTCCATCTTTATAATCCTCGCCCACTGCGCGCCACCATGACCAGCTCTCAGCATCGGCAAACACTAGGTCGTGATGAATTACACGAGCTACATAGAGGGCCGTCTTCATAGAGAAGTCGTATCCTCCTCCGCCACCAATCTCTTCGTCGTTGCCCATAATACAGAGTTCAGTCTGCCAGAACTTCAGACCGTATTTGGCGATAGTATCACGAAGTTGCTCTCGGATCTCTCGCATATACGGCACGGGGGTATTGGTCCAATAGCTATGCCCTACCATCTGGCGTGGCACATTAGGCAGATTGCCAAGATAAGTGTTGGTGCTGTCTTTCGAGAAGAATGTACGTATCTGATAGCCGCGCTCCCAGCTCGTCTGGTGGGTGGCAAGTAGACATCGCAAGTCGCTTGATTCGTCAACGAGTATTTTTGTAGTGAGTCCTTGTTTATTAAATGCCTTGCTTGTTTCGCGAACCAGTCGGGCTATCTCGCGGTTGGTGGCTGGCGATCCTTCCTGTTTAGGCCCTAACCAGTTCCAGTGCCCATCAGGCTCATTCACAGGACATATATAGTCGAAGTGTATGCCGTCGTGCTCCTCGATACCCTTAACGGCTGTAGCCATGAAACGGGCAAAATCGTCATAGCAGTCATCCTTCAGGTTGATGGTGCCGCCACGACCGGTATTTGTTGCAAGACCATTCTGGGTGAAATATACAGGCGCAGAGTTAAGGAATGCCAGGAAATAGGGCACACCACGCTGTTTGGCCATTTGCAGGAATTTGCGTTGGCCTGGCTGTTTATTCCAGTCGTATGAGCCGTTTTTGGTTAGGAAGCACTCCGTACGGGTTCCTGGGTTTATTTTAGAATTATTGCCTTGTTCGGCACTACCAGCTCCCAGGTTAAATCGCCAAATGGAGAGGCCGATGCCCTTGGGCTTTCCTTGAGCATCGTTTTCGAGCGAAAAGAGCCAGTCGGCTATCTTCTCTTGCTCTGCCTCGTTATCCCAAAGGCCGATAAACTGCATCGACCATGCATCGGATGCACCAAAGTGATGTATGGTTTGACGCGGTTCGTTGACTTCTATCTTAAAGTCTGCGGCCTGACAAACAGATGCTACTACAGTCAGGCTAATTACCCATTTATATCTCATTTTACAACGTATTTCTTACCATTCTTAATATAGATTCCCTTTGATGGATTGTTTATCAATTGTCCGCCCAGAGAATAAATTCTGTTGTCGTTTTTGTTATCGGTCTTAATAGTGTTGATACCAGATGAACTACCAAGAGTAGCTACAACGGTAACTACTGATCGGGCGGGTATCTCCATATTTGAGGCATCGCTGAGCGCAGGTGTTAGTCGCAAATTGTTTATCTTGTTAGTTAAATAGGTCTTAATGCTTTCAATAGATTTATCGGCTAGCGACAAGCTAATATTGCGAGTGGTATGGTTCATGTTGACCAGCACCGTTACTAAGGTGTTTTCATCAGGCGAAAGCCACGAAGATCCCATCAGGTCATTCATCTCGTCGGCACCATCAACAGCCACGCGCTTATAACCCGGACGGATAAAACGGCTGTAGTTTCCCAGCACCCATAGGTTCTTGTCGGCAGTCAGAGTGCCACCGTTCTTGATGTCGCCATAACTCTCTTCGCCAGAGTCGCCCTGTGCGTTCATGCGAATCAGGTAGAAACGGTTCTTCTGACTATACCTCTCTTGAGCGAAAGCCGTCCAATACGACCAGCCAGACATGTTGCCATAGTTCAGGTCGCAATAAATCAACTTGCCCATATAGAGTGCGATATCCATCTTGGTCGCTTCATCATAGCTAGCAGGGAATCCTGCAGATGTGGATGGCGCTGCATCGAGCATCGACCATTCTGTCTGCATCACTTCGAGTCCATATCCCTGGGCGGCATCACGCACTTTTTCACGGATGTCCTTCAGATCGCTATTATTGCCAAAGGTCCAGTAGCTATGGCCTGCAACTACTTTTGCCAACGATGGCAAATCGCCTATATAGGTAGAACTGCTACTCTTAAAGAATGCATTTATCTGTTTTGAAGCACGACCGGTCCCGCTATACAAAAGATCCCACGAACTGGCTTCTGGAATAAGAATCTTGGTAGAGAGATTACGGTTTGTAATACTCTTGTCAAGCTCTTTCGCCAACTTTGCAATGTTTGCATTCTCCCAAGGTGAGCCTTCCTGACCGTCTTTCCAGTCATATCGTGGCTCATTGACAGGATCTATGTAGGTCACATTGTAACCTTCATCCACGAAATGTTGGGTTGCAGTTGCCAGAAATTCGGCATACTTGTCGTAACGATTGTCTTTCAGATTACAAGTGAGACTCTGATTGTTGGTATTTGCCTTACCACTTTTTGTAAAATAGATAGGTGCGGAGTTTGAGAAGAGCAGGAAGTGCTCAACACCATAATCCTTGGCTTGCTTCATAAACCATTGCTGACCATCGCATCTGGTCCAGTCGTATGTGCCATCAGAGTTTAGATAACATTCTACACGACGGGTCTCATCTTCGATATTACTGGCTGTTCCTTGTGAGGCAGACCCTGCACCAAGGTTTACTCGCCAGCACGACAGGCCGATGCCTTCTGGACAGCCATTGGCGTCCATTTTCTGACTGAATAACCAACGGGCAGCTTTTTCTTTCTGTGTGGTGCTGAAATAATCGCTGACGTACTCTGCTGTCCAGCAATCGCTGGCGCCGAAGTCCTGAATCGTCTGGAAGGTTTTTGTGATGTCAATCTTTACCTCAGTAGGAGACTGTGCTTCGCCTGCTATTAACGTGACATCGTCGAAACAATAGGCAGCCATTGTTGGCATCATTAGCGACAGTATTCCTATAAATAACTTCTTCATATTGATAGATAGTAATGTTTTCGGTGCAAAGATACGAAATCTTTTTGTTATATTCAATTATTATGCTTATTTTTGCAGAGTTTTATAGTATTAGGTATGATAAAAAAGAAAGACGGATTCCTAGGTGAGCAGCAGGTGGTGTTGTCGCCGATGCTTATAAATATGCAGGAGGAAGATCCTCTTACGTCAAGTTTATTTATTACTGATATCGGCTACTATCCCAAGGCTGAGCACCATCATCGCATCCGAGAGCAGGCTATTGATCAGTATGTGCTGATATACTGTGTAGATGGCAGTGGCTTTTATGTTGTAGATGGTAAACGATATGAGGTCGAGAAAAACCAATACTTTATTCTTCCTGCAGGTAAACCGCATGAATATGGTGCCAAAGAGGGGCAACAATGGACTATCTATTGGCTGCATTTTCGCGGCGAGCATGCTTCGATATTTGCCGATGGGGCAGTAAAACCACAGAATATAAAAATTACTACCAACTCTCGAATAAAAGACCGTCTTGATATCTTTGAGGAAATTCTTCACATTTTGTATACTGGTGAGGGTATTGAGGATTTCCGATATGCATCGAGTCTGCTGCACCATTTCTTGGCCTCAATGCGCTATCTTCAACAATTCCGCAGTTCTATTGTCTGCACACAAGGTCGTGGTTCTATGTCCCCAACTGAAGCAGCCATTCACTATATGCGTGAGAATATTGAGAATCGTATAACACTCGCTGACGTGCTGAAATACGTAGGGTATTCGCAAAGTCATTTCTCGTCGCTCTTCAAAAAAAAATCAGGTATGAGTCCTTTGGCCTACTTCAATAAACTTAAGATAGAACGTGCTTGCGAATTACTAAATAAAACAGACCTGAAAATAAATCAGATCTGTTATAAGATAGGAATAGATGATCCCTTCTATTTCTCCCGTCTGTTCTCTAAGACGATAGGTATGTCGCCTACAAAATATAAAGAAATTAGAACCTGATACTGAACTTATATTCGGGGATTACTTCTACGTCTTTAATATCTACAACTGGGCCTTTTGTAAAGTCGGGAACGGCCTGCTTGGGCAGATCGCCTAAGAAGGGGGCGTTCTTTCGCAAATGACGGAAATAGAATGTCAGTGGTTCGGTTTTTAAATCGTCGGCATAGCGCTTCAAGCCAATCGTCCAGGGCTCGCCATGATAAAACTCATCTTGTACCAACTGGCCCTTCATGAAGGCCATAGCTACATCGCCCACGTAATTTATGCGGAGGAAATATTCCTGAACCTGTGAGGCGACCTGTTGTGTAACGCTCACCGCCATACGGCGGGGACCTGCTTTCTTTACGTCAAGCTGAGGCTCAGCAGGGGTTACACTGGCGGTTTGCTCCTTAAAGCCCTGCTTGCTGGGATAAACCACATAGCTTACCTGATGTTTGCCGAGACTTAACAACGTGGCGCCATCGGTAGCGGGCAGCACGGTAGCATCGGTTATGAGCAGCTTGCCGTTAACCTTCAGCGCGTTAAGTGCCTGATGGCGGGTAAGTGTGGTAACCTTTATGCCCTTATAAGTAAAGGTGCTCTTAAAGCCAGCTATAGGGCGGAATGTTTTGCCACCAGCAAATACAAACTCAGACTTTACGCCCTCGGGGGCAAAGAAGAAATAGTGAGGTGTACCCTTGTCGGATATCTTCATCAGCAACTGTGCTGTGGCATACTTCAACAGTTTGCCGTCCATATCGAGATTGAAAGGTAGAATCATGCTTACATCCTTGGGGAGTGTAACGGGGATAGATATAGTTTCGTTTTTTAAGTTCAATTTTACAATGCCCGATTGGTCGTGGCGCAGCGTATCGTGATCCTGAAAATTTACCATAAACAGGAATCCGCTGCTATTCTTGATACGGGCGGCATAGCGCAGGTGGTCGCGGTTGTCGGGCGTCATCTGCTGCCAATCGGCAGGCAGAACGGGCTCCATAGGTGCCAACAGACAGCCAAAATCAGCCAGGAAGGTGTGCAGTAGTCGCAGGTTTCGATACATCTTGCCTTCAAGTCCGAACTCGCCGATAGGTGCCTGGAAATCGTAGCTTACCTTGGGCATACCCATAGGCTCATCATTAAACGAGCCCACGCCACCTATCTGCTTGGGTGTGCTGCCACCATGATACATGTAATAGCCAATGCCGTTGCTACCACTGCCTAAGGTGCGCACCATCAGTCCCTCGGCAGCCTCAGCTGTAACGATAGGACGCGCGCCATAAATCATCTGTATGCCAGCTCCCATCTCGGCGCAGAACGAGGGGTAATCGGCAGGATTATAGCGTGTAGGGGCGTAATCGGCCTCCTTGGTCAAATCCTTAAACATTAAGAATTTAGACATGTGAGGCTTTGCCCAGAAGGGATAGGTATAGGCTGCTGTAACAGGGATAGCCTCGCCCTCAATAACAGCAGCATTACCCCATCCTGTGGCGGTATAGAAAGGCACATCGATACCTGCTCCGACGGCCATTTTTTTGAGTAGCTGCATGTGCAGGGTACCCATCTCGGCACCAGTGGCTTTGCGGGCCTGATTGCCCACACCAATCATCGCCTCGCCTGCATTGTAGCTGGCTGCCGTATTATCCTTGGGCTCGCCAGCATAGGTAATGGCCCAAGGGGCAGCAGAATGTTGCATCTCGTTCTCAACCTGACAGCCGATAATCGGTCCGCCATCCTTATAATAAAGACCCTGCAATTGCTTGCCAATCTCTGTATAGAGTCGCTTAACAATCCTCAGGTACTCAGGATCGTTACTGCGCACCTCCAAGGGCTTGGCAAACAGCCAATCGGGGAATCCGCCACTACGAATCTCACCATGACAGAAGGGGCCGATACGCACAATAACAGCCATCTGGTGCTTTTTACAAAGTTCGATAAAACGACGAAGGTTACGCTGACCATCCCAACGGAACTGACCCTCTACCTCCTCGTGCAAACTCCAGAATACATAGGTAGGGATAACGGTTACACCACCCGCCTTCATCTTCAGTATTTCCTCCTCCCACTGCTCGGCAGGGTATCGACTATAGTGGAACTCGCCCATCACGGGGATAACGGGCTTGCCCGCCATCGATACGTAGAAATTGTTTACATCGATACGCTCGCCCTGAGGGTTTACTCCACCCATCTTGAGGTGGTTGCTACGTATCTCCTTGGGCTGCGCAGGTTCGGTAAGTTGGTATACCTGTTGTGCCTTAATCGCTGTAGCAAAGGTCATTGCCAATACAAGTATCAAACTCTTCTTCATTTCTTACTTGTGTTTATTAATGATCTAAACTGCTGAATACCTTGATGGTTGTTGTCGAGTTTTTCTACCTCTTCAAGATACTTCAAGGCTTTCTCGTGTTCGCCCATGCCGTAATAGCCAAGAGCAAGCATGTACTTGCAGTGGATTTCGTTCTTAGTGTCGAGTGAGTCTTCCCAGATGAGCAGATCGGGTAGTGAAACGGCGAAGTAGTCCATGGTCTGCTTTTCAAAGATGTGCTGCTTGCCGTAATTGATAAGCTTATAGAATCGTCCATGTGCCTCACCTTCATGACCTAGCTTGTATAGTGCAAGTCCCTGATAGAATATCTTGTCGGGCTTAGCGTCGTTATAGTACATGGCGGCAGCTGGCTCCTGTGGACCTTTGGTCGCTTCTTTCCAACACTCTATTGCCTTGTCGTTTTGTCCCAGCGCATCGTAGGCTACACCAAGCAGATAGTAGAAGTCATTTTCCTGAGCACCATAGAGTTTCCCCTCGCCAAGGTGATGTGGATACTCCAAGCACTCGTTGAGTAACTTGATGACTTTCTCGTAGTCCTTGTCTGTGATAGCCTTCTTAGCCAGTTCTACACGACAAATCTGATACTGTGCAGGCACTTTGCCTTCGCCACCTTCCCATGGGTGGAACGTATGGGCATCGAGTTTACGCATGGCCTCTTCATAACTGCCAGTCTGGTTAAGTAGCGTAATCTCCTCAAGCACCAAATCATCGCGCTGCTGGATAAGTTCGGGATACTTCTGCAGGAAGGCGAGACGCTCAGCATGTGGTTTGTGCAAACGCTTGTAAAGTTGGTCGAGTTCCATCAGCATGCGGGCATCAGTCTCATCCAGATGGAAAGCTTTTTCCATATACTCCAAGGCCTCATCCTGACGGTCCTGTTTGTTAAAGCGTGCCAAGGCCAAGTTGCGCCATACCGTTGGGAAATTGGCATCTATCTCAGCTGAGCGTTCCCAATACTTCACTGCCAAATCGTATTGACGCTTATCGTAATACAAGCAACCTAAATAGTAAGGTGCCTTACTATCCTCAACAAATGGTAGCTCATAGAAAGTCTTCAAAATTTTAGCATCTTCCAAACGATTGGGGAAACAATAATCAGGAGTCACCTCCATTGCCTTAGTTAAATAACCTCCCAACTTAGATATACCATTGACAAATGCCAGATAGTAATAAGTTAATGGTGATTCTTCAACTCCACGATTGATGGCCGTTTGAAGCACCTGATTGGCCTCGTTTTCTAATCCTGCTTGAACATAGTCGAGAGCTGTCTCGTGGTAGTTGTAGACATTGCCATGCATCAGTTCCACCATACGGTCGAGTGGAGCATTATCGCCCGTGAGCAGATGCTCTTCAAACATACAGACATAATTGAATGGATCAATCATATACGACTCTTTTATCCATGCCAATGCTTCATCCTTACGCCCCAATTGTCGCAACACAACAGCCTTCATGGCGCGTGCCTTGTGGTTATGACTGTTGCTGATAAGAGCTCGATTGAGTTCATCGAGTGCCTCCTCCCAGTGCTCACGGGCTATACTGATACAAGCAGCCTCGAAATATCCGGCATCGGCCCAGGCTTTGTTCCAAGTGGATTTCCAGAAATAATTGTAGGCAGCGACATTTCTGCCTTTCATCTTATTTACTACGCCCAAATAGAATAGTGCCTCGCCATCGTATGGATTTGGATTGCGTTTCTTCTGTACCTTTACAGCTGTCTCAAGATATCCCTTAGCTTTATCGAAACGGGCGCGACGCAGATACCACAAGCCAATCTGCATGTTGCAGCGATAATCCTGTGGATCGCGACGTAAGGCCTCCTCGTAATAGTCAAGCGCACTCCATGTAGCATGGCGATATTGCTCTAGGTGTAGACCTGTTAAGTAAAGCTGATCAATGGTCTTTGTATCCTGTGGTGATAGAGCAGCCTCGGCAGCATCAGGGATAGGACGGATTTCATCAGGCTCAGCGTGCCACTCTAACAGGGGACACATGCGGGTGTTCTCAGCGCGGTCGATGGTAAGACACATGTTGCTTAATTGGGCATCTTGGGTGTCTATAGTCTCAACAAGCACCTCCTCGGGCGAGAGTGTTACCACCTTATTATAATACTCATTATCGTCATAGTCGTCGAGTATGATTCTTACAGTCTTCTTCGAAGTTGCTAAAATCTTAAATGTGGTATGTGTGGCATCGGTCTGTTCAATGTTCATCACGAAATCCTTTGAGGCCTGTTTTACGATGCCTACCTCGCGATATGGCATAAAATACTGCACAAATTGTTTCTCCTCGTATGGCATGAGCCATGTAAAGTCGGGCTGGTTCTCAGTATATACGCCTGCCATCAATTCTATGTATGGACGGAAGCCTTCGCGATCTACATGCCACTGCTTCATTTCTTCGGGTGTTGCTTCATCAGTGAGATTGCGATCCCAAGCGCGACCAAAGTCGCCGTTACCCCATGTCCATTGCTTCTTGCCAGGTGAGTAGTGGTGACTGGCCACATGCAGCATGCCAGCCTTGGTGTCGTTTTCGTAACCACCCTCAAAGTCGTATCTTGAATTAACGCCCATATAGCTGGTGGGCACAAAGATATTCTTATAGTTCGAGATGTCCACACCAGCAGAGTAGTCCATCTTATAATAGGTTCCTGTGGCGATGGGGAAGCTGCTAACGGCACGTTTTCCATGATCGAACACGGCATTGATATCAGGTGGAAATACACTCTGATAGGCATCGTTCACCTCAACAGCAGGATTGGCCCACCACAGGAAAGTCTGTGGCAGATTGGTACGATTGCTCACCCTACCTTGTATTTCAAGATAGGCACAACCAGGGCGCAGGGTAAAGCCTGCCATACCCTTTTGGTGGAACATACGCTCCATCTCGTTTACCCATACGGTGATAGAGCCATCCTGGTTCTCGACAATGGTGCTATCAACGGGCATGTAGGTGGATGGACGATGGTGCTGGGGCCAGTTAAACTCGATACCACCGCTAATCCAAGGACCTGCCAAGCCTACCAATGCGGGCTTGATAACGTGGTTGTAATATACAAAGTGGCGCTGCTTAATCTTATCGTAAGCCATCTGCACACGGCCACCCAGTTCGGGCAGAATCATCACTTTGATATATTCGTTCTCGATATAAACAGCTTTGTACTCTTTATCTATTTTTTCGTCGCTCATAGACTCAATGACGGGGTAGGGATACACTACGCCACTTGAGCCTTGATACACACGTTTCTCTAAGAATATCGGGTTTTTCTCTGGCTTTCCCACCTCATAGGTTGGGATAGTCACCATTTCTCTCCAAGCTTTTACTGACATTGTATATAATTTTTAATGTTTCATGTTTAATCTTTCACTAGTTCGCGCTCAAGTTCTTCCAGGCTCTTTCCCTTTGTCTCTGGACAGTTTCGGAACAGGAAGATAAAGGCACAAATACAAATGCCGCTATATATCCAGAACGTACCACTACTACCTAGGGCGGCATTCATCGATGGGAAGGAGAACGTAAGTGTGCAACAACCTACCCATAGTGCGAAAGTACATGTGGCCATAGCTATACCTCGAATGCGATTGGGAAATATTTCGGCCAAAAGTGTCCAAGTAACAGGACCTAAGGTCATCGCATAGACTGAAATGGCTGCTACAACAAGAGCCACCATCAGAATGCCCGTCATACCCATGAAGTAGCAAGTGCCAAGTGTAAGATAGATCAGGCCTAACCCGCCTGCACCAATCAAAATCAATGTGCGACGTCCCCACTTTTCAATAGTATAGAGTGCCACGAATGTAAATACGACATTGGCGATACCTGTGATGACGATGTTGATAAACATACCGTCTACATCGAAACCTGCTCCTACAAATATCTCCTGAGCATAGTTGAAGATGACGTTGGTGCCACACCACTGTTGGAATACGGCTACAACCAGACCAAGCAACAGAACTTTACCATATTTATGTTGAAATAGTTCGCTTAACCCAGCTTCAGTCCTCTTACTGCCAGTTTGTGGCTCTGCTTTCATTTTCAGAAATACAGGACTTTCTGGTATAAAGAAACTCATCACGAGAAACAATGCTGCAGGTGCAGTCTCTGCCCAGAACATCCAGCGCCATCCCCAGTCCACATTCCATGCCTGGTTTTCTGCTACCGTAGTGTCCTTGGCTAATAGCATGTTGATGATTTGGGCACTGAGAATGCCAAGTACAATGGTCATTTGGTTCAAACTTACCATTCTACCTCTTATGTCAGCAGGACTTACTTCTGCAATATACATGGGTGCCAAAGCTGAGGCTACACCTATGCCGATACCACCCACAAAGCGTGCTATATTAAATAAGGTGAAGTCGTTGAACAATCCAGTTGCGATAGCCGAAACTGTAAATAGTACAGCCGATGTAATCAGTAGTGGCTTGCGTCCATATTTATCAGCGGCCGCTCCTGCTACCATGGCACCTGCCAGACAACCAATCAGGGCTGTAGTCATTGCCACGCCCTGCATCACTGGTGAATCACTGATTCCAAAGAACAGTTCGTAGAATGGTTTTGCGCCACCAATTACCACCCAGTCGTATCCGAACAACAGACCTCCCATAGCCGATACGGCACAGATGAAGTAAAGAAATCCTTTGTTGTAACCTTGCATATCTTTAAAACGTTTTTAGTTTCCGGGTGCAAAGGTACAACAATTATTCTGGTTTTGAATGGATAAAATAATGTAATTACATAGATTATTTTACTGAGGACCGATTCTTATCCAGTCGGCATCAAGCCAGCCGCGGTCGGATTTAGGATTGTGGTCAACGGATACGTAGCCGAATTTTGCGCCAATCCATTTGCCTTCGCGCATCTGGAACTCTGTGCCACATGGCTTATATTTCTTGCCATCCAGACTATAGGCGAATTGCAATTTCGAGTTGTCGACAGTGAGACGCATATAGATATCCATGTGGATGCCAGGCTTGTAGTCTATCTTATCCTCGGCAGTAGGTTTCAATGTAGCAATTTGCTGTTCTGTCTGGATGTTGCCTTTTTCTGCGCCTTTGCAGGTAAGTTGTAGCAACTGGAACTCCTTTCCCACGCGCTTTACAACTAAGGCCGAATAGTCGAGCCCCATCATGATTAGTCCTCCCATCTGTCCCTCGGCTTTCGAGGTGAAGCGCAGTTTGGTAGTGGCACTGAACTTATCGGCTGGTGTCTTCTGTAGCAAAAGGTTGGGCACCTCCCAGAAGTTAACGAAGCCATCGGATAGTTTATAATTATAGATACGGTATGTGCCAAAGGCTGTTGGCATGCCGAACTTCTCGTCGTAGTTGGCGTGCCATTGCCACTGCAGACCTAGCTTGTTACTATTAAACTCGTCGCTTTCAACAGGATTAACCACCAATGTTGAACTACTCTTTGGCTTTTTGTAGGTAGTAACAGGCTCACCTTTCTTACCCATGATAGGCCATCCTGTGCTCCAGTCTACTGGATTCAGATGAACCACACGTCCGTAGGCCTCCTTGTCCTGAAAATGCAGGAACCAGTCCTCACCGTATTTGGTATGAATCCAACCACCTTGGTGAGGACCGTTGATGTTTGTCTTGCCCTGGGCCAATACGATTTTGTGCTCGTAAGGACCATAAGGACTCTTACTGCGCATGGCTAACTGGAAACCAGTAGGCACACCGCCGGCAGGACACATTATCCAATACCACCCATCACGTTTATAGAACTTTGGTCCCTCGCAAGTACGATTCTCAGTACCATTGCCATCGAACACGATGACTGGTTGGCCGATGGGCTTAGTACCATCAGCCGACATCTCGCGGACCGTGAGTACAGATGCGAACTTTGAACGGCTGTTGGCCCATCCGTTTACCAGATAGCAACGACCATCGTCGTCCCAGAGTGGGGTGGTGTCGATATATCCTTGACCTTTGATTACGCAAAGTGGTGCTGACCATTTGTCTGCAGGATCCTGCGTCTTAACCATATATACGCCAAAATCTGGATCGCCCCAATAGATGTAGTACCAACCATCATGGAATCGGATGCTTGGTGCCCAAACGCCAGCTCCGTGTCGAGGTTTGCTGAAGTTCTTCAGTAGTTCTTCATCGCCCTCGTAGAGATTACCCAAGGCATAGTTGATAATCTCCCAGTTCACCAAGTCCTTCGAATGGAGAATGGGCAAGCCAGGTACACATTGGAATGACGAAGCTGTCATGTAATAATCCTCGCCGCTGGCCCCTACGCACACATCAGGGTCGCTATAGTCGGCATTGATCACTGGATTGGTATAAGTACCATCGCCGCGATCAGGACTCCATACTTTCGACACATACTGAGCCGAAGCAAAAAGAGGTAGGCATACAAATGCCATCAGAATAGTAGTTTTCATATCTTAGTATTTTCCTTTTTATAAGTGTTTCTTAAAGAAATCGAGCACACGCTTTTGGGCTTTCAGACCGCAACTGTGGGTGATGTCCCATAGTTCTGTTTCCAGACAGTGGTCAGCTTTTTGGCTGTTCCATACGTTGTGCATGATGCTAAAGGCCTTCTCAACACCAGGCACAGGGAAGAGTTTGTCCTGAGAACCGTTGATGAAAAGCATGGGTTTGGGACAGGCGATGCTTGCGATGTGGGGATAGTCCATCCATCGGCGGAGACCAGGGATACAGTTGGCAAAGCCGCCATTCTCAGTACGATCGTACTTAAACGACATCTGTTCGTCGGTAGTCACCATCCAACAGACTGATGCTGAGGCTGTTATCCTGTCGCTAAGGGCTGCAAGCATCCAGGCACGATAAGCACCCATCGACCAACCAGTGCAACCTATTCTCGAGGCATCTACCTCTGGCATCTGGGCCAGAAACTCTGTGCCGGCAATATCATCATAGGTCATCCAGGCCGAGAGGTCGATGCCGTACATCATCATATTGCCCGCTATCATATCGTATCGATCGCGACGTGGCCCTTCTTTCTGACCTCGTTCACCCCACATCGGGGCGTCGGCCGAGAATACCACATAACCATTCTTGGCCAGATAGTCGCCAAAGAACTGTCCTTCGTAGCCTGCCAACCACTCCTCGGCATCCTTTATCACAGTCGAATCCTCGCAGGTCAGCGGACGAATCATCTTCTCTTTACCTATAAATAAATGGGCACCATGGTCGTGCAACAGGTTAATGGCAGGGAACGGACCCTTGCCATCGGGGATGAGCACATAAGCTGGCACCGTATAGTATTGCGACAGGCGAATCTCAATCTTGCGAGCCTTATAGCCGTCGCGCTGTTCTTCGAAGAGCACCTTCGCCTGATACCCGTTGGCAGGTGGTGGGGGTGGCATCAGCATACAGTCGAACACCTTCTGACGAGCTGCTTTCTTCCACTTGCTGAACTTCTTGATGCCACTATTCTCCCAAGCCATGGGATAATCCAGATGTGCAATCAGCGAATCGGCATAGACAGGTAGATTACGTTGAAATTCGTATTTTTTACGCTTTTGGGCTGTGGTCGTCTTTGGTTTGGCGATAGTGACGATGGTACACTCCACATCTTCTTTATTTGTGGAATAGCTTATGTATAGTTTGCCCTTATGAATGATTGCTTTGGGGTAGCTATAGCCAAGTGTCTTATACCGACCATCATAGCTCCTTGACGGCAGGTCGCCTGGATTACCGCTACGTAGCAAGATTGCTTTGTCGAATTTCTTGCCATCGTCGCTCAGATGTAGCACAAGTGGCCAACGACGTTTGGCTGGGACTGGACAACTTACTATAAATGAGGTGCCGTCGGGCAGGTTGCCAGCACACTGTTTGGTGCGTGCATCGGGAAATGACGTTAGTGTTGTTTTTGTCCAGGTTTCGCCTCTGTCTTTGCTGACTGATACGAGCTTGTAGAAACTGCTACTCTGGTCGCGAAACAGCATAACGATGGTGCCGTCGGGTTGCAAATACTGGCTGGGTTCTATCTCGCGCGATGTCTTACCGATGTCTTCTGCTTCAAACTGCCCTTTCTGCCAACCACTGATGCCTCTTGGATCGTCTGTGAAAACAGGGCATACATGCAGTCCTGGCATGAAGTGAGTGGCACCAATGATACGCCCGTCAGGCAAACGGTAGGGATCTTGTTCCAATACACCATTCATCTCGCTGCCGTCGATCATCCTAACAGGTTGCATCTTGCTCCATTTCAGTCCATCGGAACTCGTCATATAGCAGGTCTTGCCGCCTCGTGGTGAAAGGCCTTTCTCCCAGGTGTCGATGAAGGCAATCAGCGTATCGCCCCATACCTGCCAACCACCTGATGTGCAATAGTAATCTCTGCTTGGTGCCGCCAATGTCATAGGCTTGCTCCAGGTATTGCCGTCGTCGCGGCTGATGCTGTAGACCACACGTGTGTCGTCGCTGTCTTCATCCTTTGGCGAACTCTGCCACATGCAGTAGAGTTTTCCCTTAAAGGCTGACAGTACTACGCCGTTGGCATAATGGTCTGATAGCTCAGTTGCCTTAAATATCGTGACAGTTTTTACTTCCTTAGCAGGCTTTAACCCCACAGTTGCGTGTTTGGTAGTGTCAATCACTCCATCAGGGATATACAGCATTTGTGCTTGTGCCGTAGCAAAACTACTGCACAATAGCAAGATGGTTGCAATTATTTTTGCTTTCCTTTTCATTTTCTGTAGTTTGTCGGCTGCAAAGATACACGAATATTTTCATATCGCAAAAGGTTTTCCCTTTTTTGTTTCCGATTTAGTGATGAGTGTCTGGTCTCTTAAGATGAAAAATATTGAAAGTGTGATTGATGAAAAATCTTCTTTCAGAAAATAGTCAAAAACTAGCTAACTATTCATAAATGCAGATAACACTCTGAATATTAGATTGTTACATTATGAATAGTGGTGGCTTAAAAATGTGTAACTATTCATATTTTGTCATTAAATGGCTTCTTTTGATTGTTTAGATAAGGTTAACCAGTTGATAATACGTCAGTTACATTATAGTTACCTTCTTGGTAACACTTTGTTTCTACGGCAGTAACAAAGTGTTACCACGGGAGAAACAAAGTGTTTCCATTGTTGTTACCGTGAAGAAACACATTATTTTGCTAAAAGAAATATATTTACAATAGGCTAAAATGCCGCCATAATATGAATAGTGCCATCTAAAAAATACACCACTATTCATAAGCTAACGCATTTATAATCAGACGGTTATGCTTAAATATGAATAGTTGACCACTTTTTTTAGTTTTTTCGCTGATTTGTTTTTTTTGTTGTTTGCACATTTTGGAAAAAATTCTTTCGCTCAAAAATACAAATAAATTCTTAATTTTGTTCGCTTATTCGAAATTTTGCATTATCTTTGCACACGGAATAATTGAGAACCGATGGAAGAAAAGGCGCCAATGACAATGAAGGACATAGCACGGGAGTTCGGAATTTCCGTGGCTACTGTTTCGCGTGCACTCAAGGATTCGCCCCGCATCAGCGAAGAGCGTCGCAGGGCTATCCAGCAGTTTGCTCGCGAGCACAACTTCTATCCCAATGCCATCGGTGAGGCTCTGCGCCACAGTCGTGTAATGCCACAACGAATGATAGGCGTAATTGTGCCCGAGTTCACACATTATTATTTTTCGTCTATTCTCACCGGTATCGAGGAGACAGCTCGTGCTCGAGGCTATCTGATAATGGTGGCGCTTAGTGGCGAACAGTATGAGCGTGAGGCGCAGATATGCGAAAACTTTCATCGTTATAAGGTTTGTGGTGTGATTGTGTCGCAAGCCAAGGATACCAAGAATTACGATCACTATCAGAAGTTGATAGATGCAGGTATTCCGATGGTGTTTTACGACCGTATTTGTACAGGAGTGAATGCCAGTCGTGTGGTGGTTGATGACTATATGGGAGCCATGAATGCAGTTACACATCTGATAGAATCAGGATGCAAGCGTATAGCCTTTTATGGTAGTCCGATGCAGTTGGAGATATCTAAAAACCGCTTTAACGGATACAAAGATGCGCTGTTAAAGCATGGCCTGCAGATGGACGAGGACATTGTAAAAGTGTGCGACAATCGTACTGCTGCCGAGGAACTCACTCCACAACTGATGGCTATGGACAATCCTCCTGACGGCTACTTCGCTGTAAACGACGATACGGCCATCGGTATACTCTACACACTGAAGCATGCCGGCATAAAAGTGCCAGAAGATGTGCAGATATGTGGATTTACCAACGGACAGCGTGCTGTGGCCTGCGACCCGATGCTAACCACCGTGGAGCAGCGTGGCCATAAGGTGGGCGAAGAGGCTGTCACCATATTGATGGACAAGGTTGAGGGCCTGTCGCCACTCGGTAAGATAGAGAAACGCGTGGTGAGAACCAGACTAGTGGTAAGAGGAACAACCAGATAATTAAGATTTGAGAATTAAGAATTTAGAGATATGAAACAAAAACCGGATTTATCATTTTGGAAATTATGGAATCTTAGTTTTGGATTCTTTGGCGTACAGATAGCTTATGCACTTCAGAGTGCTAACATTTCGCGTATATTCCGTACGCTTGGTGCCGACCCGCACTCGTTGAGTTTCTTCTGGATATTACCACCACTGATGGGTATCCTGGTTCAGCCTATCGTGGGTACACTGAGCGACAGAACCTGGACACGTTTTGGTCGTCGTATACCTTACTTATTTGTAGGAGCGCTAACAGCCGTAGCTGTGATGTGTCTGCTGCCAAATGCTGGTTCGCTGGGGCTTACCATATCGATGGTGATGATATTCGGTCTGCTAATGCTGATGCTGCTTGACACCAGTATCAACATGGCCATGCAACCATTTAAGATGATGGTAGGCGACATGGTGAACGAGAAACAAAAGGGTAAGGCTTACTCTATCCAGTCGTTCCTGTGTAATGCTGGTAGTGTGGTAGGATTCCTGTTCCCATTTATCTTCGCTTGGATAGGATTGAGCAATGTGGCTCCAGAGGGCGTTGTGCCTGACACGGTAATTTGGTCGTTCTATATCGGAGCCGCCATCCTTATTCTGTGTGTGGTTTATACCACTATGAAGGTAAAAGAGTGGCCACCACAGGAGTATGCTGAGTATAATCCTGTATCAGAGGAGAAAGAAGACTCGGGCAACTGGTTTGTATTGCTTAAGAATGCTCCATCGGCATTCTGGCGTATCGGACTGGTACAGTTCTTCAGTTGGGCTGCATTCCTGTATATGTGGACCTATGTGGTAGATGCCGTTTCGCTAACTGTCTGGGACACAGCCGATTCGGCTAGCGAGGCTTATCAGGTTGCTGGCAACTGGACTGGTGTACTCTACGCCATTCAGGCTATGGGCTCTGTTGCTTGGGCTGCACTCATCCCTCGATTCAAGAATATCAAGGTGGCTTATGCTGTAAGTATGGCCATAGGTGGTCTGGGCTTTGCACTTATCCCATTCTGTCCTGGTCAGTATCTTCAGATTATCCCATTCCTGCTCATCGGATGCGCATGGGCCGCACAGTTGGCTTGCCCGTTCACACTTGTTACCAACGCTCTTCAGGGCTACGGTCATATGGGAGCATATCTGGGACTGTTTAATGGAACCATCTGTGTGCCACAGATTGTGGCAGCTCTGCTGGGTGGTTCCATCCTTACGCTTGTAGGCAGCAATCAGGCTTACATGATGATAGTATCAGGCATACTGCTGGTAGCTGCTTCTTGTGCAGTTTTCGGAATAAAGACTAAGAAGTGAACCGTTTTGCGACGATTATATTAGCCGGCATGTTGTCGTTGGCCTGTTGGGCCAGCGGCAACATTCTTACTGAACGGTATAATCTGTCGTACATCAATCTCGAGAATGGCTTGCCACACAACAATGTGAGTTGGTTGTATAGCGATTCAAACGGTTTTTTGTGGATAGCCACTTACGGTGGTGGGTTGGTAAGATACGATGGCTATGGCATGATGACTCCGATGCTGGGACTTAACAGTCTGTCGTGCAAATCTATGGCCGAAGACAGGTTTAAGCGCCTTTGGGTGGCATTTGATGAGGGAGCCAACGTTATCGACTTGAATACGATGCTCCCCGTTGTACCCAAGACAGCCAAAGGTGACATTAGCGAACTGTTGGGGCAACCCAGTGTAAAAACCTATTGTGATGCACAAGGTCGCATCTGGCTTATTACTACTAAAGATGTAAACCTGATATCGTTCGACGCGGATGGACAGATAAACGATGTGACCACATATAACTATACAGGCAATACTCCTGATGTTAGTATATGTGATATAGAAGGCAACGGAAGACCATGGATTGGTATTGACGGAGGCGTGTTTCGTATGGCTGAAAAGGATGGTAAACTTGTTCGTGAGGAGATCTCATCACTACTGAAACCACTTTATGGCCTTTACATCACTGATATGCTTAAGCGTGGCAATGTGGTATGGTTCAGTACCAATCATGGTTTGTTTCGCTACGATCCTTATCTGCATAAGCTTGACCAGATACCAGTACAGAATTTGTCGCATGAGTTCCTGTCTCGCCTGGCCTTGATGCCTGATAACACGCTGTTAGTAGGTTCATTGTGTGGAGTGAACATCTATCATGACAAGACCGACACCTTTACAGCATGGACTCAAGCCAGCAATCCACCGCTAAAAAACGACTTTGTACACAATCTTTGGATTGATAATGGTCTGATATATATAGGTACTGAGGCTGGTGGAGTGGTGCGATTGGTGCCGCGCCAGTTGCTGTTGCAGAACAGTGTGCATACTACTGATCCAGGATCGCTGTCGCCAAATGCCGTAAATGCTATGTATGCTTCTGACGATGGTACGCTGTGGGTAGGTACGGTCGAGGGTGGCTTGAATCGCCGACCCAAGGGTGAGCGTGATTTTATTCACTATACCAAAGCTAATTCGGCACTTCCTCATAATAGTGTATCTACTCTTACTGCTGATAAATACGGCCGACTGTGGATAGGCACCTGGGGAGGCGGCATCAGTTGGATAAACATGGCCGAGGCTAGGACTATAGTGGGATTGAATCTGCCTGATGAACAGGCACGTTTGCTGAACTTTATTGGTGCCATGGCTTACGATCCCATCAATGATGGTATGTGGCTGGGTAGTAACGACGGACTTTTCTTCTATGATTTCAAGAAGAGTAAACTGATAGAACCTTTTGAGGAGTGTCAACTGGTTCGTGGATGTATCGGCTCAATAGTAACCAAGGATGGTTTTCTTTGGATGGGTTGCATGCAGGGAGTAGTGATTGTCGATCTGAAATCACAGAAGAACGGTCGATTCAAGACGCGCAATATCCAGCATCTGCTGGCCGACCCCACATCTAAGATTGTTGATAAGATATCATCGTTTTGCGAGACAAGTGATGGTACGCTTTGGCTTGGCAGTAATGGCTACGGATTATACAAGCGAATACTCGATGAGAAAGGCGAAGAGCGTTTTGAAGTGCTGACTCAAGCTGATGGACTGGTATATAACGGTGTGAAAGGTATAGTTGAAGACCGTAACGGTCGACTGTGGATTACCACTCAGAACGGTCTTTCGGTCTACGATCCAAGGCTTAAAGCATTTACCAATTATTCGCAGCACGACGGTCTTATTAGTCCTCACTTCTACTGGAATTCGGCCATAAAGGATGCATCAGGCAATATATGTCTGGGAAGTGAGGCCGGTCTTATCGAAATGCTTGGCGAAAATGCTGATACACACTATCATGGTCACCTGACATTTACCCATCTGATGGTGGACAATCAGGATGCAATTGCTGGCAGTGACTATTTGAAAGAAGATATCACTGTGGCCAAGACCATTTGGTTGAAGGAAGGACACCGCTCGTTCTCGATAGATTTCTCGGCGCTCGATTATGGTTATGAGATGCAAGGTGTGTATAGTTATCGTATGAAGGGATTTGATAACGACTGGGTAGTGCTTAAACCAGGAGAGCACTCTGTACGATACAGTGCGCTGCCAGCAGGTAACTATACCTTTGAGGTTAACTATAAATCGGCCCATACAGCAGGCGACGGTGTCACAATATCAGTCGAGATAGTGGTAAAGCCCTACTTTTGGCGTAGCTGGTGGTTTCGCCTGTTGCTTAGCATACTATTTATTGTCCTGCTAGTATATATATATAATAGGTGGGTGGCCATAGTTAAGCGTAAGGAGGCCGAACAGTTGCTTACACCTATCCGTAGGGTACTAGAGGAGTCGGATGATCCGCGCCAGCTCCAATCGCGCATCCAGAATATTCTCGATAACCAACAGCGCTACAAGCAGAGTGTAACCAAGAGTGTTGAGGCCGATAAGGAGGAAGTTATGAAGAGCACCAAGCCATTCATGGAACGTGTGATGGAAATAATGGAGTCTCACTATATGGATTCTGAATTCGGTGTACAGGAGTTTTGCGATGCGCTTGGCATGAGTCGCACAGTAGCAAGCAAGCATCTTAACGCTGAAGCAGGCCTGCCTGTAGGACAGTTTATACGAAACTACCGACTTAATATGGCCAAAGAAATGCTGTCGTCTAAAACTAGTAACCGGAATATTACCGAGATAGCATATGCCGTAGGCTTCAACGATCCTAAATATTTCACCCGTTGCTTTACTAAACTATACGGAACTAACCCAAGTTCTTGGACTTGATTTATCTCAAGATGGGCTCTTGATATATCTCAAGAGGTGGAAAATAAGCGCCTTGGAGGACAAAAATCATTTTGTCCACCTATTAAATCGTTTTGTCCACCTCGTGCATCTATTATATACCTATCTTTGCGGCAGATTTTTAAAATTCAACTAATTCAATTAATTCAAAACTTAAAACAATTAACAATGAGAAAACAAGTATTATTCTCTGCGATGCTGATGTTTGGTGCACTGGGAGGTCTGTCGGCCTATCCTGTTCCTGCAATGGCATTAGTGGCACAGCAGACCATTAAGGTCAGCGGCCAGGTTGTAGACCAAGAGGGAGAACCGCTCATTGGAGCTACTGTTAAGTTGAAGGGAGCCCAGACGGGTGTTATCACCGACTTTGATGGTAATTTCACTATCAGTGTCCCCTCAAATGGAACTCTCGTAGTAAGTTACGTAGGTTACAAGGATCGCGAAATAGCTGTACGCGGACGCGCGATTATTGAAAAGATCGAGATGGAGTCAGACGCCATGATGCTCGACCAGGTGGTGGTAGTAGGTTATGGTGTTCAGAAGAAGGCCGACCTTACAGGTTCTGTATCTATCGTAAACGCTGACGAACTTAAGCGTGTTTCTCACTCTAACATCTCTTCTATGCTCGAAGGTAAGGTTGCCGGTGTACAGATTACCTCTGACGGTCAGCCTGGAGCCGACCCATCAGTACGTATCCGTGGTATTGGTTCGTTCGGTAGCACAGCACCTCTGTACGTGATTGATGGTGTGCCTATGGGTACATCAATCCGTGATTTCTCTCCAAACGACATTGAGACCATTCAGGTTCTGAAGGACGCTTCTGCTGGTGCCATCTACGGATCGCGAGCTGCAAACGGTGTGGTAATTATCACTACCAAGGGCGGTAAGAAGGAGCAGCCACTGAAGGTTGACTATAAAGGATACGTGGGTATTGACCAGATTCAGAAGAATGCTTACGACATCATGAATGCCGACCAGTACAGCCAGTATCTGGGTATTGCTGCTGATAATGCTGGAGTCCTTCTCCCAGGTGGTTACAGCAAGGGAGCCGACGGTCTTTACCACTTCCAAGACAATACTAACACCAACTGGCTCAACGAGGCCTTCAAGACTGGTATCCGTCAGAACCACAGCGTAAACCTCAGCGGTGGTGGCGTTAATAATACATATAATATAAGTCTTGATTACTATAATCAGAAAGGTACACTTGAGGGTGCTGGTCCTAACTTTGAGCGTTACACTGCTCGTGTAAACAACACCATGGACACCAAGTTCGTGAAGTTCCGCACAAGTCTTGTTTACTCTCACTCTGACCAGGACAACATGGCCGTATCTAATGCCAGCGAGTATGTTCAGGGTCTTTATGGTAATCTGGGTAATGTGCTAAGCGGTGTACTGAACATGCAGCCTACCATCAAAGCTTACGATCCAAACACTTGGGTACTCGATGATGTTGTAGGTTCTGCCAGTGCTTATAAGTATGACGCTTACGGATATGGTGTGTACTACGATACGATACATGGTGACATCTCGGCAATGAACCCACTGCTTGTAAACAACATGCTTACACGTAAAACTGTTGTTGACCGCTTTGTAGGTACAGCTTCTGCTGATGTTGACCTGCTGAACATGATTGGCGTAAAGAGCAAGAACCATCAACTTACCTATAAGATCAACCTTTCTTATAGCACAACATCTTGTAACGATAAGACCTGGATTCCTGCATGGATTCAGAGTAACCGTGTATATCTGGCTAAGGAGAACGAGCGCCTGACTAAGGCTCATCGCAAATACACCGATGCACTGATTGAGAATACACTTACCTATGATGGCACTATTGATCTGCACCATGTAAACCTGGTAGTAGGTCAAACTTTCGAGCAGGAGAACACTAACACCATGTCGGCTACAGGTATAAACCTCTCTGAGCCTTACTTCCTGCAGTTGCAGAACGCAAAAGACTGGAGTGCTGACAGTTATGAGTATAAGCACACCTTGGCATCATATCTTGCCCGTCTTAACTACGACTTCGACGGTAAGTATCTTATCTCTGGTATCATTCGCCGTGACGGTAGTTCTCGCCTTTCAAAGGACATTCGTTGGGACACCTTCACCTCAGTATCTCTGGGTTGGCGCTTTGATAAGGAGAAGTTCTTCCCCATCGACCGCGATATCGTAAATATGTTCAAGCTTCGCGCCAGCTATGGAGAACTAGGTTATGAGGCTGCTGTAGGCGACTACGCTATCCAGGCAACGATGGCACGTAACAACATGACCTATAGCTTCGGCAACCAGCCTATCACTGGTTCTGCTGTTTCTAACTTCGTGAACGAGAACCTCTCTTGGGAAAAGAGAAAGACCATGAACATAGGTCTCGACCTTGCTTTCTTCAACAATCGTATTGAGTTCACTGCAGAGTGGTATAAGAACAAGTCTCAGGACCTGCTCTATGGTGTTCCCGTTCCTGCAAGCGCTGGCGTGGCCAACACATCTGTTACCATGAATGCAGCATCGATGGAGAACAGCGGCTTTGAGTTCTCTCTGACATACCGTAACAACGACCACGCTCTGAAGCACCAGATCAGTGCCAACCTGAGCACACTTAAAAATAAGGTAACTTCGCTTGGTTTCGGTACCGATAAGTACATCACTGGTTCTTACATCACAGAGATTGGCCAGGAGGTTGGTAAGTTCTATGGATGGGACTATCAGGGTATTATCCGTACTCAGGAGCAGCTCAACGAGTTGAATGCTATTGCACAGGCTAAGGGTCTTAGCGAGTATCAGCCAGGTGCACAGGTAGGTGACTGCTACTATCGCGATGTAAATGAAGACGGACAGATTAATGGTGACGACCAGACAGTGCTCGGCAGTGGTCTGCCGAAAGTAAACTTTGGTCTCAGCGCACATCTGGAGTACAAGATATTTGACCTGAGCATCTCTACATTCGGTGCTCTTGGATTCCATGTGTCTGACTATCTCTACAATACATTGAATTCAAGCTACGGATATGGCAACAAGGATGTAGCTGTATTAGGTGCAAACCAGTGGGATGGTGACACATACGTATCAAGCATTCCTCGCACTTATCTCTCTAACAGTGCTTCACTGGCATGGAACGACCTGTTCAGCTGCCGTCAGATTCAGAACGCTGCTTACTGGAAGATTGCTAACGTAGAACTTGGTTGCAACTTGCCTAACAAGTGGTTTGCCAACTATGTAACAGGTGTACGTCTCTATGTATCAGCTCAGAACCTCTTTACCCTCACCAATTACAAGGGGTATAACGTTGACTATGCTGGCGGTACATTCACACCAGGCTACAACTTCTGTTCATATCCAACAGCACGTAGCTTTATGGCAGGTCTTAACTTCACCTTCTAAAGAATTGAAAAGTAGAAATATATAAAAATCGAAGCAATATGAAACTATATAATATTTCCTTGGCTGTACTGTTAGGTCTCGGCGCCCTTACTTCTTGCGATAGCAAACTGGACGTGTCGAACCCTAACCAGCAGACAGCAGCAACATTCGGCAATGATGTCGAGTCATTAGAGGAGAATGTGATTGCTGCTTACAACCACATCCGTATGGAGGGAACTTATGCCCGTGTAGGCTATACCCTCGATGTATGTCGCGGTGATGAGGTCTGGAACTCATCTCAGGTATGGTACATGCCTTTCGATGATCTGAATGCGCCTTTCACCGATGAGATCGGTCAGTGGTCATGGCGCGATTGGTATTACACCATCAACGTATGTAACTACACCATCTCACGTTGTGGCGAAGATAATTCTGCACTTTCTGAGACAATGAAGCGCATCAAGGGACAGATGCTGTTCCTGCGCGGTCTGGCTTACTATAACCTGACTGGTTATTATCAGAATCCAATTCTGATTACAGACTATAACACATATTCTACACTCGATGGTCTCTATGGCTCTAACAGCAGCTATGATGAGGCTTGGGATCAGGTAGAGAAAGACTTTGCCGAGGCAATGACTCTGCTGCCTAGCCGTGATGCAGGTGGCCAGTGGGAAAAAGGACGTGCCACATGTGGTGCCGCTGCCGGTTACTATGCCCGTGCTCTGATGATGCGTCATAAGTACAGCGAAGCTCTCACCGTGCTGAAGGATATCATCGGTGGAAAGTATGGCACATATAAGCTGATGGCTAACTATGGCGACAACTTCCGTGAGGGTTCTGCTTACGAGAACAACGCAGAGAGCCTGTTCGAGGTTCAGTATCTGGACTATGGCTCACAGGGTACTGATGACGAATGGACACCAGTAAATACGAGTCCTAACGCCACACAGGGACATGCTATCGAGAGTAACTATGGTCCTGGCGATATGGGTGGATGGGCTGACCTGTCAGCATCTCCTTGGCTCTATCAGCTGTTCAAGGCAGAGAAGACTACCAGTGGAACACTTGATCCACGTCTGTATTGGACTATCGGTACATATGAGCCTGAGTGGGAAGGATTTGAGTATGGCAACGTTTGCTATACTGTTCCAATGACTGCTGATGCTCCTGTAGTAACAAACAACAACTATGGTGGACTGCCAATAGCAAAGAACACCAACCTGCGTACAGGTCTTTACGACAAGGTGGTAACAGGTCTGCACTGCGGTATCAACCTTCGCATGATGCGTTACTCTGACGTACTGCTTCGTGCCGCTGAGTGCGAGAACGAGGTTAACGGTCCTACACAGCAGGCTATCGACTGGATCAACCAGGTTCGTAATCGCGCCGGTCTGGCCGACCTGAAGTTGGCTGACTTTGCAGGAAATGCTGATAAGCTGTTCGAACAGATTGCTAACGTAGAGCGTCCAAAGGAGTTCGGTTGCGAGTTCGGTCGTGGTTTCGACCTCGTACGCTGGGGATTCTTCTACAGCGCTGATCGTTTGCAGCAGATCAAGGAGCACGGTACATTCCGTCGTACTAATGACAAGACTCGTGTGAAGGAGCCTGTAAGTTACTCTGAGGTAGGATCAGATCCAGAGCTCAAGAGTTCATACGACAGTTGGATTCAGGGTCATGAGTTCTTCCCAATCTTCCAGGGAACACTGAACGACAACCCCAACCTGGATGGCAACTCTGCAAACAAGAGCGAGAGTAATGCTGACAAGCTTTACGGTCCTGTTCACCCAGTCGTAAAACTCTAAGTGATAAAGTAAGAATTAAGGTTTAAGAAATAAGAATTGTAA
>JAEEGK010004387.1_pt1 | contig 34682 bp, 40 predicted proteins | sample 8958771 | NCBI WGS metagenome assembly JAEEGK01 (sample SAMN16246547, study PRJNA631951) | gut metagenome | biome: gut microbiome; feature: rumen; material: SC-attached | host: Bos | place: Iran: Karaj | collected 2018-10 | reverse complement strand
AGACCGCACTCTTCCCGTAAGGGAAAAGTGTGATCTCTCTTAAGTGGTTAAATAGCGAAAACAAAAAGCGAGGTTCATATGAAGATAATCATGCTCGGTGCACCCGGTGCCGGAAAAGGTACCCAGGCTAAAATGATAGCTGAAAAGTATAGCATCCCCCATGTATCTACCGGAGATATCTTCCGTGCTAACATCAAGAACGGAACCGAACTCGGTAAGCAGGCTAAAGAGTATATGGATGCCGGAAAGCTCGTTCCCGATGAACTCACCGTTAAGATCCTTCTTGACAGAGTTGCTCAGGATGATTGCAAGAACGGTTATGTACTCGATGGTTTCCCTCGTACCATTCCTCAGGCTGAAGTTCTTGAGAATGCATTAAACGAGCTTGGTGACAAGATCGATTTCGCAGTAAATGTTGATGTCCCCGATGAGAATATCGTTCGCCGTATGAGCGGAAGACGTGCCTGCCTTAAGTGCGGTGCTACCTATCATATCGAGCATATTCCTCCCAAGCAGGAAGGCATCTGCGACACCTGCGGATCAGAGCTTGTACTTCGCGATGACGACAAGCCCGAAACCGTTCAGAACAGACTTAAGGTATATCATGAGCAGACTCAGCCTCTCATCGATTTCTATACCGAGAGAAAGGTTCTTAAAACTGTTGACGGAACCAAGGACATGAAGGAAGTTTTTGCAGATATCATAGCTATACTCGGATGATGATCCCCGTTCGTAATGAAAATGAAATACAGTGCATGCGGGAATCCAACAGAAGGCTCGGAATCATGCTGGATGAACTTACGGATCTGATAAAGCCCGGAGTCACCACGGCATATTTAAACGAGCAGGCTGAAAAGCTTATCGAGAAGCTGGGCGGAAAACCCAATTTCCTAAATTATGACGGATTCCCCGCAAGCATATGCACTTCCGTAAATGATGAAGTTGTTCACGGAATTCCGAGTAAGGACAGGGTCCTTAAAGACGGAGAGATAATCAGTATTGATGCCGGTATCCTATTGAACGGATGGCATTCGGATGCGGCAAGGACCGTTGGTGTAGGGGATATATCTCCCGAATGTGAATTACTCATCAAAAACACAAGATCCGCTTTCTTCGCAGCAATGAAAGCAGCAAAAGCGGGAAACAGACTTTACGATATATCAAATGCCGTTGCTTCTTATATAGATGAAACCGGCATGGATTACGGAATCGTAAGAGAACTTACGGGACACGGTATCGGGCGTGACATGCACGAAAATCCGATGATTCCCAACTATCACAAAAGATTTCGCGGCCCCAAGCTGAGGGCAGGCAATACTCTTGCGATAGAACCCATGATCTCCATGAGGAATCCGGAAATTGTGATCCTCGAAGACGACTGGACGGTCGTAACATGTGACGGATCCTGGGCAGCACATTATGAAAATACCATCCTGATAACGGATGGAGATCCCGAGATACTCTCTCTGGGAGATAAGGAAAAGGAACTGGGACTTAACTGATCCCTGACGGTTTTAATAAGAGGAGTAATTAATGTCTAAAAGTGATGTGATCGAGATTGGCGGCGTTGTAGTTGAGAAGCTTCCCAACACTATGTTCAAGGTGGAGCTTGAGAACGGACATCAGGTCCTTGCTACTATCAGCGGAAGACTTCGCCAGAATTTTATTCGTATACTTCCCGGTGATAAAGTCACCATGGAACTGTCTCCTTACGATCTTACCAAGGGACGTATCATTTGGAGAGATAAGTAATCTCTTCGTAAAATAAAACGGATATCGTTCACCCCTAATGTATATCTTTCGGGTGTTGATATAAAAAAGTTCTTGCCACAAAGAGTTCCTTGTGGTATATTCGAAAATGGTCTTTTTTGAAAGGAGGGCTTTGAGATGAAGGTTAGAAGTTCAGTAAAACCGATGTGCGAAAAGTGCAAAGTCATCAAGAGAAAAGGACGCATCAGGATAATCTGCGAGAATCCTAAGCACAAGCAGGTACAGGGTTGATATACACCTGTTACTTCTTGATACCGTTTCATAACTAATATATTTAGAAGAAACGGAAAGATCGGAGACCCTTTTGTGTCCGATTGGGCATCAGCCCCAATCAATTGGTAACCGTATACGATGCGTAAAAAAATGACCACGCGGAGTATACATGAAACAGATGCTTTGCATATAAGGCATCACATTTAGGAGGAATTAGTAATGGCTCGTATCGAAGGTGTAGATCTCCCCAGAGATAAAAGGATTGAGATCGGTCTTACCTACATTTACGGAATCGGAAGAACCACGTCAAACAAGATCCTTGCTGACGCCGGTGTAAATCCCGATACCAGAGTAAGGGATATCACCGATGATGAGGTAAAGAAGATTACCGAATCTATCAACAAACTGGGAGTAATGGTCGAAGGTGATCTCAGAAGAGAAGTTGCAATGAACATCAAGACTCTTCAGGAGATCGGCTGCTACCGTGGTGTACGTCACAGAAAGGGACTTCCCGTTCGTGGACAGAACACCAAGAACAACGCTAGAACCCGTAAGGGACCCAAGCGTACCGTTGCAAATAAGAAGAAGTAATTAGTTAAGCATAACAGAAAGTAGGTTAGTTTATCATGGCAGATTCAAAATCAGGCGCTAAAAGGCGTGTCAAGAAAAACGTTGAACATGGCCAGGCACACATCCAGGCATCCTTCAATAACACTATCGTTACTCTTACGGATGCACAGGGAAATGCACTGAGCTGGGCAAGCGCAGGCGGACTGGGCTTCAGAGGTTCAAGGAAATCTACTCCTTATGCTGCACAGGTTGCTGCAGAGACCGCTACAAAGGCAGCTCTTGTACACGGACTTAAGGATGTGGATGTATTCGTAAAGGGACCCGGAACCGGAAGAGAAGCAGCTATCAGAGCACTTGCTGCATCAGGACTTAATGTCCTTTCCATCACCGACGTAACTCCCGTTCCTCACAACGGATGCAGACCTCCCAAGAGACGTCGCGTATAATCGTATTTTTGTTTTCAGTTAACACGTTGGATGAAGGCATCGCATAGCGCGTTGTTGTAAACAACATTTAGAAAGGAAATTTTAAAATGGCAGTAAATCGTGTACCGGTACTTAAGAGATGCAGAGCACTCGGACTTGAGCCCGCTGTTCTCGGCTACGACAAGAAGTCCAATCGCCAGAATCAGCGCGTTGGCAAGAAGGTAAGTGAATACGGCACTCAGCTTCGTGAGAAGCAGAAGGCTAAGTTCATCTACGGCGTTCTTGAGAAGCCTTTCCGTAACTATTATGAGAAGGCTGATCGTATGAAGGGAATGACCGGTGAAAACCTTATGGTCATGCTCGAGAGCCGTCTTGATAATGTTATTTTCCGTCTCGGACTTGCAAGAACCCGCCGCGAGGCAAGACAGGTCGTTGGCCACAAGCATGTTCTGGTTAACGGCAAGAAGGTAAATATCCCTTCATATCTTGTAAAGGCAGGAGACGTTATCGAACTTACCGAGAAGGCAAAGTCTCTTACCAGATATAAGGAAATCGCTGAAGTTACCGGAGGAAGACTTGTCCCTGAGTGGCTTGATGGAGACCTTGAGAACTTCAAGGGAACCGTTAAGAACCTTCCCACCAGAGAGATGATCGATGTCCCCGTTGACGAGATGCTTATCGTCGAGCTTTATTCCAAGTAATAAAAACGGACAGTAACCGAAATAAATGTATTTGGAAATTTATAGGAGGGTATTTAAGTGACAGATTTCGAAAGACCTTCAATCAAGATTGAAAAGTCCGATGATAAGAAATATGGCCGTTTTGTAATCATGCCTCTTGAGAGAGGCTACGGCATCACTCTCGGAAATTCACTCCGCAGAATCATGCTTTCCTCACTTCCCGGTTTCGCTGTAAGCGAGATCTACGTTGAGGGCGTACAGCATGAATTCACCACCATTCCCGGTGTTAAGGAAGACATGACCGAGATCGTACTCAACATCAAGAACCTTGCCATCAGCAACAGTGATACCAGCGGCGAACCCAAGGTTATGACTATTGACGCTACCGGCGAGGGTGTTGTCAGAGCATCCGACATCAGACATGATTCTGATATCGAGATTGCTAATCCCGACCAGGTTATCGCTACTCTCTGCGGAAAGAACGCAAAGCTTTACATGGAGCTCACCGTTACCGCAGGAAGAGGATATGTAGGAGCAGACAGACTTCGTCCCGGTGATCACAATATCGGAACCATCGCTGTAGACGCTATCTACACTCCCATCGAGAGAGTAAATGCTACCGTTGAGAATACCCGTGTAGGACAGAGCACCGATTACGATAAGCTCACTCTTGACGTTTACACCAACGGAACCATGACTCCCGAAGAAGCTGTCAGCCTGGCAGCAAAGGTTCTTTCCGAGCACCTCGGACTCTTTATCGATCTGTCCGAGAGAGCAATTGACGCAGAGTTCCTTGTAAAGCCCTCTGAGGAGCATACAACCGGAACTGCTGACGGAATGAGCATCGAGGAACTCGAGCTTTCAGTCAGATCTTTCAATTGCCTCAAGCGTGCCGGCATCAATACCGTTGCAGAGCTCTGCGAGATGTCTGTTGACGATATGATGAAGGTTAGAAACCTCGGTAAGAAATCCCTTGATGAGATCCAGCTCAAACTCGAAGAGCTTAAGCTTGGATTCAAGTCTTCAGAAAACTAATTAACATATACGTCGGGACGGTAAAACCGATGAGTTCGTCCCCGCGTCAGGTATACGGGATAAAGTCTCCGAAACGGTAAGACCACAGGGCACGTTTCCGGGATCCGTATTACAGAAAGGATAATAAAATGGCAGTACATTACAGAAAGCTTGGAAGAACTTCTTCTCAGAGAAAGGCTCTTCTCAGAAACCAGGTTACCGCACTTATCAATAACGGAAGAATCACCACTACCGAAGCTAAGGCTGAGGAGATTCAGAGAATCGCAGAGAGACTTATCGCTCTTGCAGTTAAAGAGAAGGACAACTTCGAGACCGTTAAGGTTACCGCTAAGGTAGCTCGTAAGGATAAGGACGGAAAGAGAGTAAAGCAGATCGTTGATAAGGAGTCCGGAAAGGTTCTTTCCGAGAAGACCAGAGACGAGAACGGCAAGGCTCTCAAGATTGAGAACGGTGTAACCGTTACCGTATATGACGAAGTAGAGAAGGAGATCAAGAAGGACAAGCCTTCAAGACTTCACGCCAGACGTCAGATGCTCAAGGTTCTCTATCCTGTTACCGAAGTAGCAACAGAGAACAAGGGAAAGAAGAAGTCCGTTAAGGAAATCGATCTTTCCAACAAGCTCTTCGATGAGATCGCACCTAAGTATGCTAACCGTAACGGCGGATATACCCGTATCGTTAAGCTTGGCCAGAGAAAAGGTGACGCAGCTATGCAGGTTATCATCGAGCTCGTATAAGCTTAATAAATTAAAATCCGGTGGAAATGCCCACCGGATTTTTTTATTTGCCTTGTTCGTTTCCCGTATCGTATGCATCTCTCCAGCTGTTATCTGTTTCCGCATATGCCGTGTCGGGGTTTTTCTCCGCATAATCGGTAAGAGTCTCACTCCCGATCCTGGACATTAAACTGAGGAGACTTATTAGGAAAATGACCGCCAGTATAAATACGATCATTCTTTTAAATTTATCGGAATTAAATAATTGTTTCATCCGTATAAGATTACCACTGATAGGGCGTTTTGAAAAGGCGGGTGCTTGCATGCACATACCTATTAATGTAAAATAAATTTCTATGGATATCGTAAAGACAGACAAATTGGTATTTGAATATATCAGGCGTGATGAAGAGGGAAATCCCGTTGATGTCACGACTGCACTTGATCATGTTGACATTGATGTCAGGCAGGGTGAATTTGTCGGTATACTCGGGCATAACGGTTCCGGTAAATCGACTTTCGCCAAGCATTTGAATGCCATTCTTTATCCCTCGGAGGGTAAGGTGTTTGTTGATGATATGGACACTATGGATGACGACAAACTCTGGGATGTCAGAAAGACTGCCGGAATGGTCTTCCAGAATCCCGATAACCAGATAATCGGACAGGTTGTGGAAGAGGATGTCGGATTCGGACCTGAAAACCTTGGTGTTCCAACCAAAGAGATCTGGGAAAGAGTTGAAGAGAGTTTAAGAGCGGTTGATATGATCGATTTCCGCAAGAAGTCTCCCAACAAACTATCCGGAGGTCAGAAACAGAGAGTATCGATAGCAGGCGTCTTGGCGATGCACCCCAAGTGCATAATCCTTGATGAGCCTACCGCAATGCTGGATCCTTCCGGCAGAAAAGAAGTAATAAGGGCTATACGAGGTCTTAACGATGTCGAGAAGATGACGGTAATCCTCATCACTCATTACATGGATGAAGTTGTTCATGCGGACAGGATCTTCGTAATGGATAAGGGTAAGGTAGTAATGCAGGGAACCCCCAGGGAGATCTTCTCGGATGTTCCCGCGCTCACAAAACTCAGACTTGATGTTCCCGGTCCTACAAGGATCGCATGGGAACTGAAACAAAAAGGCCTTCCTCTTCCCGACGGAATACTTACCTGCGATGAACTTATAAGAGAAATACAAAAATGCCGCTGATACTTGATCACATAAGTCAAATATATAATGCCGACACAGAACATCCCGTAAAAGCTCTGGATGATGTTTCACTTGTTATACCCGAGGGACAGTTTATCGGCGTTATCGGACATACCGGTTCCGGTAAGTCTACTTTGATGCAGCATTTAAACGGTCTTATGAAACCCACTTCCGGAACTATCTCCTATAACGGACAGGATATTTCGGATAAGGATTTCAATAAAAAAGAACTGAGAAAACATGTGGGACTGGTCTTCCAGTATCCCGAGCACCAGCTCTTTGAAACCGACGTATTTGCGGATGTTTGCTTTGGCCCGAAGAATATGGGTATGAGTAAAAAAGAAACCGAGCTTGCGGCGTTTGACGCACTCAGGAAGGTTGCTTTTCCGGAAAACCTTTACTATGCATCCGTATTTGAGCTGTCGGGGGGACAAAAGAGAAGGGCGGCTATCGCGGGAGTCCTTGCCATGAAGCCCGATTTTCTGATACTTGATGAACCCACAGCCGGACTCGATCCTGTGGGAAGATATGAGATTCTTGACATGGTCGCAAAACTTCACAAGGAAGCAGGCATAACCATTATCCTGGTTTCTCATTCCATGGAAGATGTTGCCATGTATGTCGAAAGAGTTGTGGTCATGGATCACGGAAGGGTTGCTTTCGACGATACCCCGAAAGAGGTTTTTTCACATTCGGAAGAACTTGAAGAGATGGGGCTTGCAATCCCCGAACCCATGAAGATCGCCAGAAAACTTATTGAACTTGGAATAGATGCGGATCCCGGTGCACTTACCGCCACTGAGGCAGCCGATTCCATATATGAAGCTTTGAAGAAAACAAAATGATCCGCGACATTACTATCGGACAATATTATCAGACGGAAAGTGTGATCCACAGACTCGATCCGAGAGTCAAACTTCTCGGAACGCTTCTGTTTATTATTGCACTCTTTAACTACAAGAACCCTCTCGGGTATGTTCTGGGTATAGCATTTCTTTTTATGGTGATAAAGCTTTCCCATGTGCCCGTCAAATTCATTACAAAGGGTCTTAAAGGCATTGTTATCATAATGCTCATGACCGTACTGATAAACCTCTTCCTGACCCCCGGAACAGCCGCTGTAACGCTGGGAAAGGTCACCATCACATACGAAGGCATTGCTACCGCATTTACCATGATGCTCAGGCTTATGCTCCTCATCATGGGATCGAGTGTGGTTACTCTTACCACCACCCCCAATAACCTGACGGACGGCCTTGAAAAAGGGCTTGGATTCCTGAGAGTGTTTAGGGTTCCCGTCGGCGATGTGGCAATGATGATGTCCATAGCCCTCAGATTCATTCCCATCCTGCTGGAAGAGACAGACAGGATCATGAAGGCTCAGCTTGCCAGAGGTGCGGATTTCGAAAGCGGAAATCTGGTCAGGAAAGCAAAGTCTCTGGTTCCTGTTCTCGTTCCCCTCTTTGTATCGGCCTTCAGAAGGGCAGGAGACCTCGCTATGGCCATGGAGGCAAGATGTTACAGGGGAGGCGACGGAAGGACCAAAATGAAGCCTCTGATCTATAAAAAGAGGGATGTCATCGCATACCTTATCCTGTTTTCTTTTACCATCGGAAGTATTTTTATCGGAAGATGGCATGTGATATCGGATTTCTTTTATTCACTTTATGTCAACTACATTCTGAAGTGATATTTCATGAAAAGAGTCAGACTGAAAATCGCATATGACGGAACCGCATATCACGGATGGCAGATCCAGGAGGGTCAATCCACCGTGGAGGGCGTCCTTAGGGGTGCAGTCAGAGAAGCCGTCGGCAAAGATACCGAACTGATCGGTGCCAGCAGAACCGACTCAGGCGTCCATGCAATGGGCAATATCGCGGTATTTGACACCGATTCACCCATCCCGGCGGATAAAATGTCAATGGTGTTAAATAAGCTCCTTCCTGACGATATAAGCGTGGTTTCATCGGACGAGGTGCCCGCCGATTGGCATCCGAGAAAACAGAACTGTCGTAAGACTTACGAATACCATATATATAATGCTCCGGTCAGGATTCCCGTTAAGAGGCTCTATGCACATCACATCTATAACGAGATAGATGCTGCCGAGATGAACAGGGCAGCGGGGGCGTTTATCGGAGAGCACGATTTCAGCGGTTTTTGTGCCGCGGGGGCTCAAACCCTTACTTTTACGAGGACGATATATGACTGCAGCGTACAAAGATCGGGCGATGAGGTCATAATAAGCGTCACCGGAAGCGGATTTCTCTATAATATGGTCCGTATAATAGCCGGGACTCTTCTGGACGTGGGGCTCGGCAGAAAATCCGCAGATGATATAACCGGGATAATAGAATCCCGTGACCGCAGACAGGCCGGCCCGACACTCCCGGCATGCGGGCTGATCCTTATTGGTTATGAGTACGATATATGAGGTTTTTCGTAAGGCTTCCACTATATATGGTTAGCCTTTCGAAAAATCCCGAAAAATCCTTATTTTTCGTTGACTTAAGGTATCACCTGTTGTAAAATATGACTTCGTGGCGGGATTTCTTACGGCCCGGACATCCGTTTGAATGTTTCACCGGCCACTTGTGCGAAGGGGTTAAAGCCCGTGATGTATGCGTCTTCCCAAACGCTTAAGTCTGCAGCAGTGTTATTTCGAATTTTTCGTTTTGCACTTTTTTGGAGGAAAAAAATGAAAACTTATATGCCCAGTGCGGCTGCCATTGAGAGAAAGTGGTATGTCGTTGACGCAACGGATAAGACTCTCGGACGTCTTGCTTCAGAAGTAGCAAATGTCCTTAGAGGAAAGAATAAGCCTATCTTCACTCCCAACCTTGACACCGGCGATTATGTAATCATCGTAAACGCTTCTAAGATCAAGGTATCCGGTAAGAAGCTTGATCAGAAGATTTATCATGATCACTCTGATTACGTAGGTGGAATGAAGGAAGAGACTCTCAGATCAAGACTTGCAAATTCTCCCTGTGAAGTGGTTGAAGAAGCAGTCAGAGGAATGCTTCCCAAGGGACCTCTTGGAAGACAGATGTTCACCAAGCTTCACGTATATGCAGGAGCAGAGCATAACCAGGCTGCACAGAAGCCCGAAGTGCTCGAATTCTAAGAAGGGAGATAAGAAATGGCTAAAAAGTCAGATGTAAAATATTACGGAACCGGCAGAAGAAAGTCTTCTGTAGCAAGAGTATATCTTACCGCCGGAAAGGGTGAGATCACCATCAACGGCAGATCAATCGATGAGTATTTCGGAACCGATATCCTTAAGACCATCGTTCGTCAGCCTCTCGCTGTAACCGATACCGAAGGAAAGTTCGATATCAACGTTACCGTTAAGGGCGGCGGAACTACAGGTCAGGCAGGCGCAGTTCGCCACGGAATTTCAAGAGCACTTCTTCAGGCAGACGCTGAGTACAGACCCGCTCTCAAGAAGGAAGGATTCCTTACCAGAGATCCTCGTATGAAGGAGAGAAAGAAGTACGGTCTCAAGAAAGCACGTCGTGCACCTCAGTTCTCCAAGAGATAATCGTTTCACAACGTATTACGTCTTTGGACAATCATATACGATTTATTACACCTCAGGGCAACTGTCCTGGGGTGTTTTTTTATTGCATCGAGATAATCGCTAAAAGTGTAGAATTCTACAACTTTGTTGATTATTACAATATGAAATGATAATATGTAATTGACAAAAATGTAGAAATCTACAATTTAGGAGATTATATGATAAAACGAGATAGATATCTAAATCAGTTGATTAAAGCAAAAAATAATGGATTTCCGAAAGTTATAACAGGCGTGAGGAGATGCGGTAAGTCATTTCTTCTTAAAGAGATATATAGGGAGTACTTGCTTTCAGAGAACGTTCCGGAGAGTAGGATAATTATCCTGGAATTGGATGATGATAAAAACAGCAAGTATCGCGATCCTTTAGAACTAGGAGCTTATATAAGGGAAAAATGCAAAGAAAAAGATATTTACTATGTTTTCATAGATGAAATACAGAAGGTATATTCTATAATCAATCCAAATTTCACTGATGGTAAACATGTTTTGGCGAATGCTAATGATACTGAGATAATCTCATTTGTAGATGTTGTGCTCGGACTCTCAAGAGAAAAAAATATAGATTTATATGTGACGGGTTCAAATTCTAAAATGTTGTCTTCAGATATAGTTACCGAATTTAGAGATAAGGCGACAAACATTAAACTTTCACCTTTGTCGTTTGAAGAATACTATGGATATGTTGGAGGTTCAGCAACTGAAGCAATATATTCATATATGCAATTCGGTGGAATGCCTTTGGCTGTATTAAAAAGTGACGAAGAGAAAAAAGAATATCTAAAGAGCTTGTTCGCTACAACATATTTCGCTGATATTGTTGAAAGAAATCAGCTGAAAAAAGGAGAGGCTCTGGACGAACTATGTAATATCATAAGTTCTTCAATCGGCTCACTGCTTAATTCAGAAAAAATTGCTAATACATTTGAGAGCGTTAGACATGAAAAAATCGATAAACAGACAGTTGAAAACTATATTAGTTACTTTAAAGATGCTTTCCTTTTGCGTGAGGCAAAACGCTATGATTTAAAGGGGAGAAAAGAAATTGGTGCGCTTAGAAAGTATTATTTTATTGATACTGGATTACGAAATGCTCGTTTGAATTTTGCTTTTCCAGATGAGGGACAAATGCTTGAAAATATTGTCTATAATGAGCTTTGCTATAATGGATATTCTGTTAATGTTGGAGCATTTGATACTGTTGAAAAAGACAAAAATGGAAAATCAATAAGGAAGAATAATGAAGTGGATTTCTATGCCACTAAAGGACTAAGATCTCTTTATATTCAGGTGACAGCTGATATCTCTAACGCAGATACAAGAGAAAGAGAAATACGTCCATATTTTAAGTTGAATGATCAAGTGCAAAAGATACTTGTTGTAAATAGGCCGATTGGTGAAACTCATGATGAGAACGGGTTTTCTGTTATAGGAATTACTGATTTTTTATTGATGTATATTAAGTGAGTATTTTGAACTATTGTGATGAGGATAGTAGACGTATGGAAAGAATCGAGAAAGCATTAATGGCATGTGAAAAAGTAATTGATGGAATTGAAGAAGAAACTATTTCCACATCATCGGCATTGTTACAGTGTTCCAAAATAGCTAGATTAACAAATGATGAAGAAGCAATTCTTTGGTTTCAGTATGAGTATGGAGGTTATCCAAGAACTAAGGATGGTCATATTCAGAAAAACGCTTGGAATATTGCTTATCAAAGAGGAAGAGGCTATGTGGATAATGGTGATGCTTTGATTTTTACAGAACTAGCATCTGAATTGGAAGAAAAAATTAGGGCTCAGCAAGATTCAATAAAAAATTTTACGACTCAAGGAACATCTGTTGGAGGAGACTATGCATATGTTGCTATGAATAAACTTACAAGTTCCGTAGAGAATTCGACCAATTTGTTAGTTAGAAGTATAACAAATAGTCAAAAACGATTAGCTTTGCTTAAATCAAAGTATTATGAATATGCAGTTAAGAAGCAAATTGAACTTTCTTTTGGTAATATTGCAGAAGATGTTTTTAGGAGCTATAGAAAAAAAGTTGATAATGCTTTTTCGGACTTGTCAAAGGAAACATTACTAAAGCTTCAGGCAATGGAGGGGAAATTAGACACTATTAATCCTGAATTATATTCACAGGCACTAACGACCTGTAGGAGATTATTTGAGTCTACGGCAGATGAGCTGTTTGAAAAGTACTATCCTGACTATTCGGATAAAGTATATAGAACAAAATCGGGCAAAGAAATAGACGTAAGTGGGGATCATTTTAAAAACAAGCTTTCCGCTATTATAGAATATCTTGAGAATAAATCGGAGAAAAAAACACTTGTAGGAAGTAACATAATATATTTATTAGATTGGATTGATAATATAAATGAACTTCAGTGCAAAGGTGTGCATCATGAAATATCTAGGAGTGATGCAGAAAGATGTATTATTCAGACGTATATTTGCTTAGGAGATATTCTTAATATGCAGTCAGAATAATTACGGGCAATGTGGCAATTTGGCGTAGGAGAGTTATACTGAATCGATGTGTATATAAGTCTTAAACATAAATAACAAAAAGACATATAAAGTACATTAGTTTTATATGAAATGAAATACTAGAGAACTGCCACCAGTTGTATAAAGTAGCCCTGAGCTTTCTACAGTACGCAGCAGGTAAACAGCAACTCGTCCTACAAATGCCACAAACAAGGCACTTAAGGCAACGAAAAAGTTCTCAAAGAGATAATATCAAAAACCTTGCAGCAAACGCTGCAAGGTTTTTTATGGGCAAAATTCGTTTATGTTGTTTTATTTCAGTGATACGATAAGGATATATTTTTTCTGTTGTCGCTCAAAAGACAGATATTATCTTGAAAGGCCGGAGAATGGAAGAGTTAATCGTATATGCTGTTTTGTGCAGCGTTGGATATGAAAAGATAGATGAATACAAGGAAAAACTAGATAAGTTATTTCTTGAAAATCCTCAGGATGAAGTTTTGCTGGACTTAGAAGGGAGAAGCTATAAGGATGCTATGCTTCATTTGTGTTGTTTATTTGATGAGGGTAATTTAGATATGGATCGGTTTAGCATAAAACTGATGAGTATGATCAAAGACATATATATCGGTGAAAATGATCTTGCGGAGTTTGGAAAGCGAATGTATCGATTATGGCAGTATTTGCCGGGGGAATTATCGGAAAAAGAACCTTTTAATATATTTTGTTACGCAGATGATCCTCTATCCTGGGGAGATGAAAAGCAGTGCCGGGAACTGTATGAGAAAGCGATATATTATTATGATAATCTGTGATTTCCACAGATACGTGGTTGCTGATTACCAACCATGAATTATCAATAAATAAGGAATTATCAATAAATAGGCCCTCGGGCATCGAATTTGACTTAATATGATTTTTTCGATGCCCGAAAGGCCATAAAAGCAGGTTTGAAAGCATCGAAAAACTTGTCAACTCAGGATTTAGATGCTTTCGACGTGAAAAAACGCTGAAATAAGCATCGAAATACTCAGGATGTTAATATTTTGATGCTTTTTGCGCTGACCGGGCTTTTGACGTACCTTGATCCTCATGTTAGAATTCAGCCTTGTTACAGTAAATAAGCAATTTGTTGATATGATAAAACAATGTTTGTTGTATTGGATGGAGTTTAGAAATGATCTTACTTGTAGTGGACATACAAAAGGGAATTACGGATAGCAGACTCTACGCCTATGATTCTTTTATAGAAAATACTTCCTGTCTTATAGAGACGGCCCGTAAAAATAAGGTAGAGGTGATTTACGTTCAGCATGACGACGGTCCCGGATCAGGATTCTCAAACGGAGATAAGGACTTTGAAATAGCCGATCAGGTTTCTCCCCGGGGAGATGAGAAGGTATTTGTTAAAACCATAAACAGCTGCTTCGGAAATACCGGGTTTTCCGATTATCTGAAACAGGTGGGCGAAAAAGAATTGATGGTGATAGGACTTCAGACTAATTTCTGTATAGATGCAACCGTCAAATCTGCTTTTGAGAAAGGTTATAAAGTGTTCGTTCCGGAGGGGTGCAATTCCACCTTCGACAATGATTACATGGATGCGGAGACCACATATAAATACTATAACAGGATGATGTGGCCCGGAAGATTTGCGGAATGTGTATCTATGGAAAAAGCGATCGGTTTATTGGAGAACTGAGGTAACTTCTCGGCACAGCCTCGAAGACACGGTTATGTTTGACCGAATTGACAGATACCCCACCTGGGTATATATTGGATTAGAACCAATATACCCGGGTGGGGTATTAATATGGAGGGAAAATATGTCTGAGCATAAACACGATATGGAAGAAAAGAAGGGGCATTGCCCTCATTGTTCCGGAAAACATAAAGACAGAGACGAAAAAGAAAAGAAAGACCTTATGAACAGGCTGAAAAGAATAGAGGGTCAGGTTCGTGGCGTTGAGGGAATGCTTGAAGATGATGCATACTGCACGGACATACTGATACAGGTATCCGCCATTTCGAGTGCTCTTAACAGCTTTAATAAGGTGCTTCTTGCTAATCATATGAGAAGCTGTGTGGCCGATAATATCCGCGAAGGAAATGATGAGATAATAGATGAGCTTGTGGTCACATTACAAAAGCTCATGAAATAGGTGAAACATGGAACAATATAGTGTAACTGGAATGAGCTGTGCCGCATGCCAGGCCAGAGTGGAGAAAGCCGTTAATGCCGTTGCCGGTGTAGACAGCTGCGCAGTAAGCCTTCTTACCAATTCTATGGGAGTTGAAGGAAGTGCATCTCCCGAAGATATAATAAAGGCTGTGGAATCCGCAGGTTACGGCGCAAGTCTTAAGAAAACAAATAAAGCAAACTCCGCCTCCGCAAACTATGATGATGAGTTGAAGGACACGGAAACCCCCATCCTGAAAAAGAGATTGATCTCTTCGATCATTTTGCTGATACCACTGATGTATGTTTCAATGGGTCATATGCTGTGGGATTGGCCGCTTCCGTCATTTTTGGACGGCAATCATGTGGCAATGGGATTATACCAGCTGCTGATAGCCGGACTTATCATGGTGATAAACCAGAAGTTTTTTATCAGCGGATTTAAAGGCCTTATGCACAGATCACCGAACATGGACACGCTGGTAGCACTTGGTGCGACCGCTTCCTATGCATACAGCGTATATGCACTGTTTGCAATGACCGGATCCGTAATGGCAGGCGACACAGAACAAGTCATGTACTACATGGATCAGTTCTATTTTGAATCTGCGGCAACGATCCTGACACTTATCACAGTCGGAAAAACTCTTGAGGCAAGATCAAAAGGCAAGACCACGGATGCTCTTAAAGCTCTCATGAAGCTTGCTCCCAAAACCGCTGTTATTCTGGATGGCGATACAGAGAAAACAGTATCCATTGATGAAGTAAAAGTCGGAGACAGCTTTGTGGTAAGACCGGGCGACAGCATACCCGTTGACGGAATAGTAAAAGAGGGAGCAAGCGCGGTTAATGAGTCAGCACTTACGGGCGAAAGTGTTCCTGTTGAAAAACAGACCGGGGATAAAGTTTTTGCAGCCACTATAAATACTTCGGGATATATGGTTTGCGAAGCATCAGGAGTAGGTGAGGATACCACTCTTGCCGGGATCATACGAATGGTAAGTGATGCTGCTGCAACGAAGGCGCCAATTGCTAAAATAGCCGACAGAGTATCCGGTGTGTTTGTGCCTGTAGTCATATGTATCGCATTTGTTACTTTTATCGTATGGATGATCGTAGGACAAACACTTGGTTATGCCATGGCAAGGGCGGTGTCCGTGCTCGTAATAAGTTGCCCATGCGCTCTGGGACTTGCAACCCCGGTAGCGATAATGGTCGGAAACGGTGTTGGTGCCAAGAACGGAATCCTGTTTAAAACAGCGGCGGTGCAGGAACTTACCGGTAAGATTCAGATAGTTGCACTTGATAAGACGGGTACAATAACCACAGGTATCATGCGAGTTACTGATGTCATACCTGCTGAGGGCATAAATGAAGAGGAACTTCTTAAGACAGCTTATGCACTTGAATCCAAAAGTGAGCACCCTATTTCAAAAGCGATAGTTGATCATGCCAAAGAGCATAATATCGAGCTTCGGGATATAACTGAATTTGAGATTTTGCCCGGAAACGGATTAAAGGCAAAACTTAACGGGAATCCGGTTGCAGGCGGTAATGTAAGATTTATTACGGACATCTGCGATGAAAATGCCGTAATAAGTAATCTTGCACGTATGGATGAATTATCATCACAGGGAAAGACTCCCGTACTTTTCGCCACAGGCAAAAAGCTTCTGGGAATAATCGGCGTTGCCGACACGATTAAAGATGATACGCCGGAGGCAATTACCGAACTTAAGAAAATGGGTATCCATACTGTAATGCTGACCGGTGACAACGAGATCACGGCAGGAGCGATAGCAAGGAATGCCGGAGTGGACGAGGTCGTTGCCGGAGTGCTTCCCGACGGAAAAGAAGCAGTTATCAGAAAACTCATGGAGTATGGAAAAGTTGCCATGGTCGGCGACGGAATAAATGATGCGCCTGCTCTTACAAGAGCTGATGTGGGAATGGCAATCGGAGCAGGAACGGATATTGCCATAGATGCGGCGGATGTTGTTCTGATGAAAAACAGTATCCGTGATGTTGCGGCAGCTGTCAGGATTTCACGAGCTACTCTCAGGAATATACATGAGAACCTGTTCTGGGCATTTTTCTATAATGTCATCGGCATTCCCCTTGCTGCAGGATGCTATGTAGCTGCATTCGGATGGACACTTAATCCGATGTTCGGAGCAGCCGCCATGGGACTTTCAAGTTTCTGCGTAGTATCAAACGCTCTGAGACTAAACGGGCTGAAGGTGCATGATGCATCCAAAGATAAGCCTGTTAAAGATCCGATCGATCATAAGATCATACATAACGAAGCAGTACAGCAAGATAATATTTCAATCGAAAAGGAGAAAAGAGAAATGAAGATCAAAGTAAACGGTATGATGTGTGCACATTGCGAGGCTCATGTTAAGAAGGCTCTTGAAGCAATCGACGGAATTGAATCCGCTATTGCATCCCATGAGGAAAACATGGTAACCATCACCACTTCAAAGGATGTTGATGAGGCCCTCATCAAGGAAGCAGTTATAGAAGCCGGATATGAATATGCAGGAATCGCATGATCAAGATAATCCTGTGATATGTAAAAAAACCAAGTGAGTCGCATCGGGTGACAATTCATCCGGTGACTTCGCATTTCGTGACTTCACATCGGGCGAAATGACCACTGAGCATCAAAAATCCGTAAATTTGCTTCTTTCGATGCACTAAAGTAAAGAAAGAGCCGCTTAATGCATCAAAAAAGTATAAAACTTCGGTTTTTGATGCCCAAAACGCAATATAAGAGTCGCTAATGCATCGAAAAAGAAGAAATCTTCAGCTTTCGATGCTCATGATTGAAAAAAACAAAGAAATAAGCATCAAAAAGCATGAAACGATAAATCTTTGATGCTTTTTGCGATGACAAGGCTTTGGATGGACTGTTATCTTCAAGTTACATTATAAAGTGATCATTGCGGATGAATTCGTAATTTGTATCCTTGGAAAAGCGGGCAGTTTATTGGAAAAGAGATAATAAGATCTATGCCGGATTATAAGAAAACAAAAATAGCATGTTATCAGGGATTTATCACTCAGGCCATCGCGGCGAATTTTGCTCCGCTTCTGTTCCTGAAATTTCATAAAGACTACGGGATCTCACTGGGTAACATCGCGCTGATATCAACGGTGTTTTTCTTCACGCAGCTTCTGGTGGATCTGTTTTGTGCTAAATTTGTGGACAGGATCGGATACAGATTATCGATAATCGTGTCAGAAGCCTGCTCTGCTGTAGGCCTTATCGGCCTGGCGTTTTTGCCCGACATACTTCCCAATGCATTTGCAGGGATACTTATCAGCGTAACCGTATATGCCGTGGGATGCGGTCTGATCGAAGTGCTGGTCAGTCCGATCATAGAAGCATGTCCCTTTGAAAATAAAGAAGCGACCATGAGCCTGCTTCATTCGTTTTACTGCTGGGGCTCCGTGGGAACCATAGTATTATCGACCCTGTTTTTTAAGCTGTTTGGAATGGACAGCTGGAAATGGGTCGCCGTACTTTGGTCGGTGATACCTGCCTCAAATATTCTGAACTTCGCCACATGCCCCATTGTACCTATCGTAGAAGAAGGTAAGGGAATGGGCATCAGACAGCTTGGAAAAAGACCGCTGTTCTGGGTTTCCATATGTCTGATGGTGTGCGCCGGAGCATCCGAACTTGCCATGGCTCAGTGGGCGTCAGCATATGCGGAAGCTGCATTGGGACTTTCAAAAGCACTTGGTGATCTGACAGGTCCCTGCATGTTTGCGGTAACCATGGGAATAAGCCGTATCATATACGGAAAGTACGGAGAAAAACTTGACCTGATGAAATTTATGCTCGGATCCGGAGCACTGTGCGTTGTCTGCTATCTGATGGCATCTGTTTCCGACAATCCTGTCATTGGTCTTGCCGGTTGCATTATATGCGGTTTTTCCGTAGGGATCATGTGGCCCGGAACAATAAGCATTTCCTCTAAGAGATTCCCTACCGGAGGAACGGCAATGTTTGCACTCCTTGCAATGGCCGGGGATCTTGGAGGAAGCATCGGACCTGCTATTGTGGGAAGGGTCACACAACACGCCGGAGATGATATCAGAGTCGGAATGGGAGTGGGACTTATATTCCCTCTGGTGCTTATCTTAATGCTGATTATCTTAAGCAGAACTGTGGCAAGAAAAGAATAGTAAAAAGCCCGGGAACAAAATCGTTCCCGGGTCTTTTCATAATTAGTTATCTTGTACCACTTACGATGTTGTAATATACGTTGGACGTAACCTTGTAAACCGAAGCGTAGAATAATGCAAACAGTATGAAGCTTACAAGTGTTGTGATCATAAAAGGTGTTACATCATATAAACCGAATAATACAAGCAGCTTGGAAATGATCGGGAAAGCGAATAAAAGGTGCACTCCCGCGAAAACGAGCGGAATGAAGAATACCACCAGAAGCTGGGAGTTGATACTTCTTTTAATATCTTTACCTGTCATTCCGACTTTTCTCATTACGCCAAATCGTTTACTGTCTTCGTAACCTTCGGATATCTGTTTGTAATAAATGATCAGTACCGCTGCGAGAGCAAATATGATACTCAGCATGATCCCGAGGAAAAGAAAACTTCCGTTCAGTGCCAGATATTCGCTTTCACCTTCTTCCCTGTCTTGAAAGTACATCCAGTAGTAATTATCTTCAAGCGTATCGCGCAGTTTCTCCGTAACGGCAGATCCGTATTCCGAGCTTACGATCCCGTCAGTTGCAATATCGACGCTGTATATCCATCGCATATCCATAATGGAGTAATCATTCAGATCCACACATTCGGAAAAGTCATCTGCAACTCCGATAAAGTCAGGTACGACCAGAATGATCAGGGGTACTATATCCTTCATAAAATCAGTCCCGGAAAACTTTTCTGTATCCGGTCTTACAATCCTGAAGGAATCAGAAACATCGCCGCAAGAAAGAGTGATGGTATCATGGTTGAATTTACAGCCGGATGTGAAGATGATCGCTTCGTCATCTGACAAGCTTAAGGAACTGCCTGTCTGTTCATTGTAATTGCCTAGAGATACTATACAAATGCTCCTTATGATGTCGGTTGAAAATTCATCCATGCCGTTTATACCAAAATCAATGGTATCACCGTCAGCGATACCGTACATATTTAAATAACGGATATCAGCTGCTACGGATGTGTCAACGTTTTCTTCCCGGTTTATCTGATCTATATATTCCTTGATAGTGTGTATATTTTCATCAGCAAGCTTATCGCTGTCACGGAAATTGATCATAAAATTCACATCCCCCGGATAAAGGCCGGTGATCATCCTTTGAGTTCCGAACCACAGACATGTGGTGGAGGAGAGAATTACAAGTACCATTGTTGAAATGATCGCGATCGAAGCAAGTCCCGCACCGTTACGCTTCATGCGATAAACCATGGAAGAAACGGATACGAAGTGATTCGCTTTATAATAATAGCTTTTGTTTTTCTGAAGTATCCTGCACAGAACAACGCTGCCTGCGATAAGCAGGAGATAGGTTGCAACTATTACCATTACAACGGCAACGAAAAACCACATAATAGCTGAAATCGGATTTTTCAAAGTGCACGCAATATAATAGGCTGCTCCCAAGATAACAGCTCCCAAAAGTCCCAAAAACCAGTTGGCTTTTGGCGGTTTTTCACCTGCTTTATCACTCTTCATCAAAGAAACTGCGGTGCTTCTTCCTACGCGGATCACTGACGAGATCCAGATGATCCCGAAGATTCCGGTGAAGACGATCACTGTAGAAACCATGGAAAATAAGTCGACTCTGACAGTGGATGTTATGGTACCGCCCAGCATACTTATAAGTCCGATTTCCGAAATCTTTGAGAACACGATTCCTATAGCAATTCCGAGGAAAATAGAGAATCCGGATGTTATCATGCTTTCATGGGTTATGATCTTTGCAAGATTTCTTTTCCCCATGCCGAGAACATTGTAAAGTCCGAACTCTGAAGCTCTTCTTCTGATGAGAAATGAATTAGTGTAGAACAGGAATATCAGTGAAAAGATTGCAATCACAAAACATCCGAGTGTCATGAAGGTTTCTGTCGTACCTCTGCCACGGGGAAGGAGCTCTATTGTAAGCGGCGAAGCTAAAAATGCAATTGTGTAGAACACTGAGATCATGCATATGCACGTCAGTACATAAGGAAATACCATTCGCTTGTTTTTCCTTATGCCGTCCCATGCAAGCCTGGGATAAAATAAGGTTCTCATGCTATATTCCCTCCCTGCGTCAGAACCGTGAGAGCTTCATTGATCTTCTGATAGAAGAGTTCATTTGCACTTTCGCCTCGGTAGATCTGATGGTATACCTCACCGTCTTTGATAAAAAGAACACGTCCCGCACAGCTTGCGGCTTTGGCAGAGTGAGTGACCATAAGGATTGTCTGACCCATCTCGTTTACTTCTCTGAAAAGTTTCAGAAGTTCATCTGATGATCTGGAATCCAGAGCGCCTGTGGGTTCATCAGCAAGAATTATCTTGGGGTTCGTTATAAGTGCTCTTGCAACAGCGGCCCTTTGCTTCTGACCGCCCGATACTTCATAAGGATACTTCTTAAGAAGGCTTGCAATACCCAGTTTATCAGCGATGGGATCGAGCCTTTCTTTCATGGTCTTGTAGTTTTTTCCGGCAAGTACAAGAGGAAGGTAGATATTATCCTCAAGTGTGAAGGTGTCCAGAAGGTTGAACTCCTGAAAAACAAATCCGAGATTATCACGTCTGAAGGTTGCGACAGCTTTATCGGAAATGCCGGACAGATCCATGCCCCGGAGTATTACTTTACCTGCCGTTGATTTATCAAGCGCAGCAAGAATGTTCAGAAGAGTTGTCTTACCGGAGCCTGATTCACCCATGATGGCGACGAATTCACCGTCTTCCACGGTGAAGTTAACATCTTTAAGTGCTTCTACCTCTTGTCCGCCGAAGCGGGCCTTATATACTTTTTTCAGATTTCTGACTTCAAGTAAACTCATTTCAGTAAACCTCCGTTTCGTTTACGTTTTGTTTTTCCCGACGGTTACTCACCGTAGAAATCTTATAACAGAAACGGTTAAAGGGTGTTTAAAGGATTCTTTATACTTTTATTAAGAACTTGCGAAGAAATGCTTTATCACACGGACTAACGGTTGAGGTGTATTTTGTCGTATAATAAAGAAAACGCAGTTCTCTTTATTACATATGGAGATATGAATATGAGGATTATTGCTTATATTGAGGAATTTAATATAGTATCCGTGATAGTAAGGCTGATGCTTTCCACCTTTGCGGGAGCGGTGATAGGACTTGAACGCCGTGTTCACGGAAAGAGTGCGGGAGTTAAGACATTCTCGCTTGTATGCCTCGGGGCATCTCTTGTTATGGTGACAAATGAGTTCCTGATGGATTCATATCCTTCCGGCGATGTTGCAAGACTCGGTGCACAGGTAATAAGCGGAGTGGGCTTCCTTGGTGTCGGTACGATCATCATTACCGGAAGAAATTACGTAAAGGGTCTGACCACCGCAGCCAGCCTCTGGACTACCGCCTGCCTCGGAATAGCATTCGGCTCGGGTTATATAGCAGCAGGCCTCATTGCCCTTCTTTTTGTTTTCCTCATAATGACTGTTTTGTCGGGGATCGGAAGAAAAGCGGATGCGTATACCTCCTTCATACATCTCTATTTGGAGATCAGCAAAGACTCGGGTATAGATACTCTGTATGAATATGTCAAGAAAAATGATTTTAGGATATCATCCATAAATAAACAAAAAAAGCTGGCTCTTAACGATAATGACATATCCGTTCTGGTGGAGATCGATCTCCAAAAAAGGATCAATCATGCTCTTATCATCGAAGAACTCGGTAAAATAGAAGCAATTCACTATCTGGAAGAGGTTCACTGACCCGGTTAGGGGTCTCTTCCCGGTATTACGGTAAAGAAAATGCTTTCTAATCATTTATAACGAGTGATATAATAAGAAGTACCCTATCTTCAGGGGTGTGAACTGAGCATTACGATTACTGTGAGTTTGTCTGAGGGGAGGCAACCCATGTGGAGTTATAGCTTTGAAGTTCCGATTTTGATGATACTGGGTATCATTCTTTTGTTCTATTTTTCGCGTCCGAGACTTCCTATCAGAAGAAACAGGGTGTTTCTGCAGATCATCATTGCGGAAACCCTGACTATTATCATAGATGTACTGGCTACTAAAGCATGTAATGAATTCGATGATTATCCGCTTTTGTGGGTGGATATCATTAATATGCTGTACTTTATCGCATTTTTCTTAAGATCTTATGTTTTCTATCTCTTTTCCGTAAGTGTTCTCAGAATTTCCCTTGGAAAAAAATGGGTCTTCAGCCTGCTTATAAAGCTGCCTCTTATAGTGGGAATAGCTATGGCGATTCATTCCATGATATTCGGCGATTCAGGTACCAGGACATATATTTATTATGTCGATGCAGGCGGATATCATTCGGGAAGCATGTATTATCTGGTTTATTTCATCGGATTTTTCTATTTGCTGATGTCTTTTCTGTGTTCATATCTGTTCCGAAACAGCTTGGGCAGAAGACGCGAAAAGTACGGCATGTTTTCATATAACGTGCTTCTCCTCACCGGCCTGGTAATCAGGATATGTATGCCCAAGTATCTGATCATGGATACCTTTGTATTCATGGCTATCCTCGTGGTATTCCTGGCTTTTATAAATCCCGAATACTTCCTGGATCTTAGGGCAGTTGCTTTTAATGTGGTTGCCATGAGGGAGCATCTCGAAGAAAATAAAGAAAATATCTGTCTGGTCCCGCATGGCGTCGTTGTCCGTAATTATCAGGAAATGCGCGATATATATGGTTCGGCTCAGATTGAAGAGGGACTGGCTCTGATAGGAAAATATCTGAAACAAACCTTTGAAAACAGCATAGTTTTCTATTGCAGGAACGGACGGTTTGCAGTCCTTGCTTCTCCCAAGACCGATTTTGAATCCAAACGAAAAGCAATTACAGAGAGATTTGGAAGACCATGGAAGTCGATGAATGCGGAACTGTATCTGACCGTCGGATTCGCTGAGTTTGATACGGAAATCGGAAAACATTCATCCGAAACATTTTTAAATACCATGATGAGAGCCCTTGAAATCGTGGGTACTGCGGATGGCGGTGAACTTATACGTTTTGGCGAGGAAGAGCTGGTTAAAACGGAAAAAGAAAAGAGTATCCGGCAATGCATCGAGGCAGCTATTGAAAAGGATGGATTCGAGCTCTATCTTCAGCCGATAGTAAATGCCGTAACAGGCAAGGTAACAGGTGCGGAAGCGCTGGCCAGGATCAAAGACCGAGACGGGAAGATCATTCCACCGGGCCTTTTTATCCCGGTAGCTGAGGGCAGCGGGCGTATCAATGCGCTTGGGGAGATCGTTTTTGACAGGACCTGTAAATTTATCAGCGAAAACGGTCTTGAGAAAATGGGTATAGAGTGGATCAACGTTAACCTCTCACCTTCCCAGTTTATTAGAACCGATCTGGCTGAAAGATATGCCGCGATAGCGGAGAAATACGGAATCGACCCGGGAAGCGTGCACCTTGAGATCACAGAGGGTGCGATGATAGATGATACATTCCTGCAAAAACAGATCGGCGCCATGACCGAAAAAGGATTTAAATTTGTCCTTGATGACTACGGAACCGGTTATTCCAACCTGGCGAGACTTAAAAAGTGCCCCTTTATCAATGTAAAACTGGATATGAGTATTGTATGGGACTTCTGCAAAGAGCCGGATGCGATACTTCCCAATATGATCGCAGCTTTTAAACATATGGGCTTTTGCATAACCGCTGAGGGCATAGAAGATGCCGATATGGTCAGGGCTATGAAGGATATAGGATGCGACCTGCTCCAGGGCTACCACTATTCCAAACCTATACCGGCAGGCGAATTTGCCGAAAAATACTCTGCGTAGGCGGTTTTCGTGTTGCAAAATACCCCTGAATGAGGGAAAATAGTTAATTGGGTTGAATTGTATAAATTCAGAAAATGAATTTAAGGAAGGTAAAAAAATGACAAACAGAAAACAGGTTGTTTTGGTAGTTATGGACGGTGTCGGCTTCAGCAAGACCGGCCTCGGTGACGCGGTTACCACCGCTAATACCCCTGTCCTGAACGAGATGCTTAAGTCCTGCCCCAACACCAGGCTTAAGGCTCACGGTACCGCAGTAGGACTTCCTTCGGATGATGATATGGGTAACTCCGAGGTAGGACACAACGCACTCGGCTGCGGACAGATCTATTCCCAGGGCGCAAAGCTTGTTAACGAATCCATCGAAAGCGGTAAGATGTTCGAGTCCGATTCATGGAAAGAAGCTCTTGCAAACGTTAAGAACAATAATTCAGTACTTCACTTCCTCGGACTTTTATCTGACGGAAACGTACATTCAAATATCTCTCACCTTCTTACCATGCTTAAGAAGGCTAAAGAGGACGGAGCTAAGGAAGTACGCGTACATATCCTTCTCGACGGACGTGACGTTCCCGCAACCAGCGCTCTTCAGTATGTAAAGCAGCTTGAGGACTGCCTTGCAGAACTTTCAGACGACAGCTTTCATGCTATCATTGCTTCCGGCGGCGGAAGAATGAAGGTTACTATGGACAGATACCAGGCTAACTGGGGAATGGTAGAGCTCGGATGGAACACCCACGTTAAGGGCGAAGGCCGTCAGTTTGAGAATGCTACCGAGGCTATCGAGGCATACAGAAAAGAACTCGATGTTATCGACCAGGATCTTCCCGCTTTTGTAATCGCAAAGGACGGAAAGGCAGTAGGCCCTGTTGCAAAAGAAGACAGCGTTATCCTCTTCAACTTCCGCGGAGACCGTGCTCTTGAGATCTCCATGGCATTTGACTACGAAGAGTTCAATTACTTTAACAGAGGACCCAAGCTCGGATGTTACTATGCAGGAATGCTTGAGTATGATGGAGACCTTCACATCCCCACTCACTACCTCGTAAATCCCCCCGAGATCAAGAACACTCTCTCAGAGCTTCTTGTAAATGCGGGACTCAGCCAGTATGCGGTTTCCGAGACTCAGAAGTACGGACATGTTACCTATTTCTGGAACGGAAACAGAAGCTCCAAGTTCAGTGAAGAGCTTGAGACCTTCAAAGAGATCCCTTCAGACAACGTTTCATTCGATGAACGTCCCTGGATGAAGTCAGCTGAGATCACCGATGATGTTATCGAGGCTATCAAGTCCGAGAAGTATGATTTCATCAGATGCAACTATCCCAACGGAGACATGGTAGGACATACCGGAAACTTCGATGCAACCGTAACAGGTGTTGAGGCAGTTGACTTAGGACTTGCAAGACTTATCAAGGTTTGCGACGAGTACAACGTAACTCTTCTCGTAACCGCAGACCACGGTAATGCAGACGAGATGCTTGAGAAGAACAAGAAGGGCGAGCTTCAGGTACGTACCGCTCACTCACTCAATCCCGTTCCTTTCATCATCTACGATAAGAAGAACACTTACACCATTAAGGAAGGTGAGTACGGACTTGCAAACGTTGCAGCTACCGTAGCTACAATCCTTAATCTCAAAGCTCCCGAGTGCTGGGAAAGCTCAATGATCTGAGAATAGACATACGAAACCTCCGCTGATAAAGCGGAGGTTTTCTTATTGTTTATTTAGGAAAGCGATTATTAAAATTGGATATGAAAACCGACTAATCCTTCATCATTTATATATGACAGGGTGACGGTGTAAGAATCATCATCTACGGTCACTGTATATTTTCTTTCGTTATACGTGACGGTACCGTGGGTACCAACCGTGGATTTGATTCCCTTATAGACTAACTTGTAATCATACTCATCATATGTCCATAACGTACTCATGGTATTTACGGTTTTCTCCATATCGTCCCATTCCACATACCCTTCTACGAAAAGATCATATGCGGAATCAGCATCATTTTCTCTGATTGCATCGAGCATTTCAACGAGGTACTCATCTGCTACAGGATCTTCCATAGATGCGGAACATCCTGACAGGAAAAAAGACACAAATATCAATGCAACCAGGCAAAGCGATATATGTTTGATTATTCTTTTCATTTATTTACCTATTCATAAAAGTGTAGAAAACACAATGGTTACTATTGGGTATAGTACTATTTCTGGATTGCTTAGGCAAGAATAAGGCGGAGTTTTATGATGCGGGGGCCGTGTTATAGTCTGTGCCTGTAGCCGGCTAAAGGATTTATCAAATTGACATAGGAGCCTCTCTCATATATTGTACTGTTAGCATTTATTTACAGTTTGGAAGTGATCTATATGAAATCGGACATTAAATTAAGATATATTACACTTGCGGGGTTGTTCGCTGCTCTTATAGCATTGTTTACAGCCTATATACTGCATATCCCGGCGGGACCCAACGGATACATACATCTGGGAGATGCTCTCATATATCTGGCGGCGGCGCTACTGCCTGCACCTTATGCTATGGCAGCAGGTGCCATCGGAGGAGGACTTGCGGATCTCCTTACCGCACCCATGTGGGCACCCGCAACGGTCATCATCAAGATCCTGATCGTAATTCCTTTTACTTCAAAGCATAATAAGCTTCTTGCAAAAAGAAATCTCATAGCTCCCGTGATAGCAATGCTCATCACAATAACCGGATACTATTTTGCAGAGCTTATCCTGTACGGTAAAGAAACGGCATTCCTTGTATCTGTCACATCCAATTCAATTCAGGGACTCGGCAGTGCAGCAGTCTTCTACATACTGGGAGCTGCACTCGATAAAACAGGCGTTAAGACGCTCATCACAAGATGAGCGTCTTTTTCTATATTGCATTGGTATATAGCTTGAAACTATAGCGAAATATAATTTACCCGTATTAGACGAAGCAAGCCTGCGGTGTTAATCTCATAACTGTAGAGAAAAGGAGACAGATTATGAGAGTACTTCTTGCATACGGTGATTCCAATACCTGGGGACTAGTACCCGGTAAAAATCTTAAAAACAGATATCCCAGAAATAAAAGATGGACCGGAATACTCGAGAACAAACTTGGTGATGTGAGAGTATATGAAGAGGGACTTTGCGGCCGGACCACCGTCTTTGAAGATGAACTCAGACCTGACAGAAGAGGTGTGGATCTTCTCCCCGTACTTCTCGAAAGTCATTATCCTGTTGACGGAGTTATCCTGATGCTGGGAACAAATGATTGCAAATCCTACTATCATGCTTCTCCCTACACCATAGGAAAAGGTGTGGAGAGATGCTTAGATGAAATAGAAAAACACATCTCACCCGAAAAGGTCGTCCTCGTCTCTCCTATCCTCCTGGGAGAAGACGTATGGAGGCCGGAGAAGGATCCCGAGTTTGATAAAAAATCTATTGAGGTCTGTAAGGGACTCAAGGAAGTCTATAAAGAGATCGCGGAGCGCCACGGTAATAAATTCGTAGCAGCATCCGATTACGCTAAGGCAAGTGAGGTGGATGACGAGCATTTGAGCGAGGAAGGCCACGAGAAACTTGCAGAAGCTATTTTAAGTGTTATATCAGATTGAAAAAAATCGTCTTTATGCCCTGAGGACATAAAGACGATTTTTATATGCTCATATTATATCGAGATGCAACATATGCTTAAGGAAAATAGTATTAGCGATAAGTAACAGGGGGTATAAACATTGCTAAGAAAATGATATTGTATAGTTTGAAACTAAAGCCAATTTAATAGAGCTGTAAAACCATATGAATAATTTAGAACTTACACTCCCTTCAAAGGATTTAAAAGAGCAGATTCTTCAGTACAAAGAGGAACACTTTTGCTTTGGAGATATGAGCGTGCACGGAAGCGGCGGACTTGCATATTTTGATGATTTTGATAAATGGCTTGAACACATTGAAGAGATCGGTCCTCATACCAGTGTTTTCTTTTCAAGACGCGTAAGCGACGGGAAGTTGGTAGGGTGTACCAAGATTCATCACTCATTAACCGAGGAATTGATGAGCGGAGGTCATATAGCATACGGAATAAGACCATCGGAAAGGCAAAAGGGATATGGCACCGAGCAGCTGGCTCTTTGCCTTGAATATGCAAAGAGCATAAAGCTTGGGCAGGTGATAATAGCCTGTGACAAAGATAATAAAGCGTCTGCCCGGACGGCCATTAACTGTGGTGGACAATTGATTAAAGAGTTTTCAGAAAACGGGATTATTAAACAGCACTACAGGATTGACTTGGAGTAATATTTCAATGGAAGAACAAATGATAACCAATATAATATTTGTCCGTCATGCTCAATCTGTTTATGGAGAAGATGACAGGAACAGACCGCTTAGCGAAGCAGGGCTCATAAACAGGAAGATAGTATTAGAGACATTAAAGCATAGAAAAATAGATGCATTTTTGTCCAGTCCGCATAAAAGGAGTATGGATACTATCAGACCGCTTGCTGAGTATTTCGGGATGGATATAGTAACCGATGAAAGACTGAGGGAACGAAAAGCCGGAAGTTATGAAGCGAATCTGCTTGAGAAAAGGTGGCTGGATTTTTCTTATGCCGAAGATGGCGGGGAGTGCCTGGAATCCGTACAGCGTCGCAATATGGAAGCTCTGTACGAAATACTTGGCGTATATAAAGGGAAGACTATTGTTATAGGAACTCATGGAACGGCACTGAGTACCATATTGAATCATTATGATAATAGCTTTGGAGTAAATGATTTTCTTCGTATTGTAAATTGGATGCCGTATATTGTGGAGATGCACTTCGGTGGCGATAGGCTGGTAGAACTTAAAGAACTGGCGCATGGCATGTCCGAATAAGGAGGCAATATGATAACTGTAAATCTGTATTATAAGGGCGTAAACGGAAACGCACGTGCATTCGCTGACGAAATGGAAATCTCAGGTATCGCAGACGCCATTCGTGCCGAAAAAGGAAATCTGAGGTATGAATATTTTCAACCTATCGGGGATTCCGAAACCGTACTGCTCATCGATTCATGGTCGGATCAGGCTGCAATAGATGCTCATCATGCTTCGCCTATGATGAAACAGCTTGCTGATCTGCGTGATAAATATGATCTTCACATGACTGTAGAGCGTTTCGTCAGTGATGAATATGAATCGGATCAAAAATTTATAAGAAAATGAGAACGCTGTAATCGAGTGCAAGCTAAATCAGAATTACTTCTCTGTTTAGAATAACCCTTGTTACTTTTTGGGGGCTGGTTAGTACGATGACGATATCTCATCACATTGTTTTAAGCGACAGATCTGAATATGATATATATTTGTAATTTTGCCCACTTTTTGGTAGAATACAAGCGTTGTTTATAACGATTACTATGGAGGGTTTTGAAATGGCTGTAGCTTCACTTGTACTTGGTATTGTTTCTCTTATTGCATGGTTTATTCCCCTTTTCGGACTTCCTATCTCTATTGTAGGACTTGTTCTCGGTATTAAGAGTGTAAAGAGCGAGAAGAGAGGCATGGCTATTGCAGGTATTGTCATGAGTTCCATCGGACTTGTCCTTACAATTATTAACGCAGCACTCGGTGCATATCTTGGAGCTACCGGACAGATTCCCGGATTAAATTAATTGTCGAATCATTTAAGGATCCTTTCACAATGTGAAAGGATCCTTTTTTTATTTGCAAGATCATAAAACGATTGATTACAATATAGAAAAAACCGAAAGGTAATTAGGCATGGTTAGTTCGTTAATCTTTTATGATGTAGCGGAATTCTGTTTGTTACTTTTCTTTGCATTGCTTTAGTGTTGCTTTTTTGTTCTTTCGAAGATGATTTTATTAAGGTTAAGCTTATCTTTTTGGATGCCGTACTATTAGTCGCATCAATTTCAGTAAGGGCATTGGTCGATAATTTGGGCTCCAGATGGATAGATGACAGGCTGAATGAAAAACTGTGGGTTCAGTTTCATTAATTTGTTGAGCTATGTAAAGGAGAAAAAATGAATATAAACCGGAAGAGAATAATAAAAGAATTGATTACAAAAAAAAGCGGAGATAAAAGGGTACAAGTATTATTCTGCTCGAAAATTACTTGTTACTAGACCATTGGGTTTTTTTGTCAAAGAGATTGCCGGACATGAGGTGGGATTTGATATTATTGAAGATTTGCTTAATGAAGGCGTGATTATTTTTCAATGTCTCGGAGAACGCTTTTCTTATAAATATACAGATGAACAGTCTTTTGAGGGCTGCATAAAACAAATAGCGGATTATTTGGAAAAAGAGGGATATGAAAAACTTGAGAAAGCTTTAGCTATGTCCTTGGAAAGGAAGGAGTTTGCACCAGAGGATTATTTGTATGTGTTGCATCATTATCAGGACATTGCAACGAACTATATAAATGAACAATGTATATTGAAAAATTCACCGGAGAAAGCTATAGATGTTTTGTGTGATGATTTAAATCAACTTTTTGATGATGAATTTGAAAAAGTAAAGGATAAATTAGTCACTTTATCAGCAGCTTTGATATGTATTGTTATGTATTATTCGCCTGATACGGAAATTAAGGTTATGGGAGCACCTCATGAATTCGCTTTAGTTCGGATAACTAATAGGGTGGCAATAACATCTCCGTTGAATCTTATATATAAATCATATATAAAGAAGGATTGCACGGATTTCTTAAAATCCACTGCAATGAGTTTTTTTGACTAATGACACCTCAATTGTTTCTAGTTGAGTTTGTAATAACAACGCGAGTTATTGATTGATAAAGTATAATGGATTTTTGCAGGTGTATAGCTATCATAAAGCTGATGCGATTTTCCTCTCTGCTCTTCCTTATTTGGGAGATATGGATGAGGACCATGAGGCGATAGAATTGGGTATTACATGAATGAAGGAATGCCGAATGATTAAAAAAGAAATATTCTGTAAATATTTACTATTTGTATTGCTCGTTACTGTTATGGCTCTCCTTTTATATTCTTGCCGTAATAAATACATTAGTAGATCAGAAATCCCAGGATATGTGGTTGATAATGTTCAGCAGTTGACTCAATTTTCACAAGATTTATTAGAGCGCCAAGAGGAAAACGTTGAAATATATTATAAACAAGATGAACTTCCGGAAGGAATTAATGCTGAGTTTTATACTTATTTGAATGTTTCTGAAGTATTCGCATTAGTTCAGTTCGGTGATAATGAAATTGATGGTGTATGGATATACCTTGAATATGAGCCCCAAGATTATAAAGCAGATGAATGTGGAATATTTTATGCTACCAGCGATATGATCATTGATCCGTTTGGTGAATTGCATTCGGGTGACACTTATGAATATGAAGGGAATGCCAGATTAAGATATAAAGCCGAGAGAATATGTGAAAATTGGTTTTACTTTGAGGAAGCCTTTTGGTGATTTGCTTAAAAGTGTATGTTATCTATTTGCGAAGGCTGACTGATTATGCAAAAACTATCTGAATTTAGAACTAAATTAACGGTTTCACTTTTGGTTGCTGTGTTCAGTCTCTTTGTCGGCTGTGCTTCCGAAGATGAAATGGATAACGTTCATATGGATAAAGCGGATTATTCCATAACACCACAAATGCTTTGCGATTATTATGATCTTCCCGAATCAACATTTGACGGGGTGGATTTTAAATTATTCTTGTATTATCTTGACGCCGATTGGGATTTTTTTGGCGATGTCACATCGGAATATGTGTTGGATGAATTGAAGGTTTTTAATGAAATTCCAGATGATAAAATGACATATGAGGAAATTTCTTTGATAAAGGATAAAATTTATGCCGGGGAATTGCCTGTAGATTATATTTATTATTCTATTCTCTATAACGATTCTGACAAATGCCTTGATGATGTTGACCTCAATTCCCTGTCTGTTGTGCTCTATTATGACTATTCTTATGCTGATTCGCAATTTTATGTATTGGATTTTTATCGTGGATTGATTTTCATATCTGACGATCCGCATGGAACGTTTTGGTCTGATTCAGCTGCAGGAAAAACTGATGAATCAATGAAGAACGAAGTGATAGATAAACTGATTGAATTGGATGCTTATAATTGGGCTTGGAAGAATTCATTACAGAACCAAAGCGGTTCTGCAGATGATGTAGTTACTTTGGATTCGAATAATACTGAACGAATCTTGACTTTAAAATTTGATAATGCAGAAGTGGTCACTGTACATCTTAATAGTTTTGAAGGCGAGTACAGTATTAATACAAAACATTGTCAGGAATTTATGAGCTATATAGAAACACTTGCACAGGAGTGAAGATTTGGCAGGGTGACACTGGGGACGTACCCCACTGTCACCATCGAGGATAGACAGGCTATTGAATTAGGTATTCAATGGAGAAAAGAAGGATTTCCGGATGAATGATAAAAAAGAGAAGAGATTGATGACCATAGTCGCTTCAGTAAGCGTAGGATTGATTGCATTAATCCTAATAGTAATGTTTTGCATACTACGGAGTGTTCAGAACTATATTGGACAAAACTATGTGTCTAACCATGAATATGTAAAAACGTCTGAGATTAAGACATATGTAGAAGAAAATCGGGATGAATTGACTCTAATTGCTCAAAGACTGCTTGGTTGATACAATAGTAGAGAAGGAAGATACGGATGATAGGTGAATTTATAAAATTTGAAATTAGCAGAGAATCAAAACTAAAGGCTAAAAAGAGACGTATTCATAATGAAAAACTATTTCGATATCTTCGGATTAGTTCGCTTGTTATGCTATTACTTTTTACGATAATGTTTTTGGTAAAATCATTTCTTACTATTGATGATGACAGAGTAGAATTTATTTATTTGTTTGTATGCTTTTCTTTTCCAATTTCGGCAATTGCAATGATGGCTATTGTTTCTGGATTAGGCTCTCGCTGGATTGATGATAGATTGAATGAGAAGATATGGATAAAAGATGGAAAAATATACCATTTCCTGCAAAAGGCTTTTTCATCAGGATTGGCATATAGAACAGCTGATGAGTCAGCTATTTTGTTGATTATGGAATTGGATTCCATAAAGGACGCTTTGTATGATCAAAAATCAGGGAGACTTGAATTTAATGCTAGTGGAAAGGTGATAATATATAAAGATTATAAAAATGAAGTTATTGATAAGGAATGCGAGTTGGGAGAAAAATTTCGTGCAAAATTTTATGATTATGCTTTGCCCAGCTTATATGAGTATTTGATTTCTAAGGGGTTTACAGTGAAAAAATGTACGATAAAATACAAGTTTGACAGAAGTGTTTGACTCAGATTTGATAATATCGTATTTGACTGAATAGATCTATTTGTGAACGCTGACTAATTATGCGAAAACTATCTGAATTTAGAACTAAATTAACGGTTATATTGTTGACTGCTGTTTTCAGTCTTTTTGCTGGCTGCATTCGTTTCCAAATTTGAGGAATTAAATGCTGAAGATTGGTCGGGAATTACATATGCTGAAAACAGCAAAGAATTGGTACTTATTATATGTCTTTGCTTTATTATCCGTTCTGTTAGGGTGCCAAGCTCGAAGTTGTGAATTGGAATCATATGATCCGAATGAAGAGATTGTAAGTTCCGAAGCTGCTGTAAATCCGGAGTATATTTTTTATCAAAAAACATTTAGAGCGGTTACGGATAAAACTTTGAGAGATGAAGATTTGGATCATCTTAATCTCATTGCCTTTGCAAGATTCGGTCAAAAACCTGATTATTATATA
>JAEEGK010004385.1_pt1 | contig 34707 bp, 27 predicted proteins | sample 8958771 | NCBI WGS metagenome assembly JAEEGK01 (sample SAMN16246547, study PRJNA631951) | gut metagenome | biome: gut microbiome; feature: rumen; material: SC-attached | host: Bos | place: Iran: Karaj | collected 2018-10 | reverse complement strand
CGGGCAGCTGCCTCTAAATCCGCTAATGTATTAATTCGAATAGTCAACATAATTATAAATTATGAATTGTGAATTGTCAATTGTGAATTGTCAATTGTCAACTGTGAATTTCATCGTTATAAACCAGAAACACCTCATCCTTCACAGCATTAGGAAGCTGTATCTCACGTAGTTGCAGACTTCGCACCCATCCAGGGACATCCTTTGGAAGCATCGTCTCGAAGATTTCGCGAAACTCGTTTTCTTCTTCCTCACTATAAGCATCACTGTCCCTTCCTTTGAAGCGGTCGAGCTCCTCATCGTCGTAATACTCTATGTCTTTACTGCTGTTTAGAATACAGTCAAGTTCACAAAGTCCGCCTTCCTCCACCGCACAAGAGTCAGCTCCACAGTCGGTCACCATCTTCACTTCAGGCATCTTATCCAATTCGCCACGCTCCACCTTTTTATGAAGACGGGCATAACGGATACTGCCAGCAATGGCTGCCACCACGCCCAATAGGATAAGACTTATAATCAGTACGAACATCTCTTTTTCTTTTATTGCGCAAAGATAAGGAAAAAATCTTTATCTTTGCTCAAAATCAGGAAATCGTATGCAGGAGAGTCGACTGTCGAAAGCTCAACTAAGGGAAGCGCGAAGGCTCAGAGTGGAGCGCGCACATTCCTACCGTATCGTCAAGCGCATTGCCGAGTGGATGGATCGCTATTATCTGGATCCTATCTTGGGCTTTATTCCTGCGGGTGATATCATCAGTGCAGGTTTGATAGTGCCTTATCTGTATGTGGCATCTTTTAAGGTTCAGTCCATTCCGCTGACTTTGGCTATCCTTTGCAATGTGTTATTGGATGTGGCCATGGGACTTATCCCCTTTTGGATAGGCGATATCCTGGATTTCTTTCATAGATCGTATGTGAGGAACTATAAGTTGATTGTGGGTTTTGTGGAAGGTGACGAGGAGATAATCCGTAAGGTGAACAAGCGTGCCATTTGGATGGTGGTGCTGCTCATCGTCCTCTGCGTACTGATCTACTTCCTGTTCCAGTTGGCTGGCATGTTCTTCACTAGTGTGATAGGTTTTATTTCAGGATTATTCAGTTAAATAAAGATGAAAAAGATAGTTGCCTTAATCTTGTGCCTCAGTGGCCTTTTTTCATGTTCCCCGTTAGAAAAAAATAATTTTCTAACTGGAGAAAAAAATCGCGCCCGTGTGGAAAGTGATTTTTCTCAGAAGATGGAGTTGGTTGGAAGTGCGTTTTTCGACACCCTTTCCTTGCATCCCACATTGGCAGAAACAGAGGCGCTCAAGTTTCTCTATGCCTACATGCCACTTGGCGATGTGACGGATTATTCCACCGCTTTCTATCTGGATAATGTGCGCACGGCTTTCAAAGCGCGTGAGGAAATGGAATGGGGAAAAACCATTCCAGAACTGATTTTTCGCCACTTTGTACTTCCGCTTCGTGTGAACAATGAGAATTTGGACGATTTCCGTACCTTATACTACGAAGAACTGAAGGAGCGCGTAGAGGGATTGAGCATGAAAGAGGCCATTCTGGAAGTGAATCATTGGTGCCATGAAAGGGTGACTTATCAACCCTCGGATGCGCGCACCACTTCGCCTTTGGCAACCATCAAAGCAGCGTATGGGCGTTGTGGAGAGGAGAGTACGTTCACAGTGGCAGCCCTTCGTACCATTGGCATTCCTGCCCGTCAGGTATATACACCGCGTTGGGCGCATACAGACGATAATCATGCGTGGGTAGAGGCTTGGGCCGATGGAGAATGGTGGTTTATGGGCGCTTGTGAGCCCGAACCTGTCCTTAATCTCGGATGGTTTAATGCACCTGCCTCTCGAGCTATGCTGATGCATACGCGTGTATTCGGCCATTATGAAGGTCCGGAGGAACAGATGCTGGAAACGCCAACGTTCACGGAAATCAATCTGATAGACAATTATGGTTCCACGTCTCTGCTTCAGTTTTTGGTAGTGGATGAAAATGGTAATCCTGTTCCAGAAGCGAAGGTGGTTTTCATGATTTACAACTATGCCGAATTTTGTCCTGTCGTGACGAAAATCGCCGATGAAATGGGACAAACTTTCTTATCGGCTGGTAAGGGCGATATGCTGGTTTGGGCTTCGAAAGATGGCCATTATGGTTATGCCAAGGCTGCCTTCGGAGGTAGTGAGGAAAGCGTAAAGATTATCTTAGACCGTCATCAATCTACAGATGTGTTGCAGCAATCGTTCCCTCTGGAACAGATAGATGTGATTCCTCCTGTGGAACAGGCGAATATCCCCGATGTTTCATCAGAATTACGTGAAGAAAACAATCTTCGTTTTGCTTATGAGGATTCCCTTCGTCAGGCGTATATGCGTACGTTCCTGACTGAAAAGCAGGCATTGGAACAGGCCTCAGCATTGGGATTCAAGGGCGCAGAAATACAAGAAGCGGCAGCAATCTTGGTAAAGTCGCGTGGTAATCATGAAGTCATCCGTCAATTTATGGAACATGGCGATTTGACTTTGTTGCGTGATTTGAGTGACAAGGATTATCGGGATATTTCGTTGGAAGTATTGGATGATTACTACCGCTATACACCAGAAGGTGCGATCTTAAATCCTCGTGTGGAGAACGAGATGCTGGTGCCTTTCAAACAGTATATGTTGGAACAGATTCCAACCGATTTGCAGGCTTCGTTTAAGAATCCAACCAATTTGGTGAAATGGTGTCAGGAGAATATCCGCATTGTCAGTGAGGAAGGAGAACAGCGCTATGCCATCTCTACGCCAGGTGTATGGAAAGCCCGTGTCGCCAATGCCCGTTCGCGCGACATCTTCTTCGTGAATGTGGCTCGATTAATGGGCATCGATGCGCGTAAAGATGCGGTGACGGGTAAGGTGCAATATCGTCCTAAAAAAGGAGATTGGATAGATGTTGATTTTGAGGCTTCTTCCCAGAAGGTTGCTCCTCAAGGCACGTTGGTTTTGCGTTATCAACCAGTAGCAGGACTCGACAATCCGCAGTATTACAGCCATTTCACCATCTCGAAGATCGAAGATGGCAATACCAATCTGCTGAGTTTCGATGAAGGTCAGGTGGATATGGGAGGTGGCGTCAGTTGGTCGAATACATTTAAGAATGGTACTATGCTTGATGAAGGGACTTATCTCTTGGTAAGTGGTCGAAGAATGGCCAGTGGAAATGTGGCATCTACCATGCAGATATTTAATGTGAAAGCTGGTGAAACCACTACGCTCGACCTTGTCATTCGTGAAAGCACGGAGAGTGAGGTCGCAGTGATAGGTTCTTTCGATTCTGAATCTAAATACATCGCTTTGCCTGATGGAAAGGAGCAGAGTGTTCTCTCACAAACAGGACGTGGCTACTTTGTCATTGGAGTGTTGGGAGTAGGGCAGGAGCCAACCAATCATGCACTGCGTGACATTGCCAAGATGAAGGCGGACCTTGATAAGTGGGGGCGTCCGTTTGTGCTGCTCTTCCCAGATGAAGCCCAAGCGCGTAAGTTCAATGTTGCTGATTATGGCGAACTTCCTACAAACACAGCCTTTGGCATCGATAAGGATGCGGTGATTCTAAAGCAGATACAGCGGGAAATGAAGCTCACGAATGCCAACCTCCCCGTCTTCATCATTGCAGATACATTCAATCGGGTAGTCTTCGTCTCCCAAGGCTATACCATTGGACTTGGGGAACAGTTGCAGCAAGTGATTAGTAAACTGTAAATCCTGCGGTTTTAAGGTCTTCCCAGAAGTGCGGATACGATTTGCTGACTACCTCAGGATTGGCAATCTGGAGATTATTATACAAGAAGGACGCGGGGGCAAAAGCCATCGCCATGCGATGATCCTCATAGGTGGAAATGACAGGGTTATCTTCTTCGATGCAGCGTTCACCATCCCATAAAAGTGCTTCATCTCCTTCGGCTTTCAGAACAAAACCAAGTTTGCGGAGCTCAGTAATTAGCGCACTGATGCGATCTGTCTCCTTGATGCGAAGGCTTTGTAAACCTGTAAATCGGAAAGGTACGCCTTTCAGGCAGCAAGTCACCACAAATGTCTGCGCCAAATCAGGGATCTCCACTAGATTGGCATCCAACCTTTCTGCACATTCTGAGGTTTTTGTCAGTCGCACACCTCCTTTGATGAACTCCGTTTTCACGCCCAACTTTTCAAACAGCTTCGCTCCTTTGCTATCCCCTTGACAACTATTAGCAAAAAGTCCAGGAAGTTCGATGTGTGCCCTTGGGCTAAGCGCAGTGATCTCATACCAGTAAGACGCTGCACTCCAGTCGCTTTCTATATAATAAGGTGTGTCCTGATAGCCTCCGCCCTTTACGCAGATACTGTCATCTGTAATCCATGAAACCTCTGCCCCAAAGTCGCGCATCAGTTGCATGGTCAGCTCAATGTAAGGGCGAGAAATGATGTTGCCCGTTAAGTGCAGCCTCAAGCCTTGAGGTAAGGCGCCACCCATCATCAGTAAGGCTGAGATATATTGCGAACTCACACTTCCTTCCAAAGTTACCTCTCCGCCTTTTAGCGGCTTCCCTGTAATACGCAAAGGAGGAAAACCTTCAGCATCCACATAATCTATCTCTGCTCCAAGTGTATGAAGTGCATCTACCAATATGCCTATGGGGCGATGCCTCATGCGCTCTGTGCCAGTGATGATGCGAGTGCCAGGTGTCACGCTGTAATACGCTGTGAGAAAGCGCATCGCCGTACCTGCAGCCATGATATCCACCACCTCTGGCTTGTCGCGTAGTGCCTTGATAGTCACCAACGTATCGTCACAGTCGGACAGGTTCTCTGGTACACAGTTCCCCCCAGCAAGGGCATGCAGCACCAGGGCCCTGTTGCTGATGCTCTTCGATGCTGGCAGTTGTATTTCTGCCAGTACCCGTTCTGGTGCTGTAATATGGTATGTCATGGCTTTGTTTATTTTTCGCAACAAAAATACGAAAACTTCCGTATTTTCCCACATTATATACTATTAATCTCTTTTTAGGGCCCTCAGTCATGCCTGTGACTGAATATGAAATGTAGCAAAGAAATCGCGGATTATGAATAATTGATTATCTTTGTAGCAGTATATGATTGTAGCTGCAATGAAACGATTCTTAGTACTTTTGTTTTGTATGGGACTGTCGATACTCTCTGCATCGGCTCAGCAGTTCTATACCAGCAGCGGTAGTCTGATGGGAAAGGTGGAAAACAGTCGTATCTATAACAAAAGCGAAAGTTATAAGGGTAAGATAGACGGGAGTCGCCTCTATAATCAAAGTGGCTGTTACATTGGTAAGGTGGAGAATGACAGAATATACAATAGCTCTGGTAGTTACCAAGGAAAGATTGACAATGGTAGGATATATAATAAAAGTGGTAGCTACATAGGGCGGATAGATGGGGAATGGATCTATAATGCCAGAGGTTCGCTGATAGGAAAAGCGAAAAATCTGGATGTCACGGTTCTTACCCTTATCTTTTTCTTCCACTTTTGGGATGTATAATGTTTTAACTTGTAATACTCTATGCTATGAAGAAAAGTTTATTGTCTCTGGGTTTGGCTACCTTGATGTGCCTTCCTTTGGTGGCACAGAACCCTGAAAATGACAAGGAATTTTGGGGTAGTGCTGAAACATATCTGCATAGGCAGACGGCACGTACGCTGGATTTGGTGGATCAAGCGCTGAAGGAGTATCCACCAATAACGGGCAATGGCACTGCTCGAAGGTTGGCACTCTATAATGTGGATGCCATACTGCATAACACGACCTTCGATAAGAGTGAGGCACTGATGAACTATGTAAAGACGCGAATGCAACAAGTGATTGATGGATTGAAGGCACCATTAGAATCTGATATGAGCATTTATAAACTTTATAATCATGGCTTTATCGTACGCACGAAGAGTGCTGTAGTGGCCTATGATATGGTTATGGGTAGTTCTTATCAGTTGATCCCTGAAGAACTAATGGAGCAGTTGGTGGACCTTTGCGACATTATGTTCCTCAGTCATAAGCATCGAGATCATGTAGATCCAGGGGTGGTGAAGATGTTTACTGACAGAGGCAAACAGGTGGTAGGACCAGATGAGGCTTTACCAGAGAATAAAGAAATGACACACTTCCGCAAGGAGCAGATTGCTGACTTGAATATTACTCTGCCTAATAGCGAGCTGAGCATCAAGGTGTTGCCTGGTCATCAGGATGAATTGCAGAATAATATCTATGTGATCACCACGCCAGAAGGGCTGACTTACGCTCAGACGGGTGATCAGTATCGTGGGGAGGATGTTCCTTGGATAGCCAATGTGAAACAGTATATTCCTAAAGTGGATGTGCTGCTGATCAACTGTTGGGCAATGGAACTGAAAACGCATGTGGATGGGTTCAGTCCAGAATTAGTGATCACTGGTCATGAGAATGAAATGGGACATACCATTGATCATCGAGAAGCCTACTGGATGAGTTACTTAAAGCTGGATGAACTGGGTTATCCATATTCGCTTATGACATGGGGAGAGTGTTATAATTATAATAAGGAGAAAAAATAATTTTCAATATAGTGTAGTTATCTGTTGGGCACCTGCGTCTAATGTACAGAAAAACGAAACAAAAAGATGGATGCATTAGAACAAAAATTTGCACAGATGGTCAGAGAACATAAGACTACGATTTATACCGTATGCTACATGTTCTCTAAGGAAGAGGATGAAGTGAATGACCTCTTCCAAGAGGTACTCATCAACCTGTGGAAGGGTTTTGAGGGCTTTCAAGGGAAAAGCGACGTGAAGACGTGGATCTATCGCGTGAGCCTGAATACCTGTATCTCACAGGATAGAAAGAAGAAAAGCCGCAAGAAGGCTGAGATGGACATGAACGCAGGCCTGCTGGGTGAGGGGGGTGAAAACTCAAAGCAAATCCGGATGCTACATGAGCGCATCAACCGCCTGGAAATCTTTGATCGTGCCATCATCCTATTGTGGCTGGAGAATCAGAGCTATGACGAGATAGCTGCCATTGTGGGAATCTCTGTGAAGAATGTATCTGTCCGTCTGCTTCGCATCAAGAAAAAGTTGATGGAAATGTCTAACGATTAAAATTGCACTACTATGGAAGAGAATATGGAATTACAGGAAATGCGCGAACAACTGGAACTGCTTAAGGCACAGGTGGCTAAGCAGCAATTGATGAACGATCTCAACGTGCGGAAGATGGCCAAGGACAAAGTGTCGAAGCTGAAGTTCAAGTTCTGGTGGAAATTGGCGATTTGCCTTTTTGGTATAGCCTATTGTCCTTGGGCATTCAGGGAGATCATGGGTGCGAGTTTGGGATTCACATTGGTTACAGTGGCCTTCCTTGTGGTGGCTTTCTTATTCGAAATCATCACGCATAAGGATTTGTGGAGTGACCATCTGAATACGAACATGGCTGACTTTAGTCGTAGGATGCTTCGTATCAAGAAACTGAACGCCATGTGGTTCAAGTGGGGTATGATCTTCATCTTCCCTTGGTTCGCCTGGTTCATTTATGAGGTATATAAGGCTTCTGTGTATGAGTACCAGTGGGTAGCTATAGGAATAGGAGGTCTCATTGGCGGTCTGATAGGTTTTGCTGTTGGTTATAGACTATATAGAACGGAACAGGATGCCTTGCAAGATCTGGCAGAACAAGTGAATGGATTGCAGGAAGAATAGACTAATTATGATTGTAGTAATAGTCCCCTCCCCAAGGAGGGGATTTTTTTTGTAACTACAAAAATTGGAAATCTCGGAAGAATGTCCTACTTTTGACCGAAATTGGTGAAGAATGGGATGGTCATGATAAAAGGACTAAGGTATATAGGCTTGATAATAAGCCTGCTCTTATTAGGGCAAGCAAGTCTCTATGCGCAGATGTTTTTGACTCAGCGCGACAGGGATATAGAGGGCAGTATAGGCTATAATGAAAGTGTCTATATCCTTTCCAATTATTCGGGGTCTTCACTGGAGAACTTTTCGTTGGACGAATTGCTTCAGCGTAATGTGGAGGCTTTCTATTTTTATCTGCGCAAAGACTCTGTGAGCAATGCTCTGATGCTGCGCAATCCCAATGGCAGTTTTACACCATTCTCCGAGGCTCTGGTCTCTGTAAGGAGAGCCTTGACAGAGAACAGCAAGTCGGTAATAACCTTGTTCCTTGATTATGTGGTAGAGGCAGATATGGTACAAGCATTCAGTGAGATAGGCTTGCTGAATTACATCTATGAATATGACAATCGTACGGGATGGCCCACACTGAAGAACATGATGGATTCTGATAGGAGATTAGTGCTCTTTGAGGTCCAGCACCATCTGAATAGTCCTTCATGGATGAATAATCTGACAGACCATGTGGAGAATGTGGATGCAGACTGGGGTGTTACGGTATCATCTATAGAGTCATTTGATGAACGACTGAAGAAGAGCCTTTCCATCTATACAGGTCTGAAATATCTTGAGAACACGATGGGTGAAGAAGAGATATACGATATGGCTCGCTATTCTCCCTACTTGATAGAGAATTTCAAAAGGGCTTGGATCAGGGATGGAATGATGCCTAATTTTGTCTTGGTGAATCGTTACTATTCTTGGGTGAATACCACTTTGGCTTCATTTAGAAACTTCAGTATTATGTCTGGTATAGTCACCTATAATGGTGAATTGCTGAACTATGTGAACTGGGAGGGCCTCTCAAACTATACAACTGGTAGGTTTACTCTGCCTTTGGAAGCAAATGGCGAGATTGAACTGGTACCATCGAGTCCTGGTTATACCATCACTCCAGAGAGAATGAGAATGGAGAGTAATGGTAGCAGACGTATTTTCATAGGAGAATTTAGGGCAAAACCTATTCCATTCACTCAAAATCTGGAACTTAACCTTCCGTTGAATGGTTCTGCAAAAGACGACTCAAAGAACCATTACATTACATCAGCTCGTGGTGTGGAGTTTGGCTTAGATCCTATTAGAGGGGAGGTGGCCTCTTTTGAAAATCCCATGCGTATAGACCTGCCTACCTCTTCGGAGATTAAGATGAGGGACCATGATTTTACTGTTGGCGTATGGTTGAAAATTCCTAAGTATCTGGAGGGTAAGGCCGACTATTGTGTGTTGGGATCCAAAAATAACGCTTACCAGCAAGGACTTCATTTTCTGATAAGAAACCACAAACCTTACATGGGCTTTTTCAATAATGACCTGCATGGGAATACAGAAATTGAAGCTGGTAAATGGTATCATGTGGTTTGGAGATACAATAAACGCAATGGAGAACAGGCCATTTTTGTGAATGGCAAACTGGATGCAATAGCTTTGGAGCGTCCAGCCTACCTTGGCAATGATAGTCTATATGTAGGTTATGTGGATTTCAGTCAGACGGCAAATTTTGAGGGTAATCTCAGTGGGTTTAATGTCTGGTCGCGAGTATTAAGCGATAAGGAAATCTTGGCTCTTAACAGTCAGATGGTGGATTTCAATGCCAGTCCTATGGAAAATTTAAACAAATGGCTTTTGGCTGGCCTCTTGATAGCTGTCGTGGCATTGACATATCTTGTCTATCGATTTTATAAGCATCGGAAGGCAGTGAAAGCAGGCGACTCTCTTTCGAGTATCAATGGATTGGCGAAAGAAGAGGAGGATAAGGAACAACTGAAGAATATTATCCGTCTGTTTGGCGATTTTTTGGTTATCGATCGTAACGGAGAAGATATCACGGCGCTGTTCACTCCTAAAATAAAGCAAATCTTCTTGTTGATTCTACTTTATTCTTCGCGTGGAGGTCAGGGCGTTTCAGGAAATGAACTGGCTGAACATATTTGGGGAGATACTGAAGGCAAAAAGATAAAGAGTCTTCGTAGTGTTTCTATCTTAAAACTCCGTAAGATTTTGGAAAGACTAGATAAGATGGAGGTGCTATTCAATGCCAACCACTATAGTATCCAAATGTCTGAACCATTGGTATGCGACTATCTGCAGTATCTGGATATGTTGCGCGAGAAACGGGTGACTACCAAAAGAACTTTCGAGCAGTTTTATCGTATCCTTAGTCGTGGAGAAATCTTTGAAGGCATGTCATTCGAATGGATGGACGATTACAAGAGTTATGTATGCAACAGTTCTGTCGATGTGATGTCCCGCTTTATAGGGAGTTATTCCATTAAGGATGAACCCGATGTGGTGATACAGATTGCAGAGCAGATTTTGTTGAATGATCCTTCAAATGAAGAGGCCTTGAGCTATAAGGTTAGAGCATTGATGGCGCACAATAATTTCAAGCAGGCACGCTATGCTTATGATAGATTCTGTAACGAATTCAAGGCCATGTATGGTGAGCCTTTTGGGCTTTCATTTGAACAGATTTCAAGCGAAGAGGGCCTAAAAGATTTGCTATAGAAACCATAATAGGGCAAATTTTCTTACTAATAATCAAAAATTTTTGTAAAAGTTCACATTTTATTATTCTGCTGATAATAAGTGTGTTGCATTTAATAAAGTGGGCAAATTAGCCTTCTATTAGTCCCTCCTTTACTCCTTTTTTAAATAAGGTTAGTTGCTTTTTTATTAAAAATAATTATATTTGTAGTGCCTTAATGGGCAAACTATATCTGTAAAGATTATAGCTTAACATATTTTTTAACTATTAGTAACTTTAAATTTATGGAACGTAGAAATTTCCTGAAGACAATGGGTGCAGCTGCTGCATTTACCATTGTTCCTCGCAAGGTGTTGGGCAACGGCTTCATGGCTCCGAGCGACACGGTGAACCTTGCTGCTATCGGCGTAGGTAGTCAGGGTGGTGGTGATATCCAGAATATCATGACTCCTGAGGTGCCTATCGACAGAAAGAACCAGACTCGTAGCAGAGCTGCTGGAAGTAATGGAAATTATTCTGGTGCTATTCAGCGTCAGATGCAAAGACGTGCATCTGACAACATCGTTCAGATGGGAGATGCAGGTAGAAGAGAGTTTCATTATGCCAACATCTATGCTCTTTGCGATGTAGACTGGGGTTATGCTGGACATATTATGGCTGGCTATCCTAGTGCAAAGAAGTACTACGATTGGCGTGAGATGCTGGAGAAGGATCGCAACAACATCGATGCTGTTCTGATTGGTACTCCTGACCACAACCATGCTATCATTGCTTCTCACTTCATGAAGGCAGGCAAGGCTGTGTTCGTTGAGAAACCAATGGCCAAGACTATTCACGAGTGCCGTTACTTAGCACAGTTGGCTAAGGAAACTGGTGTAGTTACTCAGATGGGTAACCAGGGCCACAACGTAGAGGGTACTTATCAGACTATTGAGTGGATCCAGAGCGGTCTGATCGGTGATGTGACTGAAGTTCACATGTGGTCTAACCGTCCTTTCTGGCCTCAGGGTTATCTGACTCGTGGTGCAGAGCAACCTATTCCAGAAGACTTCAACTATGATGTATGGCTCGGCCCGGCTCCTTACAAACCATTCAATTTAGGCTTCACACACTTCAATTGGCGTGGTCTTTGGGATTATGGTACTGGTGCAATGGGTGACATGGGTGCTCATACTTTTGATGCTCCTATTCTTGCTCTTGAACTGGGTATGCCTACAAAGATTCAAGCTACAACTCCTCCATTTAATGCTGAATATATTCCTCTCTGCGAGCAGGTTGAGTATTACTTCCCAGCACGTGGAAAGAAACCTCCAGTGAAGGTGACTTGGAGTGATGGTGGTATCAAGCCATTCCGTCCAAACGAGTTGGAACCAGACCGTCAGCTGCGTGAGTGCTTGTACGTTGGTACAAAGGGTATGATCATGCATGGTACTCATGGTGCTTCTCCTGAGTTGATCCCATTGAAGAAGGGCTTCAAGGAGCCTAAGAAGACGTTGGCTCGTCCTGATAACATTTATGTGGACTTCATCAACGCTATCAAGGAAGGTCGCAAGGCTAAGAACGACTTCGAGATTGCTTCTAAGCTGACTGAGATTATGTTGCTGACCAACATTGCCGTGATGTCACAGCAAATTAACACTACGCTGGAGTATGATGCCCAGAAGATGGAAATCACCAACTTGCCTGAGGCTAATCAGTTCTTCAAGTCTGAGTATCGTAAGGGTTGGGAGTTGGCATAATAGTATTAACCGATTTAAAGTAAAGAATAATATGGAAAAGAATATTACACGCAGAAGCTTCCTGAAAGCTGCAGGTGCTGCTGCTGCATTCACAATCGTTCCACGCAATGTGTTGGGTATGGGCTATCAGGCTCCGAGCGACACTGTGAATTTGGTTGCCATTGGTGTTGGTAACCAGGGTGGTGGTGACATCCAGAATATCGCTACTCCTGATGTGCCAATCAACAGAGGTAGCATTCCTGGCATGGGCATTCAGCCTTATTCTGGTTTGACTCCTCCACGTCAGGCTCCTCGTGCTTCCGATAGTCCTGTTCAGATGGGTGATGCTGGCCGTCGTGAGTTCCATTATGCCAACATTTACGCTATCTGTGATGTGGACTTTAACTATGCAGCTCGTATCATGAATGGCTACCCTAAGGCTAAGAGATATCATGACTGGCGCGAGATGCTGGAGAAGGATCGCAACAATATTGATGCTGCTCTGATTGCAACTCCTGACCATAACCATGCAATCATCGCTTCTCACTTCATGAAGGCTGGTAAGGCTGTATTCGTTGAGAAGCCTATGGCTAAGACCATCTACGAGACCCGTTACTTGGCTAAGTTGGCTAAGGAAACTGGCGTAGTGACTCAGATGGGTAACCAGGGCCACAACGTAGAAGGTACTTATCAGACTATCGAGTGGATCCAGAGTGGTTTGATCGGTGATGTAACTGAGGTTCACATGTGGTCTAACCGTCCAATGTGGAAGCAGGGTTACTTCGATCGTCCAGCAGAAGAGGTAGTTCCAGAGGGATTCGACTATGACACTTGGTTGGGCCCGGCTCCTAAGAAGCCTTACACTGCCGCTACAACTCACTTCTCTTGGCGTGGTCTGTGGGACTATGGTACTGGTGCTATGGGTGACATGGGTGCTCATACGTTCGATGCTCCTATTTTGGCACTGAACCTTGGTATGCCGACTAAGATCCAGGCTACTACTACTCCGTTCAACAAGGAATATCTGCCACAGTGCGAGTATGTAGAGTATCAGTTTGCTAATCCAGATCCAAAGAAGAAGAATCCTATCAAGGTAACTTGGAGTGATGGTGGTATCAAACCATTCCGTCCAGCTGCATTGGAGGCTAACCGTCAGTTGCGCGAGTGCTTGTACATTGGTACAAAGGGCATGATCATGCATGGTACTCACGGTGCATCTCCTGAGTTGGTTCCTGCTGATCCTAACTTCGTGGCTCCTGCTAAGACGTTGGCTCGTCCAGACAACATCTATGTGGACTTCATCAACGCTATCAAGGAAGGTCGCAAGGCTAAGAATGACTTCGAGATTTCTTCTAAGTTGAATGAAATCATGTTGCTGACTAACATCGCAGTGGTATCACAGCAGATCAACAAGACGCTGGAATATGATGCTGTCAACATGAAGATTACCAACTTGCCAGAAGCTAACGACTACTTCCACTATCAGTATCGTGATGGTTGGTCTTTGGCATAATGTCTATTTTTAATTGATTAAAGATATGGATAAATCAAGAAGACAATTTTTGGGACTGTCTGCTGCTGCTTTGGCAGGTGTGACTTTGGTACCTTCTATGGTTTCATGTAAAGCTGAGAATGCTGCTCCTGTACCAGCTGCTGATGGGAAGATTAGTTCTACTTTCAATGGTGTTGCTATTGGAACGATTACTTATAGCTATCGTGGAATGCAACCTGGTTTGGAGAATTTGATTAAGACGTGTAAGGATTCTCTTATAAGTAACTTAGAGTTGATGGGTAGTGACCTTGAAGGTTGCTTGGGTATCCCAGAAAACCCAACCATGCGTATCATGCAGGCAGCGATGGCTGCTCAACGTCCAGCTGCTGGTGCTCCAGCTGCTGCTGGTCAGCGTCCTGGCGGTGGTGCTCCTGGTGGTGCCCCTGGCGGTCCTGGTGGTTTCCGTCGTCCATCTTTCACTCCTGAACAGCAAGCTGAGATTGACAAGTACAATGAGGATGTGAAGAAGTTCCGTCGTGACATGGATTGGGATAAGGTAGAAGCTGTTCGTAAACGTTTTGCTGACGAGGGTATTGCCATTCACATCGTGAAGACTGAGCCTTCTCGCTATACAGATCCTGAGGACATTGACTATGCATTCAAGTTGGCTAAGGCTATGGGTGCTGTAGGCGTAACTGATGAGTTGTCTCAGGAAGCTGTTGAAAAGATTGCTCCTTATGCAGAGAAGCACGATATGTTTTACATCATGCATAACCACATGCAGTATGCTACAGAAGAGTGGAGTGCAGGACCAGACAAAGCATTGGCAGTATCTCCTAAGATTATGCTGAACTTTGATATGGGTCACTACTTCGGCTCTACTGGTAAGCACCCTCTGGACTTTATCAAGAAGTATGGTGATCGTATTGTAAGCTTGCACATCAAGGATAAGACTGGTCCTAATGCTGAAGAGCCTAATGCAAATCAGGTTTGGGGTCAGGGTCAGACTCCATTGGAGGATGTGTTGCTCTACTTGCGTGACAATAAGGTGCCTATCTTCCCTGATATTGAGTTGGAATATACTGTGAAACCATGGTCTAATTCAGTGAAGGAAGTTGCTACTTGTGTGAAGTACGCTCGTCAGATTCTGATGTAATTACATGATTACATACAGATACATTAAGAGCCACCCGATTGGGTGGCTCTTTTATTTCATCTCTATATCTAATAATTCTATTAAACAGGATAATTAGTATAGATGTAGCGCTTAATACTCTTCTTTGGCGTCTTCTCAAACTCTTCTGGCATTTGATGAATGGCATGCACTCTGGCATATGATGGAATGATTTGGTTTAAAGTCTGGCGGTTTTCTTCCATCTTCTTTGCCAAATCGCCTTGGGAGATATGAGCCTTCTTAAGTTCGTCAGGATCTGTATAGACTAATCCATAGAGATGTTCACCTTTCTGGATAACTAAGCATTCTGTGACAAATGGAAGAGATGCCAACTTATCTTCTATCTCTTCAGGATAGATATTTTGGCCGTTGGCTCCTAAGAGCATGGTCTTAGAGCGGCCCTTGATAAAGACATTGCCTTCTGCATCCATCACGCCAAGGTCGCCAGTATGATACCAACCATCTCTCAAGGTCTGTGCAGTAGCCTCTTCGTTTTTATAGTAGCCAAGCATGACATTCATGCCTCGTGCCAATATCTCACCAGGTATATGCTGAGGGTCACGACTGTCTATCTTAATCTCCATGCGTGGAGCAGCTTTTCCGCAAGAACCTTGCTTGAATCGTTGCCAGTCTTCATAGCAAAGAATAGGGGCACATTCTGTAGCTCCATATCCAACAGTATAGTTGAAACCGATGCCTTTCAGGAAGATTTCCACATCCTGGTTCATGGCAGCACCACCAATGATGATTTCATAGAAGTTATCGCCAAAGGCTTTCTGCATACGTCTTCGGATTTGCATCTTCACACGGTCGCGAAGCAATGGGGTCATCAACGCCAATCGAATGCCTGGAGCCTTGATCTGTGGGAAGATAGCTTTACGTACGATTTTCTCTATGATCAAAGGCACAGCGATGATGACGCGAGGCTTCAGTTCTGCGAAAGCATTGAGTAATACAGCTGGTGATGGTGTTTTTGTGAGGAAGTAGACGTGCATGCCCCAAAGGAATTCGAAGAGAAACTCGAATGCCATGCCATATTCATGAGCCATAGGGAGCATAGAAACCACATTATCACCTGGCTTCAGTTCTTTTCCAAGCACTTCTTCTGCAAACTTGGCATTGCTCCATAAAGCGCGATAGGGCAGCATCACGCCCTTAGAGTTGGACGTAGTGCCACTAGTAAAGTTGAGTACAGCCAGTTCGTTTGGTGTGTCACGATGGTAGTGAATGTCGCGTGCGCGGAAGTACATTGGGAATCGTTCTCCAAACAGACGATTAAGGTTGGCACGTGCATACTGGACCTTCTCAGTACGACCTACCAGAAGTGAATATTCATCGTTTGAGTTAGAGAAGATGCCTTCCAGACCTGGCATCTTGTCGGGATCGAGCTTTGGCCATACCTGATCACCTACAAAGAGGAGCTTCGCTTCTGAGAAATTTACCAGATCATGAATTTGCTCAGGATGGAACTCGTGCAGGATAGGTACAGCTACAGCACCATATGTAAGGGTAGCCAAAAAAGCGATGCCCCAACGTACAGTGTTTCTGCCACAGATAGCCACCTTGTCGCCTTTCTCAACACCAGAGGCCTCGAGTATGATGTGAACTTTCTCGATGATTCGAGCAACGTCTTTATACTTATAGGTATGAGTACCATAGTCTGTTAAAGCATCCAAGTCCCAATATTTACGGATGCTCTGTTCGATATAGTCATTAAAACTTGGACAATCCATAGTTTGTAAATTCATAGTATCTATGCTATTAATTATTGCACAATCATCTTTTATGTGTGCCATTTTTCCTTTTGCGAATGCAAATCTAAGAAGATTTTTGCACGCTTGCAAGTTTTCTGTGCAAAAGATGCACTCAAATTGCAAAATCTTTGTAACTTCATGCAAATAGTCCTTTAGGAAAAAGATAGGAAATAAAGACAAAAGGCATTGAACCTCAATAGGTAATCAATGCCTTTTTCTCAATGTCGGGGTGACTGGATTCGAACCAGCGACCCCACGCCCCCCAGACGTATACTCTAACCGGGCTGAGCTACACCCCGAATTGCGGATGCAAAGTTATTGTTCTTTTTCAATATTTGCAAATTAATCTGTGGCTTTTTTAGATCCCCATACATTCGCGATAGAAGTCGAAAGTTTCGAAGATTGTCTCTTGATTTGCCGTTTGATCGATGCAGATATCACCTACGTCTTTCAGCAAAGTGAAGTTGATAATTCCAGATGTATTCTTTTTGTCATGCTTCATGTATTCGTAGAGCAAGGGGTATTCTTTACAAGTGAAATAGAAGGCTCCATAGTTCTCCTTGACGAATTGTATCACCATGCGCAACACTTCCTTGGAGAATCCTAGTTTCATAAAGGAAAGATAAAGCTCACAAACCAATCCCCATGCCACTGCATAACCATGTAGGACGGGCTTTTCCTGGTGTAATGCCCATGCTTCAAAAGCATGTCCGAAAGTATGTCCCAAATTAAGAGCCTTTCTGATGCCTTGCTCTTTAGGGTCTATTTCTACGATATGCTCCTTCACAGAAACAGACTTCCAGACCATTTCCTTCAATTGGTCATAATCTATCTCATCCGTATTAAATGCCAATAGTTCATTGAGCGTTTGTTTGTCACTGATGAGACCATGTTTAAGCATCTCTGCATATCCGGAAAAGAAATTGGCATCATCCAGAGTTCTTAGAAAGTTGGTATCCAATATGACACTACTGGAAGGAGCGAATGCTCCGATCTCATTCTTCAATCCATTGAAGTTGATGCCTGTTTTTCCGCCCACTGCCGCGTCGACCATAGAAAGTAGGGTGGTAGGTATATTTATATAAGGTATACCACGTTTGAAGGTGGCGGCTGCAAATCCACCTAAATCGGTAACCATCCCACCACCTAAATTGATTAATAAGGAATGGCGACTGGCTCCGTGATTGCTTAACTCCATCCATACGTGTGCTAACGAATCAAGTTCCTTATGTGCATCGCCAGCTTCAATGATAATTTCATAGGCATCTTTCATACAAGAAAAGGTCTTGATAAGAGGCAGACATAGCTGATGTGTATTTTTGTCAGTTAGCAAAAATAATTTATCTAACTTAAAACGTAGAATGGCCTCAGAAAGACTATGCTCTAAGTTTTGGCAGTTTATGATTTCTTGTTTGGTCATAATTTGAATGTTTTTGTGTTGCAAAAATAGGAATTACAAAGCAAATATGTAACTTTGCAACAAAAGATTTAAGATATGAAAGCATTATTACCTGTTTTTTGCCGTCCATTGGGCTATGCTATCATAGCTTTGGCCGTATTCATGCCGTTTATCCTCTATTTTATGGGGAAGGTTACCGATGCCAATCTGGTATTTTACAAGGAATGTTCCAAACTCTTGATGATGATGGGCTGTCTGATGATTATTTTTGCCTTCTCCAAGGATGAAACCAGAGAAATCGAACAAGGTAGAAACCGTGCCGTGCGCAATGCTATTTTCTTTACCGTATTGATTCTATTCTGTAATATGGTGTATAGAGTATATGTTGGCGACATAACTTCAGTAGATTCATCCACATTTCTTATTTTCCTGATTGCAAATGTGCTTTGTGTGGAATATGAAATAAACAGAGTCCGGATAAGGAATCTTTTCAAACGGTCATAATTTTTAATAAAAACCGACCAAGCTATTAAACCTTTTGTCGTTTTCTCTATCAAAATGAGAAAACGATCAAATAACAGTATGAAAAAGATTAACAGAAGTATTATGAGAAGATTTTTGCACGTGATGGTATTGCTGATGATAGCAATAGTAGCACAAGCGCAGAATAATACAAGTACAGTTGCTGGACAAGTACTTGATTCAGATAGTAAAGAGCCAGTTTCACAAGCCAATGTCCGATTGTTGTCATTGCCCGATAGTACATATGTTGGAGGTGCTGCTACCACCAATAATGGTTATTTTGCCTTACAGCGTGTAGCACCAGGCAATTACGTGCTGAAGGTAACATTTATCGGATACAAGGATATGATTCATCCTCTGAAACTTACCCAAGATACAGGAGATATCAACGTGGGACAGATTTCTTTGGAACCTGATTCCAAACTTCTTTCAGAAGCAGTGGTAACAGCTGAGGTAGCCAAGGTGCAAGCTATCGAAGATACCTTGGTTTACAATGCAGCTGCCTATCGTGTTTCTGAGGGTGCCATGCTCGAGGAATTGGTGAGGAAGCTTCCTGGTGCAGAAGTGGATTCTGAAGGCAATGTGAAGGTCAACGGAAAGGAAGTGAAGAAGATCATGGTGAATGGTAAGGAGTTTTTCGGAGGTGATGTGGCTACTGGTTTGAAGAACCTTCCTGTGGACATGGTGGAGAATGTCAAGACATACGATCGTCAGTCGGATATGGCACGTGTGACTGGTATTGAGGATGGAGAAGAAGAAACTGTATTGGATTTGACGGTGAAGAAAGGTATGAATCAAGGTTGGTTTGGTAATATCGACCTTGGCGCAGGTAATCATAAACGCTATACCAGTCGTGCCATGGTGAATCGTTTCTACGACAGTTCACAAATGTCTCTTATCGGGTCTGCCAATAACGTTAATGATCGTGGTTTTGGTGGCGGTGGAGGCTTTGGTGGCGGTGGAGGCTTTGGCCGTCAGAATCAAGGTCTTACTGCAACAAAGACCGTAGGTATCAGTTTCGCTACAGAAGTCAAGAATTTAGAACTTGGTGGTAGTGCCCGTTACAATTATCGTGATAATGATGCAATCACTATCGGACAAACAGAGAATATCCTTCCTAAAGGTAGTACATTCGTCAATTCCAATTCTTACTCTGGCAATGGCAACAAATCATTTAATGCTGATTTCCGTTTGGAATGGAAGCCTAATGATTTAACTAATATCCAGTTGAGACCTAACTTCTCTATAGGTAAAACGGGCAGGTCTTCTGAAACTCTACAAGGTACTTTCAACTCTGATCCGTTTGAGATCGTAGATAATCCAAACGACTATTTGGACTTCAATGCGCTTAACATGGATCCTTTGAGAGCCATTCGTATCAATGCTCAGAATAATGAAAGTTTGAATGATGGCAAGAGTTTATCTACGAATACCACACTGCAAGTAAATCGTCGATTGAATGATTCTGGAAGAAACATCACTTTCCGTGGTCAATTCCGTTATGGAGACAATGATAGTGACCAATTTACGCAGAACCTTACGCGCTACTATCAGCTGATAGGTTCTTCTGGACAGGATTCTACACTGATTAGAAACCAGTATATATCTTCTCCAAATAAGACGACCAGTTTGATGGGACAGCTTACTTATAGTGAGCCAATCGCTAATCAGGTTTATCTGCAATTCAGCTATCAGTTGACTTATGGATATCAGGACAACGACCGTACTACCTACGATTTGGCAAAATTCCCTTGGAGTATAGGACAACCTTTGCCAAGCAATTATCAGACTGCTGTCATTGATAGTTTGGGTAAGTATGCGGAGTATAGATACTATAATCATGATGCAATGGTGGCCTTGCGTGTCGTAAGAGATGCTTACCAATTTACTGCGGGTATGTCATTCCAACCACAACATACCAATCTGTCTTACAAGCGTGGAAACTTTATGACAGATACAGTGCGCAATGTGTTCAACTTTGCTCCTAATGTGGATCTGCGTTTGAGATTCTCTAAGGTCAGCCAGCTGCGCTTGACTTATCGTGGAAGTAGTTCACAACCAAGTATGGAGAATCTGCTCCCTATTGTAGATAATTCAAACCCAATGAATATCCAAGTGGGTAATCCTGGTTTGAAGCCTTCTTTCTCACATAATGTACAGGCTTTCTTCAATACCTTCGATGCAGAGCATCAGCGTAGTATCATCGTGAATGCGAACTTCAATACTACACAGAACAGCATCAGTAACAGTCGTATCTATAACGAATCCACTGGTGGATGGACAACGACTCCAAAGAATATCAATGGCAACTGGAGTGCGATGGGTATGTTTGGTTTCAATACAGCGTTGAAAAACCAAAAGTTCACCATCAGCACATTCACTAACCTTAATTATGTGAACAGTGTGGCTTATCTGACAGATAATACCACTAAGATTGAGGATAAAAACACTACCACCAATACAACAATTAGTGAGCGACTTAATGGTGCTTATCGTAACAGTTGGTTTGAGTTTGGCATCAATGGTAATATCAATTACACCATGGAGCGCAATAAGTTGAACAGTTCTTTAAATCAGGAGCCTTACACTTATTCTTATGGAGCTAACCTTTCTTTGACATTGCCTTGGAATATGACCATTTCTACAGATATCAATAATCAGAGCCGTAGAGGTTATACGGATAAGAGCATGAATCGTGATGAATTGATATGGAATGCACAAATTGCTCAGCCTCTCTTGAAGGGTTCCGCTTCTTTGAGCTTCGAGATGTATGATATCTTGCATAAGCAAAGCAATATCAGCCGTTCATTCAATGCCAGCATGCGTTCTGTTTCCAGTTATAATGCTATCAACAGCTACTTCTTGGTACACTTCATCTATCGTCTGAATGTCTTTAAAGGACAGCAGCAACAGCGTGGAAGAGGTCGTGGTGGCTTTGGTGGTCCTGGTGGTCCTGGTGGCGAAGGCGGTGGTGGTTTCCGTCCTGGTGGTGGCTTCCCAGGAGGCGGTGGTGGCCGTCCTGGAGGACGCTGATAGAAGTATCTTCACAATATGGTTAAATTATATGTCCACAGTTATGAACATAAATGTCCATAACTGTGGACATAAATGTTCATAATGGTGGGCATTTTTGAGAATGGTTAAAAATCTACTGTTTTTAGCTGTTTTATATTTTTTCATTGTATCTTTGTTAGTTGCAATAAGGAAGAAGCCATTTTTATGTTAGCTTTAGCTGTCAACATATCACAGATTCTGTCCACCACATTTAATGTATTATATGTGTTGGCCATTGTCAGTGTCATCATTTTGTTGGTGCTGGAGAATCGGAACCCTGTTAAGACAGTTTCCTGGATATTGGTCATTACCTTCCTTCCTGTCATTGGGCTGATATTGTATCTCTACTTTGGCAGAGACCATCGCAGACAAAAGAAGATAAGTCGTCGTAGTTATAGTCGTCTGCTGAGTAAGCCTCGTGCAGAATATCTGGCACAAGAATCTGTGGTTGTCCCGTCTGATTATAGGCGCTTGGTGATGCTATTCCAAAACATAGATCAGTCTTTTCCTTTCGGAGGCAATCGAGTGGAAACCTATATAGATGGCGAGTCCATGCTCAGTGCGTTGATTGAAGAAATAAGAAAGGCAGAAAACCATATTCACATGGAATATTACATCTTTAATGATGATGAAGTGGGGAATAGGGTGCTGGATGTGCTGAAGGAAAAAGCGAAGGAGGGAGTCCATGTGCGTGTCATCTATGATGATGTGGGTTGTTGGCACGTTCCTTCGAAGTTCTTTAAGAAAATGAGTGAAGCTGGTATAGAGGTACGAGGTTTCTTGAAGGTTCATTTCCCGTTTTTCTCAGGAAGGGTAAATTACCGTAATCATCGAAAGCTGACGGTAATCGATGGAAAAGTAGGATTTGTCGGAGGAATGAATCTCGCAGATAGGTATGTGAAAGGCGTGAAATGGGGCAATTGGCGTGATACACATCTGAAGATAGAGGGTAAGGCTGTACATGGCTTGCAAACAACCTTCTTGATGGATTGGTATTTTGTAGATCAGAAGTTGCTGACTTCTTCGGAGTATTTTCCCAAACTGATGGATGTTGGTAGCTCTGTGGCGCAAATAGTGACCAGTGAACCCACTTCTCAATGGCCTGACATTATGCAAGGCTTGGTGAAAGCCATCACAGGAACTCGGAAGTATTTTTATGTGCAAACGCCATATTTCCTTCCTACGGAGCCTGTGCTTTTTGCCTTACAAACAGCAGCTTTAGCAGGTGTAGATGTACGATTGATGATACCAAAGAAGTCAGACACAGTCTTGCCTCATTTAGGTACGCTATCCTATTTGCGGGATGTTCTTCAAGCAGGTGTGAAAGTTTATCAGTATCATAAAGGATTCATTCACTCTAAACTCATGGTATCCGATGATGTATTGGTGTCTGTAGGCTCTACCAATATGGATTTTCGTAGTTTCGAGCATAATTTTGAGGTAAATGCTTTCGTATATGATAAGGAATTTGCACAACAGATGAAGCAGGTCTTTATAGACGATCAAGCGGATGCTGTGCAAGTCTCATTGAAAGAATGGAAAAAGAGACCTTGGTGGGAAAGATTGATGGAAGGTACTATCCGACTGATGGCTCCGTTACTATAATGAACTGAAATAAAATGAAGAATCTGATTGTTGCCTTATTGGCTTTCTCGTGTTTACTGAGTTGTTCTTCACCACAACCACCTCGTCAGAAAGTGGTAGATGAGGGAGGTTTGGGGAAATACCCTTCCATAGTGACAGAAGATGCGGCGTTCAAGGGTTATACCATCTATAGACCTGCGGATATTCAGAAAGCGATTTCAGAAAAGCCTCTGCCTTTGGTTATCTTTGGTAATGGGGGATGTATGAATACGTCTGTCTATTTTGAGAGGTTCCTTAGTGAAATTGCTTCTTTTGGGTATGTAGTCGTAGCAGTAGGGCCTTATCATTCAACGATAGAAGAGGCTCAAGCTGATGAGGAGACTTCTGAATGGACAGACTACCATTTGCTTACGGATGCTATGGATCTGATGGAGAAAGCAGTGAAAGACGAACGTTCTGTCTTTTATAAGGCTGTTGACATGGATAAGGTAGCAGTGATGGGACAGTCGTGCGGAGGATTGCAGGCTTTGGCCGTATCTGGGGATGCACGTGTTAAGACCACCATTTGTTTGAATAGTGGTGTGATTACTCCTACAGAAGAACAGGCTCAACGTAATTTGAATCTAGTGATTGATAAGTCTGCATTAAAGAATCTTCATGCACCTATCTTATATTTAGTTGGAGGAAAAAACGATATCGCCTATGAAAACGCGTTGGATGATTTCCGACGGATAGATCATGTTTTTGCCGTTATTGCTACAGATGAATCTGGACACATGGGTACCTATGCTGAAGAATTTGGTGGCGCTTATGGACAGATTGCTCTTCGATGGTTGGAGTGGCAGTTACATGGAGAAGAGTGGGCTGAATCTGTCTTTATAGGTGAAGAGTGTATTTGTGCCTATCCGGGTTGGGATGCGCAATTCAAGAATATAGAAAAGTTGACACTCCCATAAGTTCTGCTTTGTTTAAAAAATGGGTGATTATCGAACTTATGGTCTTTCCCATGTTCTAAGACGAATAACCCATCTTCCTTCAGTAGATGTTTCTCAAAGACAAGGTCGGGAAGTGTGTCCAGTTCTGAGAGAGCATAGGGAGGGTCTGCGAAGATAAAATCAAACTGCATATTGCAGCGTTGGATAAACTTAAATACATCAGTATTCAGGACCACGCTATTTTCTGTCTTCACTTCACGCATCACTTTGTTAATGAACTGATAGTGGTCCCTATCTTTCTCTATACTAACGACTTTGTCACAACCTCTAGAAAGGAGTTCTAAACTGATGCTTCCTGTGCCTGCAAAAAGATCCAAGGCTGTCACACCTTCATTGAAATCAATGAGATTGGAGAGCACATTAAAAAGGTTTTCCTTGGCAAAATCGGTTGTCGGACGTGCCTTGAAACTACGCGGAACATCAAAGTGCCTACCTTTATATATACCACTAACGACTCTCATTGCGTGAAGGCTTTGATATCAATGTCTGTAGTATCCTCTTCAATAACTATATGCTGCAAGTACTTCTGAAGAATATGAAGTAGCTCCTTTTTATTCTCAACCTTCCCAGAAAGATGTAGTTCATCTTCCTCTTGGTTCATATTTAGACTCTTCCAGCATGCCAAAGAATGAAAGGCAATGTCAGATTGTTGGCTGTAAGTTTGTGTATTACTTAGTAGGAGACGTCCCTCTTCATAAGCCATCAAGGTACAAATGCTATTGCCTATATGTACAATAAGTTGCTTATGATTATCTGTGCCTTTCTTTTTTCCATAGTGGTTTAAGAGTGCTGTGGTTTTTGAGTAGAACTTGGCATTGGGATATTTCTCTTGAAAAAATGCTTTTGTGCTCTGATCCATGCCGTATAGTACTACAATATTATTGTTTGATACAACATTATAACCCACAATCTCATTATCTATTTTATGGAAACTATGATAGAAAAACTCCTCTGCTTGCTCGTCTTCAAAGAAGTCTAGTGGAATAGTCATCTGTCGTGTGTTTTCAATTAGGACATTGACCTTCCCGAACGAGTTATTCAACCATTCTGTCTGTCTAATGATCTTTTTGAGATTACCGCATTCCGACAAAAGAATGTCTGCCTCTACAAAATAGTTTGAATATGCTTCTTCAGCGCTAGTCAAAGGATTATAGAGTGAAAAACAAAATCCATCCGCTGTACAGCGGATGGATAATGTATATTGTTCAGATTTTCTGAAATCAGTAGTCTCAATCATGTGACTTAAGTAAGAGGGATTACTCCCAGTTACCAGCATTGTTGTTTGCAGTCTCCAAGTCACCGATCTTCAGACCTGCATATCTACCAAGCTGAGTCTGCTCGTCGATCAGGTTGACGATTTCCTGCTTGTCCAGACCATTCAGATAAGTGGTGTAAGGAGTCTTCACTTCCAACAGGCAGAATGGAGCACCAGATCTTGCAACCTGAGTGATAGTATCCATCTCAAACTGAGCACCATTGCCAAAAGGAACAAAACGCAAAGAATCTGCATTGTAACCCTGGCCAAAGAGAGTGTCAACTACAGCAATCCAGTTGGTGTCACGACGGAAGTTCTGCAAACCTGCCTCTGCAATAGCCTTAGCATCGCCCTTCTTGATGATATCCATAGCCTTCTTCTCTGTCATACCGCTTTCCAACTGAGCATCAGAAAGTTCGCCCTGCTTGAATACGAAAGGAATCTTCTCAGTCTTAACAAAGTGAATCAGTGAATCAAAGTTATCGGTGTACTGCTGATTGTGCAGATTGCGATACTGTTCCTGAGCTTTGCGAATGTCAATCAGACGAGTCTGAACAGCAGCGTCACGAACGTCTTTCTCTTTCTGGAAGTTGATTGGGCCCATGATACTTGCATAGCAAATGTACACCAGAGCGACAATACAGATGGCTAAAATAGCATTAAATACTGTTTTCATGATAAATATGTTTTTTAATTATTATATTCGCACTGCAAAAATAAGGGAAATAATTTTAATATTTCTCTTTTAAACGAACTTTTTATGCTTTAAACATGCTAAAATTCTATTTCACGGAACAAATTAAGGAAAATTTTCCGTATAAACCAACACTTGAGCAAGAAAAAACTTTAAATATGTTATCAGAATACTATTTAGAGGCTCAAGGCAAGGCAATTTTGCTTCTGAAGGGGTATGCTGGTACAGGTAAGACATCACTCATGGCTGCCTTTGTCCAGGCGCTTTATAAAATGAAACAGAAGGTAGTGTTGCTTGCTCCAACAGGGAGGGCTGCCAAAGTTTTTGCTGCATATGCAGGAAAGCCAGCTTACACCATTCATAAGAAGATCTACCGTGAACAATCCTTCTCTGGTGAAGGGGGAAGCTTTGTCATAAACGACAATCTTCATAAGCACACTTTATTTATAATTGATGAGGCCTCTATGATAGCCAATGATGCATCTTCTGGTAGTACTTTTGGGACGGGATATTTGTTGGACGACCTGATTAACTACGTTTATTCTGGAGAAGGATGCCGCTTAATCATGATGGGGGATACGGCCCAACTTCCTCCTGTTGGTGAAGAGTTCAGCCCTGCATTAGATGCAGTATGTTTGAACGGCTATGGATTGGAAGTCAGGGAGATGGAAATGACAGAAGTACTTCGTCAGGAACAAGATTCTGGTATCTTGTGGAATGCCACAATGCTGCGTGAGCAGATTATGAAGGAGGACTTTACCATCCTCCCAAAGTTTAGGATTAAGGGTTTCGCAGATATTTGTGTGATATCAGGAGAGGATTTGATAGAAACCATTTCCAATTGTTACGATCGTGATGGGATAGATGAAACCATTGTGATTTGCCGTTCCAATAAGCGAGCCAATATCTATAATAACGGCATTAGGGGCAGAATCCTTTGGCGAGAAGAAGAGTTAGAGAGTGGCGATATGCTGATGGTGACGAAGAACAACTATTTTTGGACAGAGAAAGAGCCAGAGATGGATTTCATTGCTAATGGGGATATGGCTCGTGTAGTGCGCGTTAGAGGAGAACGTGAGATGTATGGTTTCCGTTTTGTGGAAGCCACTTTGGCTTTTCCTGATTATAATGAGCTGGAAGTGGATGTCAACCTTCTTCTGGACACTTTGAAGAGCGATGCTCCTTCACTTTCTAAAGCTGACAGTGAGAAACTCTACACACAAGTAATGGAGGATTATTCAGATATTTCCATTAAGCGAGAGAGGATAAAGAAATTGAAATCCGACCCCTATTTTAATGCCTTGCAAGTGAAGTATGCCTATGCAGTCACGTGTCATAAGGCTCAGGGTGGTCAGTGGAAGAATGTTTTTCTTGATCAGGCTTATGTCAATGAGGAGTTCCTTACACCAGATTATTTCAGATGGTTATATACTGCAGTGACTCGTGCAACGGATACATTATTTCTTGTGAATTATCCTAAGAAGAACATAGAGTAATACATTTTGAGAAAGAAAGAGTTTAGACAAAAAACAGCAGCTATATGTTTCAACGTGAAGCATATAGCTGCTGATAATATTTTTTGAATTGGGTGCTTTAATTAACGCAGAGTTCCACAACTTTATCTACTGCAGCAGAAAGACCTTCCTTGTTCTTTCCACCAGCAGTAGCGAAGTGTGGCTGACCACCACCACCGCCTTGAATTAATTTCGCGGCTTCGCGTACCAACTTACCTGCATTGAGCTGACGGTCGTTTACCAGATTATCACTGATCATCACATTCAGTGAAGGCTTATCTGCAGAGAAGGTACCAATGACTGCAAGCATATTCTCTGGGATGGCTGCACGCAACTTAAATACCAAATCCTTTGCAGCATCGGGTGCCAAAGGTAAAACAGCTTTGACTACCTTCATGCCATCGATTTCTTCCATCCGTCCCAATAGTTGGTTCTTTATGGTTTCAACGGCCTGTGCTTGGAATGACTCAATCTCTTTTTTCATGCCTTCATGCTCTTCAATATACTTCTTCAGCACGCCAGGAAGGTCTTTGGCATTGTTGAACAATGCACGCACGGCATTGAGGGTGTCTTCCATCACATAGAGAGACTCCTCGAAATTCTGACCAGTAATGGCCTCAATACGACGAACACCAGCAGCTACACTGCTTTCAGAGAGGATCTTAAAGAAACCTATGTGACCAGTGCTCTGTGCGTGGATACCGCCACAGAACTCTACGCTGTCACCAAACTGGATGACGCGTACTGTATCGCCATATTTCTCTCCAAAGAGGGCGATAGCTCCCATTTTCTTGGCTTCTTCTATAGGAGTATCACGATGTTCTTGCAAAGGAAGGTCAGCACGGATCTTGGCATTAACCAATCGCTCTACCTGTCGAAGTTCTTCATCTGTCACTTTCTGGAAATGAGAGAAGTCGAAACGAAGAGTATTGCCTGATACAAAAGATCCCTTCTGCTCTACATGCTCCCCTAATACCTGACGTAAAGCTTGATCGAGCAAGTGCGTAGCAGAGTGATTTGCAGCACTGGCATTTCGCTTGTCCACATCCACGCAAGCCATGAATTCTGCTTCAGGATGCTCTGGCAATTTGGTAGTGAGATGGATATTAATACCATTCTCATGCTTGGTATCCGTAATCTCAATGGTTTCATATTCGCTAACAATGACGCCACTCTCACCAACTTGACCTCCCATCTCTCCATAGAAAGGCGTATAGTCGAATACCAACTGGTAGAAAGTATTCTTCTTTTGGGTGACTTTGCGATATCGCAGTATGTGGCATTCATGCTCTGTGAAATCATATCCTACAAACTGAGGCTCGCCTTCACGCAAGATAATCCAGTCGCCTGTTTCCATGGCAGCTGCATTGCGTGCACGTTCTTTCTGTTTCTGCATCTCTTCATTAAACTGTTTTTCGTTCACAGAAATACCGTTCTCACGACAAATCAATTCAGTAAGGTCGAGAGGGAATCCGTAAGTATCAAACAAGGTAAATGCTTGTACACCATCAAGTTCGGTTTTACCTGAGGCTTTCAACTCTTCCATGGCCTTGGTTAGCAGGCCGATACCATTGGAGAGGGTGCGCAGAAATGCATCTTCTTCCTCTTTCATCACTTTGCTAATCAACGTCTGCTGTGCCACAAGTTCAGGATAAGAGTCTCCCATTTCTCTAGTAAGCACAGGTAATAATTTATAGAGGAAGGCTTCTTTTTGTCCTAAGAAAGTGTAAGCATAACGTACAGCACGACGCAGTATACGACGAATCACATAACCAGCTTTGGCATTGCTAGGAAGCTGTCCGTCAGCGATGCTGAAAGATACGGCACGAATATGGTCAGCAATCACACGCATGGCAACATCTGTTTCTTCCTTGTTGCCATAATTCAAACCAGAAAGGCGTTCGATTTCATGAATGATAGGCTGGAAGATGTCTGTGTCATAGTTGGAATGCTTTCCTTGAAGGGCACGCACCAGACGCTCGAACCCCATACCAGTATCGATGACGTTCATGGAAAGTTTTTCTAAAGAACCGTCAGCCTTACGATTGAACTGCATGAATACGAGGTTCCAGATTTCAATGACTTGTGGATCATCTTTATTTACTAATTCACGACCAGGCACTGTTGCCTTCTCCTCGGGTGTGCGACTGTCGAGATGGATTTCAGAACAAGGCCCGCAAGGACCTGTATCGCCCATTTCCCAGAAATTATCATGTTTATTGCCATTGATGATATGATCAGGAGACACATGCTTTGCCCAATATGAGGCGGCTTCATCATCGCGTGGTATATTCTCTTCAGGAGATCCTTCGAAGACGGTGACATAAAGGTCGTCAGGATTCAGTCCCAAAACATCTACCAAATATTCCCATGCCATATCAATGGCACCCTCCTTGAAATAATCTCCAAAGCTCCAGTTGCCCAACATTTCGAACATGGTGTGATGGTAAGTATCATGGCCTACTTCTTCCAAGTCGTTGTGTTTACCACTTACACGTAGGCACTTCTGTGAATCGGCTCTACGACGTGGTTCTGGATCTCGAGTGCCCAAAATAATATCTTTCCACTGATTCATACCAGCATTGGTGAACATCAGTGTAGGATCGTCCTTAATTACCATAGGAGCAGAAGGCACAATAAGATGGCCTTTTGACTCGAAAAACTTCTTAAATGATTCGCGTATTTCGTTAGCAGTCATCATAGTAAAACTTTTTCTTAAAAAAACTGTGCAAAGATAAGATGAAATTATTATTTTTGCAACACACCTAATATATAATATTCAAAGAAGATGCTGAACTCAACAAATGATTTAAAACTTTATTACTCCATAGGGGAAGTATCCCAAATGTGTGGAATCACTGAAACGACATTGCGTTATTGGGAAAGAGAGATACCTCAATTGAAGCCAAAGAAGGCAGGACGCAACATACGTCAATATACCAAGGAGGATCTTGAGATTGTCAGACTTATTCAGCATTTGTTGAAAGAACGTGGAATGACAATAGAAGGCGTTCGTAAGCGCTTAAGCAAAAACAAGGAGGCTGCCTCAAAAGATGCTGAAGTGGTGGAGCGTTTGCGTGGAATTAGGCAGAAGCTTGTTCAGATGCGTGATGCATTAGATGCGTTTACTTATCAACAAGTGGATGATTTGAAGGATAATATTGCTTCTATTTCTGAACCTACTCCCTGATGATGTTCTTAATGTTCTTGATCTTCTTCAAGCCATTGATGATGGTCTGGACATCTTGAACATCGTAAGCGTATAGTTGGATATCTCCATGGAAGATGCCTTCGTTGGTTTCTATGGACAACTTGCGGATGTTTACATTGAATTGACGAGAAATAATCTGGGTGACATCATTGACCAGTCCTAAGCAATCCACGCCTTCGATGTGCAGTGTTACAATGAAGGAAAGTTGTCTGTGTGTATCCCATTGTGTAGCAAGAATTCGTCTGCCATAACTGCTTTTGAGTTTCATGGCAACAGGACATTGACGCTTGTGGATAATGACATTTCCATTATCGTCAATATATCCTAAAACATCATCTCCAGGGATTGGATGACAACAATCTGCCATCTTATACTTGCTCTGAATGGCTTCTTCGTCAAGTTTAATGATCTGCTTAGTATTGATTTTTTCTTTTTCTTGCGGAGAATCTGGTTGTGGTTTGCTATTTTTGTCTTGTTTGTCTCCTTTAATAAATGGTATTTTGAGGAATTTCTTCCATCCGGAGTTTTGTTTGCCTTTCAACTCATTCAAATCATTCTCATTCATTACTAACTTCTTGGAACCAATTTCAGTGAGGAAAACTTCAGGAGTCTTATTGTGTAATCTTGCAAGTCTTCCTATCAATGCTTCGTCGGCATGTAGGTTCTCTGACTTAAGCAAATCATTTAAGATTTTAACTCCCTCGGCTTGAAGGGCTTTTGATTCTTTTCGAAGAATCGAAGCAATCTTATTTCTAGCTTTGGCAGTCGCAGCGATGCTCAACCATTCTGATTGGACATGCTGTGATCTTGAAGTCAGCACCTCTACTTGGTCGCCACTTTGCAACTTGTGGCTAAGTGGGACCAACTTGTGATTCACTTTAGCTCCGATGCAATGACAGCCGATTTCTGTATGAAGAGAGAATGCAAAGTCTAAGGCTGTGGAGTTTTGTGGCAAAGTTTTTATTTCACCCTTAGGTGTGAACACAAAGATCTCTTGTGCGAAAAGGTTTAGTTTAATGGTGTCCAAAAAGTCTATGGCATCTGGTTGTGGATCATCCAGAATCTCCTTAATGGTATTCAACCACTTCTCCAATTCTCCTTCGTCTTCTCCTACAGCTCCTTCTTTGTATTTCCAATGGGCGGCAAAGCCCTGCTCAGCAATGTCGTTCATGCGCTCACTCCTGATCTGTACCTCAATCCATTGACCGTTATTGGCCATCAGTGTAACGTGCAATGCCTGATAACCATTGGATTTCGGGTGACTAACCCAGTCGCGTATACGATCGGGGTGTGCCTTATAGATTTTGGAGATAGATACATAGATATCAAAACAATCGTTCAACTCTTCCTCTTTACTTTTAGGTTCAAAGATGATACGTACTGCCAGAATGTCGAATACTTCTTCGAAAGGCACATGTTTTAATTGCATCTTGCTCCAGATGGAATAGACCGTCTTTACACGAGCCATGATACTGTATTTCAGCCCCATCTTGTCGAGTGCCTGGCGGATAGGTGCGGTAAATTCCTGGAATACCTTGTCACGTTCAGAAGCAGTGGCTTCCAGTTTCTTCTTTATGGCATTGTACTCCTCTGGATGCTCATACTTGAAACTCAGATCTTCAAGTTCAGATTTTATCTTGTTCAGTCCCAAGCGATAGGCGAGGGGAGCATAGAGGTAGAGCGTTTCTCCTGCTATTTTATATTGCTTGTTGGGTGCTTGTGAAGCCAACGTGCGCATATTATGCAAACGGTCGGCTATCTTAATGAGAATCACACGAATATCGCTTGACATGGTGAGGAGCAACTTCTTGAAGTTCTCTGCTTGTGCGGAAGCATGGTCACCAAAAATACCTCCAGAAATCTTGGTTAATCCGTCAACGATTTGTGCAATCTTTGCTCCGAAAAGATTCTCAATATCTTCAGTTGTGTAATCAGTATCTTCCACGACATCGTGAAGTAAGGCTGCACAGATAGAAGTAGAACCTAATCCTATCTCATTACACACAATCTTTGCAACTGCCAAAGGGTGCATGATGTAAGGTTCACCAGAGAGGCGCTTCACACCACGATGGGCTTGATTGGCAAAATTAAAGGCCTTCGTGATTATTTCTACACGTTTACGGTGGTTAGTGGCAAGATAATCATTCAGCAACCCTTCAAAAGCTTGCTGTATCATCTCATCATCTGTCATTTCCTTATGTTCGTTAAGGTCTTCCATAGTAAACGTGATTAATGCTTCACACAAAGATACATAAAAAGTTCAAAAAAGAAGTTATTTTACTCTAAGGTTTTTGCCTGCAGTAATTTTAGAACCAGAAATACCATTCAAACTACGAAGTCTTGCAACGGTTGTTCCATAACGCGCAGCAATGGTAGAGAGTGTTTCACCTGACCTAATTTTATGGTAGGTAGGTGTGTTCCCACTTGCTGTACTGGTTCTACTAGAACTAGAAGAAGTGCTTCTAGAAGCGGTAGTCCTTGTATTCGTTGGCACGCTTGCTGTCCTTCTATTCCTAAAAAACTGGGCACTCTTATAAGCAAGGATGTCATCTTGTTTCTCAAGGAAGGCTGAAACATACTTTTGGGGGAGTCTCAGGGTTTGGGTCTTAGTATCTCCAGGTATAATGTTCTGTCTGAATTGTGGATTCAGACTTTTCAGTGCATCCAGTTCTACATCACATACTTCAGCAATCTGTTGTAAATGAATGCGTTGGTTCACCTGTATTGTATCACTGGCAACAGGCAATGTGGTTTCTTTTGGACAGATATTGTGCTTACAGTAATAGTTCATCACATAATTTGCTGCAATGAAGGAAGGCACATATCCTTGAGTCTCTGTGCGCAGGTAATTGTAGATTTCCCAATAGTCTCTTTTCCCTCCTGCCCGAGTGATGGCTTTATTGATATTGCCAGGACCACTGTTGTATGCAGCAATGACCAGTGTCCAATCGTGGTAGATGTCATACAGGTCTTTCAGATAACGTACTGCTGCCCATGTGGATTTGATAGGATCACGACGTTCGTCCAATAAACTGTTGGTTTCCAAACCATAAATCTTTCCTGTTGCAACCATAAACTGCCATAAACCTGCTGCTCCTGCACGTGAAACGGCATTAGGATCAAGGGCAGATTCGATAATTGGAAGGTACTTAAGCTCCATTGGAAGACCATAGGCTTCTAGAGCCTCTTCGAAGATAGGCATGTAGAAATTACTGGCACTCACCATATAAGACACCCTTTCACGGAGGTTGGTTGTATAGAGGTCGATAAATTTGCGTACTACTTCATTGAAAGGCATCTCAATGACTGTGGGCATGCGGGAAAGACGATCCATGATAACAGAATCGCTTACGACAGGGTTCACGTTCTCCATATTACAGTCGGAAGCCGTACTGATAAGATTCTTCACTTTCCAGTCGGCCAGAAGGCTGTCGATAGGATAAGTCATACTCAGAGGCAGTCCTATTTCTTCTTTCTTTTCCTGTCCATTCTCATGAACGATAACCTCTATGCTTTCTCCTACTTCTTGTCCGAGCACTGGAAAAGTGCCTCCCAAGAGGAATCCGCATAGCAAGCTTTGGATGATAGTTCTAAGTCTCATATTGGGTCTTTATTATTATCTAGTTTAAAAAGTGAAACTGCATTGTACACCTACCGATTGCTTGGATTTGAAACCTGTTGCTCCATTCAGCAGAGTTGGTTCCACTCGCATGCTCAAATCGGGCGATATGTCGAAATTCGACAGTTCCGCGTCTATGTAGGCATCTACTACTGAAAGCAGATATACGCCAACAAAAGCGAAAATACTGAGGTCTCTATATTTTCTGTACATATCTTTTCGTTTGCGAAGCACTTCTGTAATCTGATTGTGCGATGTACGTCTCAGATAACTGGCAGGCAGAAGGTCGGTAATGTTGCTTG